>ENA-OPEV01001825-OPEV01001825.1-human-gut-metagenome-genome-assembly--contig:-NODE-1825-length-11172-cov-2.291266_pt1 | contig 11172 bp, 9 predicted proteins | sample MGYA00241637_ERZ501537 | MGnify/ENA primary metagenome ERZ501537 (study PRJEB25962, sample SAMEA1972159) | human gut metagenome | biome: human gut; feature: human-associated habitat; material: faeces...
TTGCGTTGCTGGTTCTGCCAGAATCGGCAGATTAGTCAGGAGTGGTTTGGCAAGGCGATTTCGGTTTCTCAGCTATCTGAAATTCTTCTCCGCTTGCAGGAGCAGGGAGCGGAAACGCTGGACTTGGTGACAGGTTCGCATTATGCCCCGTGGATTGCAGAGAGTTTGCAGCAGGTAAAACCGCAGCTGCACATTCCAGTGGTCTGGAACAGCAGCGGCTATGATTCGTCGGAAATTTTATCTTTACTCAATGGGCTGGTGGATGTTTACCTGCCGGACTGGAAGTATTTGGACAACGCAACCGCCGAGCAGTACAGCGGCATTTCGGACTATTGCACCGTAACGGAACAAGCAATTTCGGAGATGGTACGGCAGGTGGGAACGCCCGTTTTGAACCATGGCATTTTGCAGCACGGCGTTTTGATTCGGCATCTGATTCTTCCCGGACAGCGGCATGCCTCCATGGCATTGCTGCGAAAGATTGCTGCAACTTTTCCGAATGGGCAAGTCTGGATAAGCCTGATGGGGCAGTATACGCCGCCGGAAACACCGCTCCCTGACCGTCATTTGAACCGTCGACTGACCACGATGGAATATCAGAGCGTTTTAAAAGTCGCACAGGAATTGGAGTTAGAGGGATTCTCGCAGGATTTGACTTCTGCCCGAAAAACTTACATTCCGTCTTTTTCTCTGGAGGGGCTGGACGAACCATCGCAGAAAACTTGAAAAAAATGGGATTTCTGTCGTATTTTTGGTGGGTTGCTGTCGGAAAGTGTTAAATTTCTGGGAATCCCCTTGACAAACGCTCCAAAGTGAGTATAATAAAGATTGTATATGGTGTTACAAATCGTAATACAAAATTTCCTTTTTGGTTGAAAATATTTGCCAATTGGCAGAATGGAGTAGAAAATTATGATCAAAACGATTGGTGTATTGACAAGCGGCGGGGACGCACCGGGTATGAATGCTGCTGTTCGTGCAGTTGTACGGGCTGCTTTGAAGAAGGGCATCAAGGTATACGGCATCCGCAGAGGGTATTGCGGTCTGATTGATGGTGACATCTTTGAAATGAACGAAATGAGCGTATCCAATATTATTCATAAGGGCGGTACGATTCTCTACACAGCAAGAAGTGCAGAATTCCGGACAGAAGAAGGCGTGGAAATCGCAAAGAAGACCTGCGAAAAGCTGGGTCTGGAAGGTCTGGTTGTCATCGGCGGTGACGGTTCGTTCCGTGGTGCAGCAGATTTGTCCGCAAAGGGCATTGCTTGCGTTGGCCTGCCGGGTACAATCGATAACGACATTGCTTGTACTGAATATACCATCGGTTATGATACCGCAATGAATACTTGCGTGGAAATGATTGACAAGCTGCAGGATACCTGCCAGTCGCACGACCGTTGCAGCGTTGTAGAAGTTATGGGTAGAGGTGCTGGCTTTATCGCAGTCAATACCGGTCTGGCAAGCGGTGCAGTGGAAATCATCACTAAGGAAGTACCGTATGACCTCGATGAACTGGCAAGAAAAATGCGGGAAGACGGAAAAGAGTACCGTCAGCAGGCAAAAGGCCTGGAAGCAGAGGGAGACCAGATTTATTCTGCCCAGTACAAAGCTATGGCAAGAAGCCTGGATTCAGCGGCCAGCGTCATGGAAAAGACCCTGGATAAGCAGGCGAAAAGACTGGATCAGAACACCCTGGCTCCCGTCCGGTACCAGTTAAGCTCAGCGGTCCAGTCTCTGATGATTGGTTATCAGCAGATGGAAGTAAATAAAGAAATGCTGGAGAAAATGGTGGAGCTGTATACGCAGATGCTGTCCCTATCCAATACGCAGAGTGAAATTGGGATGGCAACCTCTACGGATCTGCTGTCTGCAAAGGTCAGTCTGACGTCTGCAGAAAATCAGCTTTCCACTTTGGAAACCAGCATGGATTCCATGCGCAGAACCTTGATTATGCTGACAGGCTGGGATTACACGGACAATCCGGCGTTTGGAAAAGTGCCGGATCCGGACATGACCCAGATAGAAAACATTGACAGAGAGGCAGACAAAATACAGGCCATTGCTTATAATCAGGAGATTATTTCTTTAAAGAACAGCAAACAGGAGGGACGTACCATAAAAGATATCCATTCCAAAGAACGCAGCGTAAGCGATGCAGAAGAAACGCTGCGCAGCAATATGGATACCTTATACTACAGCCTTATAGAAAAACAGGCGGCCCTTCAGGCTGCGGAGACTGCATTCCAGCAGGCGCAGCTTACCATGGACAGCAACAACCGCCGTTATCAGCTGGGAATGCTGGGGCGTGCGGAATATCTGGGAACGGAGATTGCCTATTATCAGGCAAAAGCCGCCAGAGAAACTGCCAATATGAATATGCTGCAGGCGTTAAACGAATATCAGTGGGCCCTTAAAGGCGTTCTTCCGGCAGAATAGGCAGATGACCGGACAGGCGCTTTGCCCACTGGGCCAGACGGGATGTAAACTGGATGTCTGGATGCGTCAGAAAAAGAGACTGATAATCTTTTTCATCCAGGACACAGGCCAGCTCCTGTTTGGAAGAATCCGGCACCACAGCGGCAGTATCGCTTACAAAACAAAGAGAAGGGTAGAGGACGCACCACCAGTTGCGTCCTTTTCCTTTGCCCAAAACGACCCGTACGGCATCGTAATCTCCAGCAGGAAACAGCATATCTCCGTAGGTCTTGGTGGGAAAGTGACTGACGCCCACTTCAATTTCAGCTTCATAGGAAAAGCCCTTGTTGCGGATAAACTCATTTGCGTCCTGTTCCAGTTCATTTTTATGCAGACGGACGTAGGATGCAGTGCTTTCTTTTGAACGGGAACTGCCGGATTCTTCGGCGAGGCCCTGGGAAATCCTGCCTAAAAGAAAGGAACGGACTTCCAGTTTTAGATCCTGGTCGGTTTTCTGGTTGCTGTCGGCAATGACGTGGAACCGAAGAACCTGCTTGCGAAGCCGTCCGGCTAACTTTAGATCCGGACTGCCAAGATGCACCAGGCTCAGGGTAAAGGCCAGAAGTATTAGAATACCTCCTGCAAAAATATCGTTTTTTACTGTTCTTATCATTATCAAATCCTCCAGTCTTCCAGATTTATGTTGTAATTGTTGACACCTGTGGTATAATTTAGTCACGTGTGCAATAAAAATAATCATGAGCATCCGTGTACAGAGGCAGCGCGCTCCCTGTACACGATACTAGATCTGGAACAAATAGGAGATAAAGAATATGGAAAAAAAGACAGTAGCCGTACTGTTCGGAGGACAGTCCTCTGAGCACGTCGTGTCCTGTATGTCCGCTGCAAATATTGTAGAACAGATTGATACAGATACTTATAACCTTCTGCTTATCGGAATTACGGAAGAGGGCCGTTGGCTGAAAGCGCTGTCCCTGGACTCCATTCGGGACGGAAGCTGGAAAGAAAGCTGTGAGGAAGCAGTCATTCTTCCGGACGCAACTAAAAAGTGCGCCTTGCTGAAATGTGGAACGTCCTGGCAGGAAGTTCCTGTTGATGTGGCATTTCCAGTGCTTCACGGCTTATATGGAGAAGACGGAACCGTTCAGGGATTGTTTGAACTGGCGCGTATTCCATATGTAGGCTGCGGCGTACTGGCGTCTGCAGTTTCGATGGATAAGCTGTATACCAAGATTATTGTAGATGACCTGGGAATTCGTCAGGCGGCATACGAGCCAGTAATGAAAGAACAGCTTTCCAATATGGACGAAGTGGTAAAACGTATAGAAGCCCGTTTTTCCTATCCGGTATTTATTAAACCCAGCAATGCCGGTTCTTCCAAAGGAGTTTCTAAGGCGGAAAACAGAGACGGACTGGTAAAAGGCCTTTTGGAGGCAGCACGTCATGATCGGAAGATTCTGGTAGAAGAAACCATAATCGGACGGGAAGTGGAATGCGCGGTATTTGGCGGAGGAAGCGTTCCGGTAGAAGCATCCGGAGTAGGCGAGATATTAGCAGCCGCTGATTTCTACGACTTCGATGCCAAATATTATAATGAAGAATCCAGAACCGTAGTAGATCCGGAACTTCCGGAAGATGCAGCAGAAACCATCCGCAGAAACGCTGCGGCAATTTTTAAGGCAGTAGACGGATACGGTCTGTCAAGAGTGGATTTCTTTGTAAAAGAAGATGGAGAAGTCGTATTCAATGAAATCAATACGCTGCCTGGCTTTACTGCCATCAGTATGTATCCTATGCTCTGGGAAGCAAGAGGGATTGATAAAAAGACTTTAGTAAACCGGTTGATTGAGCATGGCCTGGCGCGTTTTTAGGCGGCAGGGCGGAAAAGTCTGCAAAAAAACAGGAGGACATTCCAGATGACAGACAGAAACGCCCCCATCGGCGTCTTTGATTCGGGAGTAGGCGGCCTTACAGTGGCCAGAGAAATTATCCGGCAGATGCCGGACGAGCGTATGGTGTATTTTGGAGATACGGCAAGAGTTCCTTATGGAAACAAATCCAGAGATACGATCCTGCGCTACTCCAGACAGATTATCCGGTTTTTGAAAAGCAAGCAGGTAAAAGCCATTGTAATTGCCTGCAATACAGCCAGCGCTTATGCATTAGAAGAAGTGAAAAAAGAACTGGACATTCCCATTATCGGAGTAATCAGAGCCGGATCCGTCAGCGCGGTAAAGGCTACCCAGAATGGGAAAATCGGCATTATCGGAACGGAGGGAACAATCCGGAGCGGAATTTATGAAACGGTAATTAAAGAAATGATGCCGTCGGCTGAAGTTACCGGAAAGGCCTGTCCGTTGCTGGTTCCCCTGGTAGAAGAAGGGCTGTTTCACGACTCGGTTACCGATGAAATCGCTTCCCGCTATCTCAGCGAACTGAAAGCAAAATACGTAGACACCCTGGTAATGGGATGCACCCATTATCCTCTTCTGCGTTCTACCATTAAGCGGCTTATGGGAGAAGAAGTGACCCTGGTCAATCCGGCTTATGAGACGGCTCTGGAATTGAAGAAACTCTTAAGCCTGTTGAGCTTCGGGATTTACTGAAGAGAGAAGATCTAATCTGCGATGGGAAAGCGGCTGAAAAAGAGGATAAATACCAGTTTTATGTCAGTGACCTGGCGGAAAAGTTTACGAATTTCGCGTCCGCAATTCTTCCGGAACAGGTAAAAGAAACAAAGAAAATCGATATTGAAACTTATTGACCCAGACTTATTGGAAAAGCAGGAGAGGGATATGACAAAAGAGGTACTTGTCACAGTCAGCGGGCTTCAGTCCATGGGCGGTGAAAGCGATCAGATTCAGGTAATTACTGCAGGAAATTATTATAGAAAGAATGGAAAGCACTATATCGTTTACGATGAAATGATAGAAGGATATGACAGTCCGGTAAAAAACACGATTAAGGTGGGAGAAGACGTCATAGACGTGATCAAACACGGGCTTTCCAGTGTCCATATGGTGTTTGAGAAAGACAAGAAACGGATTGCCTCCTATACCACCCCTATGGGAGAGATGATGGTCGGCCTGAGCACGAAAGACATCCAGGTGGAAGAAGAAGAGGACGCGCTGAAAGTCCAGGTCAGCTATTCTCTGGATATTAATTATGAACACATATCAGAATGCAATATTGTAGTAAGCGTTCAGTCAAAAGGACAGGCGGCAGTGCATTTGATGAGTTAAATCGAGGCTGGGAATAGTACCAGCCTTTTGTGTTTTAAATAGGGTCTATAAATAGACTTAACAATCACTGAACAAATGGATTGCGGAAAGAAGTCTGCTGTGATATACTAAGAACGTAACAGCGAGACAAGATCATCAGGCAAGGAGATGATGATTTGTATCAGAGAGTATATGACAGCATTGCGGTAATTATAAGAAAGATTGAAGAAGCTGGTTCTATAGACAATTCTTTGCTGGAAAAGTTTCGCAGCTATGATAAGAAGAGTGTACAGAGACTTTTGTGGAAGGAACTGCCGATCTTATTTGAAGAAGATGGAAGCGGATACAAAGAAATTGGAAATGAGCAATTAGATGCCTGGGATATGGTAGATAGCTATATACAGAGATGTCAGGATCCGTTTGCTCTTTTGTATTTGCTGATTCAATTAGATCTGGCAATTGAAAAACGAGTACAGGCGGTTGGCGAAATAGCTGGAGAAATACAAGTACTGGAGTCTTTGAACAATAATGTGCCTGCCACCCAGATTACGATCATTCCTCAAATGGAATCTTTTTGGGGGAGAAATAATAGAGGACGCCAACATTCTTATCATATAAACCGTTTGCTTAAAAATATAATGTATTTAGATGAACAGGTGCTTTTCAGTGTGAAGGTAAAACATATAAAACATATTATCCTGCCATCGCCTTATTTTATCCGTTCGGAGAAAAGAGGTGTTCTGAGAATTGGATGTTCATTTGTTAGTAGAAATCTTCATTTAAAAACGTCAGATTACATACGGGATGGAGTGAAATATTTTTCTGTAGATGGTGGTGAAGAAGACCATGTTTTAAATGTAGTTAAGGATGTCCTGCAAAAAGCGAAAGAAGAGCAGGTAGATATTCTTTTCTTTCCGGAAATGATAGGGAGCGATAGGATCAATCAGCAGATAAAGAGATTTTTACAAGAATCTGTATTTGATTTGGAAGAATATCCAATGTTAATTGCTTTGCCGTCTGTCTGGAAAAAACATCAAAACAGTGTAATGCTTTTGACAGGAGATGGAGAAGAAGTTTGCATTCAGCAAAAACAGTACCCATTTGATGGGGCAATTCAACCAGACGGAGATACTATGCTGGAAGATATCTGGCCGGATGAGACTTTGTATTTAATTCATTGCAGGGGACTTGGAAGAATGGCTGTTATGATTTGCAAAGACTTTCTGGTAACGGAATATTTAAATATGTTATTGGAAATATTGCGGGTAAGTTTGATTTTGGTGCCTTCCATGACAACCGGAGAATATGACTTTAAAAATAATATTCACGCCTGCGAACACGCAGACTGCTGCGTTATTCAGGCAAATTGCTGCTCTGCCCAGTGGATGGTAGAAGAAACACAGAGAGGTAAATTGGATATATGTGGATATTGTTTGAAAAGCGGAAAAAATCAAAATAAAAAGTATGGAATTGGACAGGATAAGATTATTACATTGGAAAAACCAGAAAAGTGCAAGACTGGTAACTGCGAAGAGGGATGTTTGATTTGGCAGGATTTTTACTACAAAAGAGCAAGCAGCTAAAAGGAGGAATTTTATGAAGTGGGACATGGAAATGTGCCGTGAGATTAGTGTGGCCTACAGCAGAGAAAATCCCCCATCAGAAAGAAAAAAATGGGAAGAGCAGCTTACAAGTATGAATCAGGAGTATTTGTATGAAATTGTAAGGCTTTTTCAGAAAAATGATCAGGAAGTTTTGCAGCGGGAACTGAATCATGGGCAAAAAGTTTCAAAATTGTTTGAGAGGATAGCAAAAAACAACGATGAATGGCTGATTTATATAATGGGGCGGCTTGGAGGAATCACACAGGGAACAGCTCTTTTGATTCGGGACGAAAACGAAAAGAATGATTTTTTTGCAGAAATGAAGCGTTTATGTACCAAGGCTCATTATAGTAATATTTTGAAATACATTTATTATTGGCCGTCTTCTAGACACAAAGAGATAGCGGAAAATGAAGGTATTCGGGTAAGTTTTCTTACAGAAATTATGAAAGAACTGCAGCAAAAAGGGGCTGTAAAAAAGTATTATAGCGGAAAAGCAGCGTTTTATGAGCTTACCATAGATGGAAAGAAATTTGTCAGAACGCTGATATGTACAGATGAAGACAGGCCGATACCAGATTATATTGGATTTTTAATAGCAGAAAGAAATATGGATGAGGAAGAAACTGGACATTTAGGAAAAGGAAGAGCGGCTCAGCGGATTCAGGCTATGGAAAATGACAGAGAAAAGATTATAATTTTTAACGAGAAGAGAAAAAATTACGAAAAAATAAACTATCGGTGGGAAGCGTATAGAAGCAGGTGAAAAGATGGTTGAAGCGATAAAGCGGTTAGATGAGATATTAAAACAGATATCAGAAAAAGCAGAGACAGAAATGGATAAATTAAATAGGGTATTAAATCTGTCGGAAATTGATGATTCGGAACTGAAAGATGATGTTAATGAGATGATCTCTGTGTTGAGAGTTCTTTTGAAAGAAGCGCCCTCGGATGAAATAAAAATTAAAATAGCAGGGTGCTTAGGGAAAGAAACCGCAGAGAAGATAGTAAGTATTGCGGAACAGTCTATGGAATATTATTATGCAATGGGACCTTTGCGTAAAATGGAAGGCGAAAAAAGGGAGCAGGTATCCAATGTGATTTTATCTATTTTCGGCAAGTATATTTTGCGATATGAAAAAGAATTCTTTTTGTCAGCGTCCGGATATGGCTTGCGGGAGAATGAGCTGGAAGAGATTGCCAGAAGCCTGGATATTCTTGTATCTTTTTATATTCAGAATCATTATAGCCGAAAGATGATAATTGGAGATTTAAAAGATGAAACAGGACTTGGCGATGAAACGGTAAATACAATTTCAGATTTAATTGAAGAAAATTACCAGAAGCTGCAAATCAATGAAATAATGGACAGACTTCGCTATCTGGACAATAAAGTTACAGAATTAAAAATTCATTAAACATAAAATAGGACCGTTACATCGATTTGTGACGGTCCTGTTTTTACGGTGCGCCTTGCGGCGCACGTCGCTAAGGGGGAAGTCCCTAATCCGCCCTAGTAGTGGGAAGGATACAGCCAATGACAAAGGTGTCCGTCATGAGGTGGAATATGAAAGGACTGCTTAAATCAACAGATGAATGGGCAAGACATAGAATCAGTCGGTCTATCGGAAACAATAGAAGAAGATAAAATGGAAGAAGATAAAGACAAAGTATCGAATGCTGAAAGCATTGGGAATGGAACATTGGAAAGTAAAAGAACTTGTCTGGAGCAGAAAAGGTTATTGAAGAATGCCAAAAGATTTGAATCAGCTTTTTTCTAATAAAATAATAGCCAAGTTAGGATACCCATCCATACTTGACTATTATCTGGTAGTTTGTGAAAACTAAGGAACCGCCTAGTACCGAACGGTATGCTAGGTGGTGTGGGAAGACGGTAAATAAAATAATTATTTACCCCCCTACCCGATTTACGCTTCTTTTTTGTCTTTCTTCCAGAACATCAGCTTATCTCTCAGACGCTTCTTTTTTGGAGCGGGCTGGATGGATTTGCCGCGGACGCTCTTTAACTCAGTAATGTAAAGTCCGCTGATCACTACTTTTGCTTCGCTCTTAATTGGAAGAACCTGGTAAACTCTTTCATCCGCAATGAGGGTCATGATTTTCGGGCCAACTTTTGCCTTTACAATCGGAAGCTTTGCCCAGCGCATATATTTTGGGGTCTGCTCATAAACCATCTTGGGAAGGCCGGATTCTTTGATTTTTAACTTCTTTTTGTCAATCACCAGGATTGAGACAGTCTGCTTGGCAGCTTCCATCATAGACTGGGATGCTTCCTGCTTCTTCTCCAGCTTGCGTCCGAAGTAGTACAGCACTCCCAGGATGATTGCGGCGATAAGCAGAACCCAGAGTATCACGTTTAAAATTAAATTCCAGTTCATCGGGCAATACCTCCAACAGTTTCCTTATTTATTAAGAAGGATTATACCATTTATCGTGAAAAAAGGCAAGCAAAAGCGAAATATGTATAAAGATTGCCCTTGACAGCTTGACAACTGTATGGTAAACTGGAATGTGCACTATTGTGGCAATTTAGGCCTTTACGGGTCAATTGCGCCCAAAAATAAAACGTGAAAGAAAAAGAAAACAGGGGTGAAACGTCAATGGAGAAAAGCAAGATGCGTCCGGTGCCGGCCGGTAAGAGCGTAAGAATGAGCTTCTCAGGACAGAAAGAAGTCTTAGAGATGCCAAACCTGATTGAGATTCAGAAAAACTCCTATCAGTGGTTCTTAGACGAAGGACTCAAGGAAGTGTTTGAAGACATCTCTCCGATTGCGGATTTTGCAGGCCATCTGAGCCTGGAATTTGTAGACTTTACATTATGTAAGGACGACATAAAGTACACCATCGAAGAGTGCAAAGAGAGGGACGCTACTTATGCAGCACCTTTAAAAGTAAGGGTGAGACTTTGCAACAAAGATAAAGACGAAATCAATGAACACGAGATTTTCATGGGCGATCTTCCGCTTATGACTGACACAGGCTCTTTTGTTATCAACGGAGCAGAGCGAGTTATCGTTAGCCAGTTAGTTCGTTCGCCTGGTATCTACTATGGCATTGCACACGACAAAGTAGGTAAAGAACTGTACAGCGCTACAGTTATTCCGAACCGCGGCGCATGGCTGGAGTATGAGACGGATTCCAACGATATTTTCTATGTCCGTGTAGACCGTACCAGAAAAGTTCCGGTTACCGTGTTAATTCGTGCGCTGGGATATGGTACAAATGCAGAAATTATCGACTTATTCGGCGAAGAACCGAAATTATTAGCCAGCTTTGGTAAGGATACTTCCGATAATTACCAGGATGGTTTATTAGAGTTATATAAAAAGATCCGTCCAGGCGAACCGTTATCCGTTGATAGTGCAGAGAGTTTGCTCAACAGTATGTTCTTTGACCCCAGAAGATATGATTTGGCAAAAGTAGGCCGTTATAAATTTAATAAAAAACTGGCATTTAAGAATCGCATTAAAGGCCATACCCTGGCGGAAGATGTCGTTGACACCACCACCGGAGAGATTCTGGCAGAGGCCGGCACCAAGCTGGATAAGGAAATGGCAGATAAGATTCAGAATGCAGCAGTTCCGTTTGTATGGATTGAAGGACCGGAGCGCAAGCAGAAGGTGCTGTCCAATATGATGGTAGACCTGGCTTCCTATGTTTCCTTTGATCCGGAAGAGGTAGGAGTTACAGAGTTAGTTTACTACCCAGCATTAGAAGCTATCCTGTCAGAAGTTGGAACTTCTGATGAAGAGGAGTTAAAGGCAGCAATCCGCCGCAGCATCCACGAGCTGATTCCAAAGCATATCACTAAGGAAGATATTTTAGCTTCCATTAACTACAATATGCATCTGGAGCAGGAGATTGGTACTGCAGATGACATCGACCAT
>ENA-OPEV01001826-OPEV01001826.1-human-gut-metagenome-genome-assembly--contig:-NODE-1826-length-11169-cov-4.221522_pt1 | contig 11169 bp, 10 predicted proteins | sample MGYA00241637_ERZ501537 | MGnify/ENA primary metagenome ERZ501537 (study PRJEB25962, sample SAMEA1972159) | human gut metagenome | biome: human gut; feature: human-associated habitat; material: faeces...
CTTCTCCCGCTCTTCTTTTGTTGTCTCTGAAATTAAATAGCCCATTGCATTTCTCCTTTTCACTCATGCCGCTTTTCATTATACCATCTGTCATCTCAAATATCTCAATAACTTTATCCGCCATCTCACATCCTTTTTCCGTGAGTGCAGTATCAGCTTTGCCAGGTAAAGCTCACTCCGGAGATTCCATTGATCATACATTCATTTTATACCAAGAGCCCGACTTTTTCGAAGCCGGGCTCTTAAATTTCTTCACATAAATGCTGTGTCATAACCGATGACATTCTATTTAGAGTATCATGAAAAATCTCAGACTTATGCAGATCATTTTTTCAATACAAATGAAGCTTTATTACCTGTCAAACTGTCTTTTCCGATAAATATTTCAAATTCTCCTGCTTCGCTCGCATAGATTCCATCCTCTGTCAAAAAACGCAGTTCCTGTTCTGTTATGGTAAAGACTACCTTTTTTTCCTCTCCAGGCAAAAGCGTAACCTTCTTAAAATCTTTCAATTCTTTGACCGGACGCACTACAGAAGCCGCAATATCATGGATATAAAGCTGCAAGGTTTCTGTTCCCGTGCAGTTTCCTGTATTTTTTACAGTCACCTCCGCTTCAATCTGTCCCGATGTATCCATCCATGTCCGATCTAAATGAATATCTGATACCTCAAATGTTGTGTAACTCAGGCCATATCCAAATGGATACAATGGCTCATTTGGAATATCCAGATATTTCGAGCGGAATCTGTCTTTATCTTTGCCTTCTATATGTGGGCGTCCTGTTGAATATTCATTATAATGTACCGGTACCTGTCCTACACAGTATGGAAAACTCATCGGCAGTTTTCCGCTTGGATTATATTTTCCAAATAAAGTGTCCGCAATTGCCCTAGCTCCTTCTGTTCCAGGCAGCCACACCTGAAGGATGGCTTTTGCCTTTTTGTTTATTTCACGTATGTCTAACGGGCGTCCTGAAAATAAAACCACTACAATATTTTGATTGACTTCCGCAATTCTATCAAGCAATGCTTCCTGTACCTCAGGGATTCTGATATTTGCGTTACTGGTTGCTTCACCCGACTGTAAACGGTCTTCTCCTATTGCAAGTACAACAATATCTGCCTCTTTTGCTGCCTGTACCGTCTCCTGCAGCATATGATCCTCCTGCTCCCGTGTATAAGATTGCTGCTGCTGTTCTCCAAATCCTTCCAGACATACATCCGCCCCTAACATTGGTGATCCCTGACAAAATGTACTGTTTTCTGAAACGTACTGTTCCTGTACTGCCTCTTGCAGCGTCATAACATCTTTTGCATCTGCGATAAATGACCAGGCACCAAACAGGTTTCTGTTATCTACATACGGACCAATAAAGGCAATCTTTTTCTGTTGCTCTAAAGGCAGGATATGATCCTCATTTTTCAACAAAACAAAAGATTTCTTTGCAGCTTCTCTCGCCAGATTCCGGTGCTCCTCACATAAAATGTATTCCTTTTCTTTTTTCTGATCTGCATCTTTATATGGATTCTCAAAGAGTCCCAGATTATTTTTAAGCCGCAGAATACGAAGACATGCCTCATCTATAAGCTCTTCTCTTATTTTTCCATCCCTGACCATCTGACACAGATTTTCACTGTAAATTCCTGTCATCATGTCAATATCTACGCCTGCTTCCACTGCACGCACTGCTGCTTCTTCTCTGTCTGCACAATATCCGTGATAAATGGTCTCCTCGATGGCTGCCCAGTCTGATATAAGTACACCATCGAACTTCATCTGCTCTCTTAAAATGTCCCGCATCAACTTTTTATTTCCGGTTGCCGGGATTCCGTTAACTGTATTAAAAGATGTCATAACAAGAGCTGCACCTGCATCGATTCCCGCCTGATACGATGGCAGATAGAACTCTCTGAATGTATGTTCGGAAAGTTCTACCGTATTATAATCTCTCCCTGCTGTCGGTGCACCATATCCTGCAAAATGTTTGACACATGCTGCAATTGCATAGTTATCTTTCAGGCTGTTTCCCTGAAATCCACGCACCATTGCTGCACAGAATAGACTGTTCAGGTAAGGATCTTCTCCCGTTGATTCCATGACACGTCCCCACCTTGCATCTCTTACCAGATCTGTCATAGGTGCAAATGTCACATGAAGACCGCTGACCGAAGCCTCCTTTGCTGCCACAGATGCACACTGTTCTGACAATTCCGGTTCAAAGGAAGCTCCCTGCGCAAGCGGAATTGGAAACACCGTCTTATAACCATTTATGACATCTAGCATAAACAGCAATGGAATATGGTGCGGATGCTTTTCCATATAGTTTTTTTGTATACTTTTCAGGGTTTCAGCGCCCATGGATCCGATGACTGATCCTGCAAGATTTACATTGTCTTCTGTAAATCCCTTATCCGCCATAGGACCTGTGACAACGATTTCACCATTAAAAAATCCTCCTGTCACCTGACTCATCTGATTTACTTTTTCTTCCAGAGACATGTCTCTCAAAAGTTCTGTTAATTTCTGTTCTGTCATACGTATGTTTCCTCTCCAAATTTTCTTCTATATTCCAGCGGCGTCAATCCTGTATTCTCCTTAAACATTTTTGTAAAATAGGAAAAATTACTATATCCAATATGTAATGAAACCGTATTGATTGGAAGACTGCTGCCACACAAAAGTTTTTTTGCTTCGTCTACCCTTTTCTGCAATATATAATTGCTTATAGATACTCCCTTTTCTTTTTTGAACATCCGAGACATATAGTCTGTATTCAAATAGACTAATTCTGCCAGTTCATCTCTGTGTATCTCTTCCCTGAAATGACTGTCAATATAGGTACATATCTGATCTGCGACAGTGTCTTCTTTTGTGATATATAATTTATATCCAACCGCTTTCCGCATGAGATTTTCTACATACTCCATCATTTCGTTAAATCCATTTACAGCGCCAAGCATGTAATTCTCACTCTCTTTATCTGAAAAAAGTGCATTGGCATAAATCCCCATCTCTGACAGCCATACATACACCATCTGTGTAACGTCCGTCCTTAATGACACCAAAAACTGCCGTGTGATCATCTCATTCTTCCTGACTGTCTCCAGATAACTGCGTATGCTTGCTATGACTGCTTCCACTTCCTCCTCTGCCAAAAGGGTTTTCCATGTATCCAGCTCCGGATTTTTATAGACTGTTCCACTCGGCTGGAACTCATACAGATATATAACCTCATTCCATACCGACAGACTGCTTTCACGCATCTTCCGCAAATCGTCAGCCTGTGCGGTCACTTCAGAAAATCCACTCCAATTTCCCGCTCCACACCAAAAATAGGAATGTACATGATCTGTCATCCATTGCACAAAATGATTGAGCAGATCTTTTTCCCTTATTTTTTCTCCTTCTTCCGGCATTTTATCCGTTGACAGAACCACCCAGTATCGACATTCGTTTTCACAAAATACGGTGTCCACTCTGGCATAAAAGGAATGAAATAACTCCGTCAACACATTTTGCATGACAAATTCGATGGTGGAAGGGTCCCACTTTTGTGTCTCTTCCGCTTTATGATCCATATAAAAGCAGATCAGTTTAAAATATATCAATCCATCCTGATACAGATCCATCCTTTTTGCAGATTCGCAGAACTGGTTTTGTGTCATGTTACCGCTCAATAAATTTCTCCAGATATCCTTTTGCAGGATTATCCGGTCTTTTTCCCACTGCTCACTCGCTTCTGTAAGTTTTTCGATATGTTTTTCCTGAAGCACTGCCTGTTCTGCTTTTTTTAATGCTTCCTCCAGTTTTTCAAAATCAATTGGCTTTAGCAGATATTCAACGCTTTCCAGCTGTATCGCACGTCTTGCATAGTCAAATTCCGCATAACTGGTCAAAAAAATAACCTGTATCCTGAAATTCTGCTCCCTCACCCATTGCACCAGATCAAATCCTGTTGCAGCAGGCATCACAATATCACTGATAATAATGTCCATTTTAACAGCTGTTATAATTTCCTGTGCCTGTTTCATAGTAAATGCTGTATAAATCTCAGTAATACCTGTCCGCTCCCAGCAGATATTTTTCTTTATACTTTCAATCACATAACGTTCATCATCCACCAGCAATAATTTCATTCCTGTGTATCGCTCCTTCCGATTTTATATGGAACATGAATATCCACAACGGCACCACCTAATGGACTATTGCTGAAATGGATCTCTCCCTGATCCCCATAATAATACTGAAACCGCCTCATACAATTCCAAATACCGATATGTTTTCCATTGTCAGAAATGTTTTGTCCATTTTGTAGTTTACATAATATTTCGTCCGGAAATCCCTTTCCCGTATCCGAGATAAAAATATTAACGTATTTTTCATCGTCCCTGTCCTCAGGATATACCGTAACTGAGATCAGCATTTTTTCATCTGCCATCAATGCCTGTTTTGCAGCATTTTCAACATAAACCTGTATTAAGAATGGAAATATCTCCGCATCTGCCACTTCATCATGAACTTCAATATAATAGGTAAACTTATCCGGATACCTCAGCAGCAGGATTTTTAAATAATCTTCACAATGCTTTGATTCCGCTAAAACCGGAACTCTGTCCGTTGTATTCCGAAAAATATATGAAAGATAATCCGAAGTGATTTTTGTCATTGCCCTTGCGTGTTCATAATCGCCAAAGTCGATCATGCTGTAAATAAAGTTCAGGCAATTCAAATAAAAATGCGGCCGGATCTGCATTTTCAGATAATCCATCTCAATTTTCTGTTTCTCTAATTCCCGTTCATATAGCGTGATCTTCAATTTGCGGATCTGATGGATCATTGTACGGAATTTTCCATCAATCTGCTCTAATTCAAGCAGATTTCCTTCCGTCATGTTCAGCATATATCCACCCTCATCATATTGCTGAAGGTTTTGTGTGAACACTTTAAGCGGTTTCATAATATTGGAATACACATGAAATAGCGATATCCCACTCATAATAAGAATCATAAAGATCAATACTGTCATTCCGAGCAGACTTCCCGCCATCAGGCTTAAGACACCGCCTAAAGAAATCCCGATCCTGATCTCAAAGGGTGCTCTGGATAATCCCTGACGGATCGTATAAGTATTTTTGGTATTCATACTTTGCGGCTCTGATATGATTCCGCTCTGGTCTAACATACCTATACAGACCTCATCCTGATCGACAAGGCTTACATATCCATGCTTTCCCAACGAAAGCTTTGAGAATGGTTCTAAGATACTTTTTACATTTACAATGCATCCTAATACAATTCCATTTTTTTGTGCAATTTTACAGATATATACCTCATTATCACACTCCAAAACATCCCACTTCCGCTTCACTGCATATGTCTTTTCATCTAATTTGTCTATCTGCTCACGGATAGACGCTGCAATATCAGGTGACATTGTGTAATTTCCATCCGAAGACAGGGAAAGCTGATATAATTTATCCGTATCATGTGTGTATAAAAAAATCCTGTATTCCGTTCCATATTCCCATGCTGAAGAAAAATATTCTTCTCTGAGTTTTCCGATCGCATACTCCGAATAATCCCCATTCTTCATCAGATTTACATTTCCATAGAACGTGGAATTTGTCTCATTGGTATCCATGATCGTAGAAAAAAGATTCCGGCTGATCCTCAAAAAACGATTGTCAAGCTCCTGCGCATACAGCTGTGCCATCTGGCTCATCTGTTCGTAAATCTGCCCACTTGTTTTGTTTAAAACATAAGTGCATCCTCCCAGAATAATTACCAGAATGACTGTCATTAAAATTAATATTTGCTTACTCTGTTGTGCTAAAGATTTCTTTTTTCGTCTTTTTAAATTCATCTTTTTTCCAAACGCCATGATATTCCTTTAACCTTTTACTGCCCCTAGCGTAATACCCTCTGCGAAATATTTCTGTAAAAACGGATAAATGATAAATAATGGAAGCATTGCTATAAAAGCAATTGCCATCCTTATGGACGTTGTCGGAAGTTTTGCAACTTCTGCCCCTATATTTCCGGCAACCTTACCGCTTGCAAGATACTGGATATCAGTGATCATCTGATTCAAAAGATTCTGGATACTATATAATTTCTGTCCCTGATTTCCTGATAAATAGTATAAACCATTTGTCCAGTCATTCCAATATGCCAGTGCCGAAAATAATCCCATGGTTACAAGGATAGGTTTACCAAGTGGAAACGTAATCTGAAAAAAGATTTTTGTATGTCCTGCGCCATCAATTTTTGCCGCTTCATACAATGCTTCCGGAATACTTGTCATAAAATAGCTCCGTATCATCAGCACATTGTTCGCACTCAGCAACAAATTAGGAATTATCAGTGCCCATATTGTATTTTTTATATGAAAATAATTTACATACATCAGATATGTAGGTACTAAACCGCCATTAAATAACATTGTAAAAAATACAAAAAAAGTAATCTGCCTTCTATAAGGCAATGTCTTCACAGACAGCGGATATGCCAGTAATGCTGAAAACATCAGATTAAAAAATGTACCTACTACTGTAATAAGAATTGTAACGCCATACGCACGGAGTATTTTCTCTCCCTGTCTGATAATATACTGATATGCATATAAGCTTACCTTTTCCGGGAAAAAGGAATATCCATTCCGGATCAACACTGTTTCATCCGTGATGGATGAAATAAATACCAGCAGAAATGGTAAAATAATGGTCAATGTCATCACGATCAGTATCAGATTGATCCAAAACTGGTATCTCTTTGTTTTTTTTGAATTTGTCATAATGGACTCTCCTCCTAAAACAATGCTCTGTCTTTATCTACACGTCTAACGATCCAGTTACTTAACATGACAATGACAAAACCTACTAATGACTGGTATACACCCGCTGCGGATGACATACTGATATTTCCCTGTTCGATCAATGCACGATATACATACGTATCAATTACGTTTGTTGTTGGGAACAACACACCGGAGTTCATCGGAACCTGATAAAATAATCCAAAATCAGAATAGAAGATTCTTCCAATGCTCAATAACAACAGCGTAATGATTGTCGGTACCAGACATGGCAATGTGATTTTCGTGATTTCCTGCCACTTTGTGGCACCATCCAGTCTTGCTGCCTCATAATAAGTCGGATCAATACCGATCAGAGATGCAATATAAATCAGGCATCCGTATCCCACTCCTTTCCAGCAGTTTGCAATGATAAGGATCGCCGGCCAGTATTTTGGTTTCTGATACCACTGGATCGGATCTATATGCAGTAATGGCAGGATCGTATTGTTTACAAGACCATTTTCGGCACTTAAAAGTGCATACACAATATAGCTTAAAATGACCATCGACATCAAAAATGGCAATAATATAGCACTCTGGTATATTTTTTTCATTTTTGTGTTCTTAACTTCACAGATTAAAATTGCGATTGCAATTCCAACGACCATATTGACAAGAATAAACGCTATATTATATAGCAATGTATTTCTTGTAATAATCCAGGCATCTTTTGACGAGAACAAAAATTTAAAATTATCCAGTCCTGCCCACGGGCTTGCCAAAATTCCTTTTGAAAAATTCAACTTTTTAAAAGCAAGTATAATACCTGTCATCGGAAGATAATTATTGATCAGCAGATATAATAATCCCGGAAGCATCATCAGATAGAGCGGCAGATATTCCTTAACTTTGTTCTTTTTCTTCTTCATAAGTTTCTCCTTTTATGAAAAAGTCCCACGTTGTATCTGTGGGACTTTCCTTCTGAACCTGATTATTTTGCTGCAAGAAAAGCATCTAACTGTTCCTGTTTTGCCTGGATCACTTCATTGATTCCCGCATCATCTAATGCTTCTAACAATTCCGGAATAAGTTCATCTGGATCTCCGGAACCGCTGTAAAGTGCTCCGCTGTATTGTTTTACAATATTGGAAAGAGCTGCGATCTCACTTGAACAATTACTGCTGTCAAATAAAAATCCTACTGCTTTGGAGCTCTTTGCAGAACCGTTAAATTCTTCCATTTTTTCCCATAATTGCGGATCTGAACCAGTCCATTTATAAGCAATAAACTGATTTGGCAATTCCCATCCAAGGTTTAAGTTATAGCCTGCATTATCAGAAGTGATTCCTTCCGGGAAATTGATAATGCCATTATCAGCATCTTCTATCACATAGTCTTTATCCTGTTCACCCCAGTTTAAAAGATTCATGATCTCTGAACTTCCGTAGATATAATCCAGTACTTCCATTGTTTTCTCCGGATTTTCTGAATTCTGGGCAATTGAGAATGTAACACCATTATAGGATGAGCTATTTATGATCGGTTCGTTATAAAATGGCACGATCTCAAAATCATAGCCGGTGGAGCTTTCAAATTCTACCGGTGTTCCAGGATGATAAGAAAAAAACAGTGAAAATAAATTTCCAGCCTTGCATACTGTTCTCCAGTTCTCTGTGTTAGTTCCTGCATCCTGGCTGATATATCCCTTCTGATACCAGTTATGCAGCATGGTAGTTGTATCTTTAAACCAGTCCGTCGCAAAGAAGTTTTCTAATTTTGTGCTGTTCGTCTGATCCATGAGTACACCAAGATAATTGTTATCTGACAGAGTATCTCCACGGAATAATCTTGTAGCCGGTGCATCATTCTCACTGCTCGAATATAACATTGTCATATCCGGCTCTCCCGCTTTTACTGTCTCAAAAACACTTTCCAGATCTTTTGGTTCTTTAATCTGTGTTGTATCAATATTGTACTTTTCCACCAGATCTTTTCTCATAAATATGGCAGGAATACTTCCTCGTTCAATCTGATTTGGCACGCCATATACAAAGCCTTCGACCTGATTGATCTTAGCTATATCCTCTCCATAAATCTGTTTGATATTTGTTCCATATTTATCAATCAGTTCAGACATGTCTACAATCTGTCCTGCATTCATATACTGCACTGCATTGGTTGCCTGGGTATAAAAGACATCAATTTTTTCATCCCCTGATAACATAAGCTGTAACTGCTGGCTTGCACTTGCCCACGGCAGCACAACAATATCAAGATTCGCATTAAGTTCCGGTTCAAGAATCTCATTGATTTTTTGTTCGATTCTTTCTTCATCCGGCTGTGTGCTTCCATTCAGAACCATGGTAACTGTATATGGTTCATCCCCATTACCGTTATTTTTAGCTGAATCCTTTGATCCTCCTGCATCTGAATTTCCGCATGCTGTCATGGACACAACCATAGACAAAGTAAGCATAGCTGCTAGAATTCTTTTTTTCATACATTTTCTCCTCTCTGTGACAGTGTGATTTATGTTCACCTCTCTTCTGGTGTATCTTTATATTAATCATTTTCTTTCATCATCTCTATAACTGAACTGACTCGTCAATATCACTCTTTTGACACTTTTTAACAAAATAACTCTAAAATGGAAGATACTTAAGATATCCTCCTATCCAATGCTATTTTTTCGGCTACCATCTCTACATGTACGTGGCATCCGATTCTCACAGCGACCTTCCCATATTTCCGCTTTTGGAACGGGCTTCCCGGCATGACATGCTTTCGTTTCTACATTCCTTTTTCACGATGAAAGCATATCTTCCTGAATTCCGGATTGAAAAACTCCTTCTGGATTCCGCCCATGATGCTTATGCTGTCTATGAATACTGTTGTCGGGAAAAGATCACGCCTTTTATCGACTTGAACCCCGGTCATACCGGACACTTCACTTATAAGAATGATTTCACAATCGACGATGATGGCGTTCCTGTCTGTAAGTTGGGCTTACGCATGCATAAAGATGGTTATGAAGCTGCTAAACACCGGGCGAAATACCGGTGTCCAAAGGCTAACCGGAAACGTGGCTGTTTCTGTGAACATCCCTGTTCGCCAGCAAAATACGGCAGAACCGCGCACATCTTTACCGAGGATAATCCAAGGCTGTTTAACATACCGCCAAGAGACTCAAAAGCATGGGAAAAGGAATACAATCGAAGAACTTCCGTGGAACGCTCTAATAAGCGTGAGAAAGAAGACTATAAATTAGAAGACGGCAGGCACCGATCGACTAAGATGTGGTACTGCCGCCTCTATGGCATCATGATGCTACAACATCTTGATGCCTGGGAAATGCCATCTGTTGAGGCATTTCAAAAATCATTATTAGGATTTACCGCCTAATTAATGATATCTTAAGCGATTCCATAAGATTTTTCAAGGCATAGTACCCGCTATGTTCAATTTCCCGTCGATGTAATCCTGATACATTTCCACGAGTCCGGACATGCAGCCATCACAGGCTGCATCAATATTTCCTAATGATTCCGCCACGATCTTCTCCCGCTCTTCTTTTGTTGTCTCTGAAATTAAATAGCCCATTGCATTTCTCTCCTTTTCTTCAAATGCTGTGTTTACTATTACACTTGATTTCATTCCATATTTGATTTCAGTTTGTATTTTGTTTACCTCATATTTTCTTCATTATCCTTGATTGCCGTCCACAGATTTTCCTTTACTTTTTCAAGCCCGGCAGACAATGTTTCCAGCTCACTCTCACTCATTCCGCTTTTCATTATACCATCTGCCATCTCAAATATCTCAATAACTTTATCTGCCATCTCACATCCTTCTTCCGTGAGTGCAATCGTCCAGGAACGGCGGCAGACGGGATTGCTCTCCCGCTTTACAAGTCCCATCTTTTCTAACCGGTCGATCGTCCGCGACATCGTCGTAACTTCGATCAGGCAGGCATCAGACAATTCTTTCTGGTTCATTGCACCGTGCTCCCTCAGTTCCTTTAAAATGCGCGGCTGTCCCTGTGCCACCGTAAGGCCAAGATCTATAAAATACGGCCGGATAAACCGTCTTCTTAACATTTCAACATCAAAAATCTCATTTTTCACCCTAACATCACTCCAATTCAAACTGTCCTGTATACAACTGATAATATCTGCCTTTCTGCTCTAAAAGCTCGTCATGACTGCCGCGCTCAATGATCTCACCTTTTTCAAGTACCATGATCGCATTGGAATTTCTTACGGTTGAGAGCCTGTGTGCAATGACAAATACGGTTCTTCCCTCCATAATGGCATCCATGCCTTTTTCGATCAAACACTCCGTCCTTGTGTCGATCGAACTTGTCGCCTCGT
>ENA-OPEV01001830-OPEV01001830.1-human-gut-metagenome-genome-assembly--contig:-NODE-1830-length-11155-cov-2.381171_pt1 | contig 11155 bp, 9 predicted proteins | sample MGYA00241637_ERZ501537 | MGnify/ENA primary metagenome ERZ501537 (study PRJEB25962, sample SAMEA1972159) | human gut metagenome | biome: human gut; feature: human-associated habitat; material: faeces...
AATGCCCTGGCAGAGCACACTGCCGGTTCCATAGAAGCCTTTGCTGATATGATGAATGAACGTGCCGCCTCCTTAGGCTGCACAGATTCCCATTTCTGTAACCCCAGCGGACTAAATAACCCAGATCACTATACATCGGCCTATGACATGGCTCTGATTGCTCAGGCCGCCTTTCAGAATGAGGCCTTTGTCACCATTGATTCCACATTGTACTATGATCTTCCGCCCACCAAGCGGAATCCTGACGGCTTTCGTATTTATCCGGGACACCGGATGATGAAAAAAAATGCGCCTCAGTATTATCCCGGAATCATTGGCGGGAAAACTGGCTACACCTCTCTGGCAGGAAATACTCTGGTCACCTGCGCGGAAAAAAACAACACTCGCCTGATTGCTGTTGTTTTAAATGGACATCAGACTCACTATACAGATACCAAGGCACTGCTGGATTTTGGATTTTCCAGCTTTCAATCTCTGAAAGCCGCAGAAATAGATACTGCCCATTCATCCGTGGCTAATGATATGACGATTGCCGGACTGCCTACTACGGATCTGTCCGTACTCTCTATTCAGAAAGACTGCCGGATTTCCCTTCCGAAGCTTGCCGATCCGGCTAATATTACCTCCTCCATCTCCTACGAGCTTCCTCCCGCAGCGCCTCAGGATGCAGTAGCACAGATTTCCTACGAATACGGAGGACACGCCGTCGGCGCCGCCTATCTAATCCGCCAAGAGCCGGATACTGCTGCACGGGAAGCTGATATCGCCATGGCAAGAGCCATGACCTTTGATGAAACTGCCGCCCTTTCTCCAACAGGCGAAGACAACGCTCCGGCAGCTCTTTCCGGAGATCTTCCCGTATCTTCTGAAGAAGAGGAATCCGGCAGTACCGAACCGTCGGACACTCCCGCTTTCCAGCTGTACATTCCTCAGGGCATGAAAACCGGGCTGATTCTGTTTGTCGTTCTGGGAATTGTGGGCGGAGGACTTCTTGTTCTGAAATTCCATATTGAAAAACAGGAAGCCGTTGAACGGGCCGCCCGCTATCAGCGCCGTCAGAAACGCCTGGAGGATATTGGCATGTCCACTGCAGAATTTGATCTTCTCATGGAAAAAAAGCGGACTGATTCAGCTCTGAAACAAAGTCAGCCAAAGAAAAGGCCACGAAATCATCCGTCCTTTCTGGACAGAAAAAATTAAAAGAAAGAGGAATTCCAAACCTGTTACTGATTCGGAATTCCTCTTTCTTTTTTTGCTTTTTTACCTTTTTTCTTTCTTGTTTTATTGGCCGCCGCCTCCTGGCGCTGCCGCTGACGCTTTGCCCTGCTGCGCTCAGCCCGCTTCTTTTTCAGCTCCTCTTTTTTATTGATAACAAAGGCTGCGCCTTCCTCATCTGTCAGCTTCAGAGTCTTTACTACAAACACCCGATCCCCGTCTGCCTTTTTGATGCGGATTTTTCCTTTCAAATATCCATGCTCCGGACAGACTGCCAGAGAAAAATACATTTTCTGGTTGGCCGTAAACCACCGGATCTTTTTTCGCAGGCTTTTGCCGCAGAGATAACATTTCGTAGAGGTGACTCCCCGATCCTTCATGGCATCCTCACGGGACTCAAACACACGGGACACATATTTGGAATAGCCGGGAAATGTTACCTGGATCTCCTCTTTTTTGTTTCCCGGAAGCCGGTAATAATCAACCGACTGAAAAGGAAGGAGAGCTTCTGCCCCTGTTTTTTCCACCAGACAGGCCAGAACCCGACCGGTGTAATAGGCATCATCCAAAGCCCTGTGAAACGGCCGTTTCTCTAAAAGCCCCTCCTGTTCCACTGCCGCATCCAGAGACAGTCTGGCTCCCTCTGCTGTAAATAGTCCGTACAGCTTCTGCACATCATAATAAAACAAAGGGAAGGGAAAGGGAGCTTCCATTCCGTAATATGCCATATTTCTCTGCAGCTCTGTCAGATCCATGGAACCCCAGGTACCATATACCGGCTCTTCACCGCACCAGCAGAGAAACTGTCTGGCTGCCTCGGGAAAATCCATCCCCCGGGCCTTCAGCTCCTCCATATTCATATGAGTCACTTCTGATATCATATGATGCATCTGGCCATAGACCTGAGGCCGAATCAGTCGGTGAAACTCATCCACCATCTGAAAATTCTCATCCAGCTTTACTGCACCAATCTCAATAATCTCAAAAGGGAAATCTGCTACCGAATCCTCCCGTCCCCGGGGACTCTGATTCCACTCTAAATCAAATATAATATAATTCTTCATAATGGACGATTATATCATAAAGAAATGATTTTGCATAGGCAGTCCTCAATGGCTTTCGGATCTCCCTGAACCGTACCCTGAACCATTGGTCCCTTGCCGCCTCCTCTTCCTTCAAAATGGCTGTAAAACTCCTTTAAAACCTGCTTTAAATCTATGGAATTGCTTCCCAGATTAAACTGGTATCCGCCCTCTTCCTTTCCCAGGAAAATCCCGCAGACGCCGCTGCATTTTTCTTTTCCTGCATCTACAAAACGGCGGGCCGCATTCTTGTCCAGATCCTCTTCAAATACAAAATAGTTGACGGTTCCTTCCGGAAGCTCCTCCAGCTTTTTCTCCAGATACCGGGTCTGCATCTGAATTGCCCTTCCCTTCCAGAGAAGCGCCTCCTCCCGGAGACGTTCAACCGCTTCCGCCGCCTCATAGGGCTTTGCAGACAAAAGCCGGGAAATCTCCCGCACATTGTCCTCCTTCATCCGGTAATCCTCCAGAGCCCGGAAACCACATACCATTGTCACACGGGTTCCGCCCTTGTAATTGACTGCATCCACCAGCTTAATCAGGCCAATTTCACCGGTTCGGGATACGTGGGGTGCACAGCAGGCGCATACATCGTATCCAGGTACCGTCACAATCCGCACCTGTCCGGCCAGTTCTTTTTTACTCCTGTACTCCAGAGCCGCCAGCTCTTCCCTAGTGGGATACTCCACCCGGATCTCCAGATTGGCAGCCACAGCCAATGCGGCGCAGCTGCCCCGGCTCAAAGGTTCCGTTAAAATCCAGAGTCACCGCTTCATTGCCCAGATGAAAGCCCACATTGTCATATCCAAAATACCGGTGCACCAGACCAGATACAATATGCTCGCCGGAGTGCTGCTGCATTCTGGAAAATCTTTCTTTGTAGTCGATTTCGCCATGTACTGTTTGTCCCGGCGTCAGAGGCTTCTTCATCATATGAATCACCTCACCCTCCCGCTCCTTTACATCCTCTACGGGAATACCGTCAATTACACCGGGATCCGCATACTGGCCTCCGCCCTCCGGAAAAAATACCGTCCGGTCCAGAATCACCTCATACCATTCCTTTTTTTCATTCCACTGACAGGATACCACCTGAGCCTCAAATTCTTTTCTGTGGCTGTCCTGATAATATAATTTCTCTGTCATAATCTTTTCTCCATATCTCGCCATGCCTCTGCTTCTGCAGAATCGCTTCTTTCTATTGTAGCAGGCAGGAGCCGTTCCGTCCAGACCTATCCCTTAACGGTTATCCTGCCCTCCCTTACGCTTCCTGATGCCTCCGACATAAATCTCCAGATTTTTATGGCTCTTGCGGTATCCGGAAGGCGTCATTCCCGTCACAGCTTTAAACACCCGGTTAAAATGCGTCAGATTAGAAAACCCCATTTCCCTGCTGATCTCCGTGATACTCTTATCTGTCTCCATAATCCTTCTCTGAGCATTCATGATTCTGGTAACATTCACATACTGAATCACCGTACTGTTGGTATATGCCTTAAATTCCCGGCAGAGATAATAGCTGCTCACATAAAAGCGTTCCGCCAGACTTTCCAGAGTAATATTCTCATCAAAATGGCGGTGAATATAATGCATTACCTGCCCCATTCTTGTTTTCTGCTCTGTTTTTACCGGTTCCGCCACCCGCTTTTGACGGGCCAACAGATACAGAAGAAGATTCAAAAGAGAGTGCTGACATTCTCTTTTGAAATCCGCTTCCTCCTCCTGTTCCCGCAAAAGCTCTCCGAGAATTCGGTGTATCATCTGGCTGTCTCTGAGCCCCATACTGTACATGCCGTTGGCCTGATCCAGCAACGAGGCCAGCTCCGGTACATCCACGTCCTCCCTGCGAAAATACAGCACAATTCTCCGGAAAGGCATATCCTTTTTTCCATAAGAATAATGCATAATGTAGGGAGAAAACAACATCAGCTCCCCCGGCTTAAGCACATAGAGCTCATCCTGAAGACGCTGATACCTCTCTCCTTTTTCCAGATAATACAGCTCATAATAATTGTGATAATGGGGCTGGGTCATATTGTCATTGACCCCTGCAATCCGCTCACAGGCAATCTCCGCCCCCTGCGCCATCATAATTCCCGCCTGATCAATCATAGCCCTTTCTCCTCAGCAGTATCTGCATAAAAACACTGTTAAAATTTGTAATTTCTGTCAATGCAAAAGCAAGATATGTAAAATATTATACTATTCTACGCAAAATCTGTCTAGTTTTGATGCTTTCAATTTCTTATAATACAGGCACATCGACTTCAAAAGATTTACCAAGGAGGTTTACAAAATGAAAGTTTGCACTACTGCATTTGCCGTAACAAAACAGGGCTCCGGCTTTTCCATCGCAACCAACTGTGTGGAAATCCGCCTGCTGTTTCTGACAGATTCCATTCTGCGGATCCGGGCCGGTTTTGAAGGAGATTTTGCAGAAGAATCCTACAGTCTTGTTATGACTGCATGGGAAGATCGCATGGATGGTTTTCTGAAAAATTACAGAAAGCGGATCCAGCCTGCTGACGCAATTCTGGAGGACGGAGAAGAAAAAGCAGTCATCCGCGGAAAAGAACTGACCGTAGTTATCGAAAAATCCCCATTCCGCATCTGCGTATATGATCAGGACAATACTCTGCTTCATGCCGATATTGTGGATCTGGCCTACCAGGAAGACTCCAACCGCCGCCGTATTCATACCAGCGAAATCACCCCCCAGGACTGCTTCTATGGATTTGGCGAAAAAAGCGGTGACTTCAATAAAGCGCAAAAATTCATGGGCATGAGCCCCAAGGACGCTATGGGCTACAACCCGAAGGAAACCGACTCCCTTTACAAGCACATTCCCTTTTATATTAAACTGAACCGGGATACCAGAAAGGCTGTCGGCTATTTTTACCACAATACCTGCGAATGCGATTTTGACATGGGACGCGAAAAAAGCAATTACTGGAAAATGCACAGCCGCTACCGTACAGACGGCGGTGACATTGATCTCTTTTTAATCGCCGGTCCCTCTGTCCGTCAGGTTGTGGAACGCTATACCGACCTGACCGGAAAATCCGCTCTGCTCCCCCGCTATGCCCTGGGTTATCTTGGTTCCTCCATGTACTACCCGGAACTGGAAAAGGACTGCGATGACGCTATCACAGAATTCATTGATACAACCAGAGAAGAGGGCATTCCCGTAGACGGATTCCAGCTTTCCTCCGGATACTGTACTGTAGAAACGGACAAAGGCGTAAAACGCTGTGTATTTACCTGGAATAAAAAAAGATTTAAGGATCCTAAGGATTTCTTCCATCAGATGAAGGTCCGGGGTGTTACCGTAACCCCCAACGTAAAACCCGGTATTCTTCTGATTCACCCCATGCTGGAAGAAATGAAGAAGAAAAACATGTTTGTCAAGTCCAGCACCAGTGAAGAACCAGGCGTAGGAACCTGGTGGGGCGGACAGGGTGTGTTTGTGGATTTTACCAAAGAATCTGCCCGCGAAGACTGGAAGTCTCTGCTGAAGGAAAATGTGCTGGATTACGGAACCTGCTCTATCTGGAATGATAACTGTGAATATGACAGTATGGTAGATAAGGACTGCCGCTGTGATTTCGAGGGCAAGGGAGGCACCATCGGACAGCTGAAATCCGTTATGTCCAATATTATGTGCCACGTTACGGACGAAGCCATTCACGAGACCTTTGAAAATACCAGACCCTATATTGTCTGCCGTTCCGGCCACTGCGGAATCCAGCGGTATGCCCAGACCTGGGCAGGCGATAACCTGACCTGCTGGGATTCCCTGAAATACAACATTGCCACCATTCTTGGCATGGGTCTGTCCGGCGTAGCCAGTCAGGGCTGCGACATCGGCGGCTTTTACGGTCCGGCTCCGGAAGGCGAGCTCTTCCTGCGCTGGGTTCAGAACGGAATTTTCCAGCCCCGCTTCTCCATCCACTCTACCAATACGGACAACACCGTAACAGAGCCCTGGATGTATAGTGATTACAAAGATGAGATCCGCCGCGCCATTGAATTCCGTTATCAGTTAAGCCCTTATCTGTATTCTCTGACAGACCGGGCCCACAGAATCGGACTTCCCATTATGGAAGCCATGTGCAGCGCATTCCAGAATGATCCAAACTGCTATGATGAAGGCGTTGACTTTATGCTGGGAGATTCCCTCCTGGTTGCAAACGTAGTAGAAAAAGGCGCGTCTTCCAGAAGCATCTATCTTCCGGAGGGCAATACCTTTTACGATTTTTATACCAGAACCCCCTATGAAGGCGGACAGACTATCGAAATTCCTGTTACCTTAAGCAGCATTCCTCTCTTTGTAAAAAGCGGAGCCATCCTGCCCATGGCAACGAATCCCATGACCAATCTTGCCACTCAGCAGGCCACCGGTCTGACCATTCTCTGCGCGGCAGATAAGGACGGCGAATTTGAGCTTTACGAGGATGACGGTGTTTCCATGGATTACGAACAGGGCGGCTGTCTGAGAACTCATATTTCCATGAAAACCGGCGAAAGAACCTGTCTGGACTTTACGCAGGAAGGACATTATGAGACAGCTGTGGAAACCATGGCCATTGACATGATTCACAGAGAAAAAGCGCCCTACTGGGTAACCCTTGACGGCAAAGAGCTTCCTCATTTCCTTCACAGAAGAAAATTTGAAGAGGCAGAATGCGGATGGTACTACAGCCAGCGGCTGAAATCCGTTCAGATCAAATACAAAAACCCGAAAAAGGATTACCGTCTTCTGGTTTCCTTTGAACAGTTTGATTTAATTGGAATGTAAGGGGGTACTTGTTTTATGAAAAAATTAGCAGCATTTGCACTGACACTGAGCCTTGCAGCAGCTTCCCTCACAGGCTGCGCCTCTGGCGGAGCCGCCACAAGCGCCCAGGCAACCGCAGAAAATCCCATGGTTCTGACTCTGGCTCACGGCCTAAGTGAAACCCATACCGTACATATTGCCATGACCGAGTTTGCAGAAAAAGTAGAAGAAGGCACAGACGGAAGAATCCAGATTCGGATTCTTCCAGCTGGGATCTGAAAATGAAAATATGGAGCAGCTTATGGCTGGCGTTATTTCCATGACTAAGGTATCTGCCCCTGGTCTGGCTACCTACAACGAGGCCTATCACACCTTTGGCCTTCCCTATATTTTTGATGATACGGAAAATTTCTATCATGTCATGGATTCCCAGCCCATGCGTGACTTTTTCCTGTCCACTGCCGATGACGGCTTTGTTACTCTGACCTACTACACCTCCGGCGCCCGTTCTTTTTATACTATTAATAAGCCAATCCGGACTCCGGAGGATTTAAAGGGATTAAAAATCCGTGTTCAGGATATGAAATCCCAGACTGATATGTTAAAGGCTCTGGGCGGCATTCCTGTTGCCATGTCCTACGGAGATGTTTATACCTCTCTTCAGACAGGAATTATTGACGGAACTGAAAATAATGAAACTGCCCTGACTACAGGAAAGCACGGCGAAATCTGCAAGGTGTATTCTACCGATCAGCATGCCATGATTCCTGATGTTCTGGTTATGAGCGCCAAAACATGGACTTCCATCAGCCCTGAGGATCAGAAGGTCATTCTGGATGCAGCCTATGCATCCACAGAAAGCCACAAGATCGCCTGGGATGCAGCCATTGAGGAAGCCATTCAGGAAGCATCCACTCAGATGAATGTGGAATTTGTCAATGATGTAGATAAAGACGCTTTCCGAAATGCAACAAGCGGCATGGTAAATGAATACTGCCAGGAATATCCGGGTGTTCAGAACCTGATCGATATTATCAATTCCGTTAAATAAAGGGGGAGGATTTCCATGAAAGAACTGTTAACTACTGTAAAAAAATTCATGATAAAGCTTCTTGCCGGTATTGCCACTGTCCTTTTGTCTGCCATGACTCTCCTGGTTCTGTATCAGGTATTTACCAGATATGTCCTGAACAGTCCGGCTGCTTTTACAGAAGAACTGGTGCGCTACTTCCTGATCTGGACCGGATTTATCGGCGCAGCCTACGCGTTTTTTACCAGACAGCATATGTGCCTGGTACTGCTTCGTGACAGCCTAAATCCTGCGGGCCGGAGGATTCTTATGACCCTTGTGGATCTGCTGATTCTTCTGTTTGCACTGTTTGTTATTACCATCGGCGGCTTTAAACTGGCGCTGAGCGCTGAAAAGGTATATTCCGCTCTGCTGGGTATTCCCAGAAGTCTGGTTTATGCCATGGCCCCTGTCTCCGGCCTGTTCATGATTGCCGCACAGATTATCAATCTGTACGAAGATATTACCGGAATTACCATTGAAGGAGGGAATGAAGCATGAGTATCGGAGTAACTGCCATTATCCTGTTTGCAGTTTTTGCACTGCTTTTGTTTGCAAGCTGCCCTATTTCCGTAAGTATTGTAATTTCTTCCATTGTTGCCGCAATCTCCTCCCTGTCCTGGGATCAGATTACCTTTATTACCATGCAGAAAATGAACAGCGGTGTGGAGAGTTTTTCCCTGCTGGCCATTCCTCTGTTTATTCTGGCCGGCAACATTATGAATAACGGCGGTATTGCCAGACGTCTCGTAAACTTTGCCAAGCTCTTCGTTGGCTGGATTCCCGGCTCTCTGGCTCAGGCCAACATTGTGGGAAACATGCTTTTCGGCGCTCTGTCCGGCTCCTCTGTTGCCGCAGCCTCCGCTATGGGCGGCTGCATTTACCCTATCCAGAAGGACGAGGGCTATGATCCGGCTTTTGCCACCGCTGTCAATATTGCATCTGCCCCCACAGGACTTCTGATTCCGCCGACCAGCGCATTTATTGTATACTCTACCGTAGCAGGAGGCGTATCCATTTCCACCCTGTTTATGGCCGGATATATTCCCGGTATTCTCATGGGTCTTGGTTCTATGGTTGTTGCTTTCCTGTATGCGAAAAAGCACAATTATCCGGTATCCGGAAGAGCATCTGCTTCGGAAGCTCTTAAAGTTACGCTGGAGGCTCTTCCCAGCCTACTGCTGATTGTCATTGTAATCGGCGGTATTGTAGGCGGTATCTTCACTGCAACAGAAGGCGCAGGTATCTGCGTACTGTACTGCCTGATCCTGTCTGTCTGCTACAAGAGCCTGACTGTACAGTCCTTTATGAAAATTCTGGTCAGCAGCGCCTGCACCAGCGGCATTATCCTGTTTCTGATTTCCGCTTCCTCCGCCATGTCCTTTGTTATGGCATACTCTGGAATTCCGGCGGCAATCAGCTCAGCCATTATGTCTGTATCCACAAACAAATATGTGATTCTTCTTTTGATGAACATTATTCTGCTGATTGTAGGTATGTTTATGGATATTACACCGGCTATCCTGATTTTCACCCCCATCTTCCTGCCTATTGCAGAAAGCCTGGGCATGTCCAACATTCAGTTCGGCGTTATGCTGATCTTTAACATGTGCATGGGCAACATCACTCCGCCGGTAGGTTCTGTACTGTTCGTAGGCTGCGGAATCAGTAAGATCAGCATTGAGGAGGTTACAAAAACTCTGCTTCCCTACTTTGCTGTTCTTCTCCTGCTGCTTCTGGCTGTTACCTATATTCCTGCTCTGTCTCTGGGCATTCCATCTATGATGGGACTTCTGTAAAAAAAGACAGGCATAAGGGCGCCGTTCCATCATCCACACCAGACAATGATGGAACGGCGCCTTTTTTCACAGCATCTGAGCATTTATTTTGTTTATTTTCCCTTCCCTTTCATACAGCTCCTGCACATATCCCATAAACCTGGTTATCTGTTCACTGAGAATAAACTGGTTTCGCCAGACCAGATACAGGTTCCTTGCTGCCCCCAGCCCAGGCAGAGAAAACGAAAGAAGCTTCCCCTCCTGGCAATCATTTTCTGCCGCCTTTGCCGATATAATAGAAACTCCCAGGCCGCAGGAAACCAGGCGCTTTACTGCCTCCTGATCGTTGAGCCGGGCCGCCACATGAAGATCCTGTTCCCGGATTCCTGTCTGAAGGAAATAGTTCTCCATGCATTTACGGCTTCCGCTCCCCTGTTCCCGCAAAAGAAAAGGCTCTGCAAGAAGCTTCTCCATAGAAACTCCCCCCTCATCCTTCCATTTCCGATAATACTCTGTCGCCGGAGTAATCAAAACCATCGTGTCTCTGTAAAAAGGCAGAAACGTAAGATTTTCATCAGAAACCTTCATTCCAACCATTCCCAGTTTAATATTTCCCTCCAGAACCTGGCTGATAATCTCTCGGCTGTCTCCCTGGTGAATATGAATCTGAATCCCGGAATTTGCTTTTAAAAAGCCGGGAAGCACCTCAGGAAGAATATAGACGGAGGGAATCGTAGAGGCTCCCAGATTAATGACTTGCTCTGTTTCCATCTGCCAGCTCTCCACCAGACTGTCCCTCAGCAGGAATATTTTCTCTGCACATTGATACAGCTCCCACCCTCTCGGAGTAATCTCCACATCCTTGGTGGTGCGCAGCACCAGGCGGGACTGCAGCTCCTCCTCCAAAGCACGAATATGGGTGCTGATAGTAGGCTGAGAAATATAAAGCATCTCTGCCGCTTTCGTAAAACTCTGATATTTTACAACTGCAGCAAATGACTGAAGCTGTTTAAAATCCATACCCTTTCCTCCTGCAATCTTCCATTATGACAGCTCGTCCAGCGCCTGAAGCGCCAGCGCAACCTCCTCCCTGGTATTCCACCATCCGAAAGAAAAGCGAATGGTTCCTGTGGGGAAGGTGCCCAGAGTCTGATGAGCAGAAGGTGCACAGTGAAGTCCCACCCGTGTCATAATTCCATACTGGACATCCAACTCATAGGCTGTTTGGGCAAGC
>ENA-OPEV01001839-OPEV01001839.1-human-gut-metagenome-genome-assembly--contig:-NODE-1839-length-11102-cov-2.500860_pt1 | contig 11102 bp, 10 predicted proteins | sample MGYA00241637_ERZ501537 | MGnify/ENA primary metagenome ERZ501537 (study PRJEB25962, sample SAMEA1972159) | human gut metagenome | biome: human gut; feature: human-associated habitat; material: faeces...
TGCCAATACAGCAGCATACACCTCTGTGCCAGTGTTTATTTATCCAAAAATATTACTGTTCACTCCGTTCTCTGCAACACGCTTCGCGATACACAAAATTTATCCTTTATCTTTTCAAGACTCCGATCCATCACTGCCTGTCATCTGTGCCTCAATGGCCTTTCCAAGGCGGTTATAGATCGTCACCGCATCCTCCACATGGAGTGGGCTTCCGGTATTTCCCGATGCGCCTGCCGTTACCAGTATGTATTCCCTGTCGTAGACCTCTGCAAAGCTTGCAAGACACAGACCCGCCTCACTGGTATATCCTGTCTTGCCGGTAACGGAAGGGTCAGAAAGATTTTTGAACATGGTACTGTAATATGTGATCCCGCTGGGATGGATATTCGTCACTCCTGTGGAATGCCGCGGGCTCTCAATGATCTCTCTGAACGTATCGTTCCGAAGCGCATACCTGAGCAGCACCGCAATATCTCTCACTGTACTGTAATGATCCGGATCATGAAGCCCTGTCGTATCACAGAAATGTGTACCATTCATTCCAATCCTCTGTGCCTTCTTATTCATCAGCTCCACAAATCCATCCCTGGAACCGCCTACGGTATCCGCCAGTGCGATACAACACTCCGCACCGGATGGCAGCATGGCACCATAAAGAAGGTCGATGGCCCGCACGGTCTCACCGGGCTGAAAGCCTGCCTGGGTGGCATCCTGCTCATAAAGCCCCTGGAACATTTCCTGGGTCAGAGTGATCTCCTGATCCAGATCATCCAGGTTCTCAATAGCCACGATCACCGTCATGATCTTCGTCATGGAAGCTGGATAGATCTTCTCATCGCCCTTCATATTTCCGATGATCTTTCCGCCTTTTACCTGCATCAGCACTGCGTAGGGACTGTTGATACCGCTCATCTCAAGCTTACGGACAACCGGTCTCTGCAGAGACTCCATCCAGTCACCTACCCCTTTATTCCAGCCGATGATCACTACAAGTGTCAGGATCACGATAGCCTCTACCACCAGGCAGAGTATCATTTTTATTTTGTTTACCTGTTTTTTTATTTTCTTCGCTTTACGCTTTTTTGATTTCAATTTATACTCCCTGTTCCGACAAATTCATCTGTAAGTTTTACTTACAGAAACGTTTTCCCCATCTTTTTTATATTAACATGATTATTATTTTCTTCTGTAAAATCTATATGAAAAAGCTCTGATGAGCTTTCGGTCTGTTACAACTCTGTTTGTGCCTTATTGTAGGATTTTTGCCCCCAAAAATCAAGGTGTATAAATGTATAAAAAAATACCCCATACAAAGTTTCCTCTGTACAGGGTATTTAAAATTTATTACTGAGCTAATTTAATCGGGTTAAGCTTAACACCAGGTCCCATTGTCGGAGCGATTGTAACGCTCTTCAGATACTGACCTTTCAGTGTGCTAGGTCTAGCCTTTACAATAGCTCCAATCAGCGTCTGGAAGTTGTCGCTTAACTGCTCCTCGGTAAAGGAAGCCTTTCCGATCGGAACATGGATGATGTTGGATTTGTCAAGACGATACTCGATCTTACCTGCTTTAATGTCGTTAACAGCTTTTGTTACGTCCATTGTTACAGTACCAGCTTTCGGGTTTGGCATTAAACCTTTCGGTCCAAGTACACGACCAAGACGACCTACAACACCCATCATATCTGGAGTTGCAACAACAACGTCAAAGTCTAACCATCCTTCGTTCTGGATCTTCGGAATAAGATCCTCAGCTCCTACGAATTCAGCACCTGCTGCTTTTGCTTCTTCAGCTTTAGCATCTTTAGCGAATACTAAAACACGAACTTTTTTACCAGTACCATGTGGCAGAACTACTGCACCACGGATCTGCTGGTCTGCATGACGTCCATCGCAGCCTGTACGGATATGAACTTCGATAGTTTCGTCAAATTTAGCAACTGCAGCTTTTTTAACTAAGCTGATAGCTTCTGCGGTATCATATAATGTAGCGCGGTCTACTGCTTTAGCAGCTTCCACGTATTTCTTTCCTCGTTTCATTTCTATAACCTCCTGTGGTATTTGCGGGGAACGCCCTCCCACTTACTATTTAATAATAAAATTAATCAACTACTTCGATTCCCATACTTCTTGCAGTACCAGCGATCATGCTCATAGCTGCTTCGAGGGATGCTGCATTTAAGTCTTTCATCTTAAGTTCAGCGATTTCCTGAACCTGAGCTTTAGTAACCTTAGCAACTTTTGTTTTGTTCGGTACGCCGGAACCGGATTTGATCTTAGCAGCTTTCTTAAGAAGAACTGCAGCCGGCGGAGTTTTGGTTATGAAGCTGAAACTTCTGTCTGCATAAACAGTGATAACTACAGGAATGATTAAGTCTCCCTGATCTGCTGTTCTTGCATTGAACTCTTTTGTGAACTGAACGATATTTACACCGTGCTGTCCAAGAGCTGGACCTACAGGTGGTGCTGGAGTTGCTTTACCAGCCGGAATCTGTAATTTGATATATCCTGTTACTTTCTTTGCCATTTTTCGGCACCTCCTATGTGGTATTGGCGGGGGTTTATGGTCCCTCCCACGATATTGTTACCTTTGCTTGTTACATCTGTTTGATTTCTGCGAAACTAATTTCTACCGGCGTTTCGCGGCCGAAAAGTTCAACATTGATCGTTGCTGTCTGTTTCTGCACATTAAGGGCAGTGATAACACCAACGGTATCTTTCCAGGCACCGCCTGTGACAACAACTGTATCACCCTCTGCGAAATCGACCTGAATTTCCTCTTTCTTGATACCAAGAGGAAGCATCTCTTCCTCGGTCAACGGTACCGGCTTGGACCCTGGTCCAACGAAGCCTGTCACACCTCTGGTGTTACGGACAACATACCATGTATCGTCATTCATAACCATGTTGAGAAGTACATAGCCAGGAAACATTTTCTTCTGAACCTGTTTCAGAGCCCCGTTTTTCAGCTCAGCCACTTCCTGCAGCGGAACACGAACTTCAAGGATCTGGTCTTCCAGGTGTCTGTTTTCGATGGTTTTTTCAATATCGACTTTTACTTTGTTCTCATACCCGGAATAAGTATGAACAACATACCATTTCGCTTCTGACATACAATCACCTTATCCTTATTTCATTAAAAGATTAATGCCTTCGAGAATAAATGAATCCATGACGCTGATCAGTACGCAAAGCACGATCGACACGCAAACTACCACGATAGTCTGCTTAATCAGTTCATTGCGGTCTGTCCAGACAATCTTCCTGAATTCTGACTGAAGTCCCTGAAACCAACTCTTCTTCTGGCTCTTGCCAGCAGATTTTTCATTTCCTTGCATAGCCTGACCTCACAATTCTCTGTGAGTAACTGTTTCGTCCAGTTACCTTGGATTACTTTGTTTCCTTATGCAGAGTGTGTTTGCGGCAGAACTTACAATATTTCTGAGTTTCCATTCTCTCAGGATGGTTCTTTTTCTCCTTAGTCATATTGTAGTTACGCTGCTTGCACTCGGTACATGCTAATGTAATCTTAACGCGCACAACTTCCACCTCCAGTGTTTTCATTTGCATGGTCATTTTCCTCATGCCGGACGATGTATCCGTCATCTTTTCGGGCATAAAAAAAAGACCTAACTTCCATGTCGCTTGTCAAGTTTATCACACATGGCATACCTAAGTCAAGTCTTTTCTTATTATTTATGCTTATATTTCATCGCATATTTTTTACAGGAACTTCCCTAATCTGCCTTTTCCCGGCCGGCTCTGTCTGAAATATGATAGGAACCCTTGAAGGTACGTTTCACCTGATACAGACATCCGTCTGCCTCCTCATACAGTTCCTGGAAAGTGATATCTCTTCCATCTGAGAAAACAATCCCCATAGATGCGGAGATCATTACCTCCAGGTTTTCTTTCACATAATCAATATGCAGCTTCGCAGAAAGTACACGCAGACTCTCCTCCGCCACTTCCCTGGTCATATCCGGCAGAAATACCACAAACTCATCACCGCCCAGACGACAGACGATGTCCTGAGCCCTGCAATGCTTCTTCATGATCAGGACAACCTCGCAGAGAGCCCTGTCTCCCCACATATGTCCCATGACATCATTGAGCGTTTTGAAATTATCCAGATCCACAATAGCAAAAGTATTTACACATCCCGGATGAAGTTCCTGCACAAGCATCCGGTTGATGGCAGATGTGCCCGCTGCCCTGTTCATGGCACCTGTCAGAAGATCCGTCCTTGCCTCCTTCTGAAGCTTGAGCATATCATTCTCCATATCCGTAACATCCTCGATACTGCCGACCATACGGGACACTTTTCCCGATTCATCGTACAGATTCGTAGTCTTGACCTGCAGATACCGCATACGACCTCCTGCCCACACTTTCACCTTTTGTGAGTGCAAAGCTTCAGCAGAATCTGCCCTGGCGAATATATCCCTGATTACAGAACAGGTTTCCGGATTAATCTCCCTGATTTTCCGAAGCAGAACCGGTACGCTGAGTTCCGACTGATCCAGTCCCAGATTCTGATATTTGTCATTCAGAAACTGTATCTGCTCTGTTTCCACATCATAAGTAAAAACACACAGGTCACTCTCCCTTGCTGTGATGCGGTAAGTTTCCTCATTCAGCATAAGCTGACGGTTCAGATTGCGGATAGCGATTCTGTCCTCACGCCGGAAATACAGATAAACTCCAGTAACTGCTATAAGACTCAGGATGATCACCAGAGTAATCACAAATACCCATATCCGGTATCTGAGTCCTGCCTGATGAATATACCTGTTATCAGCCATTGTTACCGCAAACAGCTTCGTACCGTCCACAGGTGCCGCAGTCACCATATAATCTCCATCTTCATCTGAAATCGCAAAGTAATATTGGAATCCACTGTCCATCTGGGACTTAATATCGGAAATCGGCAGACTCAGTTCACGCCCCTCCAGCCAGGTCAGGAAATCATTACCAAAAGTGTCATTGCCGCCATCAGACACAATATATTTTCCATGATTATCCATCACAAAAAGCCCTGCATATCCTTTTCTACGGTCTGCCTTTCCATATACGTCCAGACTGCTGCACGGAAGCGTCCCACAGAGCACTCCCTTAATCTGCTGTGCCTCATTTTTGACAGGTACTGACAATATCACTCCATCTGCATAGGAATATCCATTTTCTGCCAGACCCCTGTTACCTAACATAGCCATCAGGAAGTATTCTTTCAGGGAATAAGCCTGTCCGTCCTGCACGCAGCGGCCATCCTCACTGATAATCTTCAGCGAATCAAACTCCTCTGTGTGACGGTGAAATTTCTCCCTCAGCATCTCCTCTGGCTGTACTTCATCTAAAGGCATATCACTGATATAATCTGCCGCACACTCCAGAAGATCATAGTACATATCAATCCGGCTTCCGACAAGTGCTGCATTCTGCTCTGTCCATTCCAGAAGAGAATCTCTGGCTCTGGAATTCTCTGTTTTCATCACAAAACTATTAAAATAAAATAAGGCAGCTGTAATGATAATCACTGCGATCAGTCCTGCCATAAACAGAACCCGCTTTCGCTTCTTTTTATCATCTGTGCCGTTCTTATCATCAAATCTTTTCATACGCAGCTCTCCCCCGCTCTCGCTCTGCTTATGGTAAAGTCATATACTGCCAGTCCTTTCTACAGGCTGGCAGTTATGTCTTGTATTTCATTATATGGACCTGTGGAGAGATTGTCAAACAGAAGAAATACTCTTCTTTTGTCAAAAGCAAATGTAATGTTGGGAAAAATGACTATAAATCTGAATCTCAGGTGGCAGATGATGATAAGATTGTTACATTTACAAACTGAAAAACAACTGAAACACCAGAAACCGAAGTTTCTGCCAGAAAAATCTGTCGGGGATTCTTTTTTTAACTTTATCAGAAGTAATCATACCCACCATGAATGTCCACAATACTTCCATTCATGTAGTTATTGGTAAGTATACTGTACGCCATATCTGCCACGTCTTTGATCTCACCGAATCTGTGCAGTGCAATCTTTCGGTTGATGCGTTCGTAGCTTTCCGGTGTGCGGTTCTCATGCCAGGGCGTCTGGATGAAACCGGGGGCAATGGCATTGACTGTGATGCCTTTTGGCTCAAATTCCTTTACCAGCGATTTGGTAAGGAAGTGGATGGCAGCTTTGGTCACACCGTATACCAGTGATGAGGAATATGCCTGCTGCCCTGCATAGGAACCCATGAAAAGCACTCTTCCTCCCTCTGTCATAACCGGCATAAACTCCTTAACCATAAACACCGGTACAGACAGGTTGGTATTCACGATATTATTCCATTCCTCGAAAGTGTAATCCTGAAATTTATCGTAAGTGCTGATTCCCGCATTGCTGATCAGCCAGTCTACGTGTCCTGCTTTCTCTTTTACTTCTCCGACGAAATTCATCATATCGTCATAGGAAGACATGTCCGCTTTCAGAATAATAAGCTTCTCCTGGTCTTCCGGTTTCAGGCTGTCCCAGAATTCATTGGCTTTATATGCATTGTGAGCGTAAGTGGCAAAGATCAGATCATCTTCTGCTGAGTTTGCCAGTATCTTCTCCACAATACCGCGTCCGATTCCGGAGGTGCCGCCTGTGATCACTGTTACCTTGCTCATTTTGTATTCCCTCTTTTTATTCATCTATAATACAGACAGATCTGTTCTCTGGCATGCGGGAGTCTCCCCACTTCCATAAAACGGACTGCCTGCAAAAAAATTCCTTCTATATTATATATTCCACATTACCGAAATATATTCTTCACTCCTACAATTCCATCAGTCTGTCATAAACTTCCTTCGGTGCATATGGCTGCTGATTATGGATCGGTTCACCCAGACAGGTCTTGGGATATGCAAAAGTTCCATGCTCCAGCATAACTTCCAGAAGTTTCGGGCCTTCCCCTTCTAGAAATTCCGGTGCTTCTTCTCTGACTGCATCGCAGAGCATTCTCAGTGCGGGAATGCCGTAAGCCTTTGCCACCTCTGCGAAATTACAGGAAGCAAAACCGCAGCCGTCTGTGGTTCCTGCGAATAGACAGTCAAAATAATCTCTCTGCAGGTGACGGATCATGCCAAGTGCTTCATTATTCATAACCATAATCTTAACAGGAAGATTCTCTCTCTTCACCCACTCCAGTTCCTGGATATTCATCTGGAGTGCACCGTCTCCGCAGATGCAGGCGGTCGGTTTTCCGGTTGCATAATACGCTCCGATAGCTGCCGGAAGCCCGTAGCCCATAGCTCCATGTCCGCCGGAGAAGAGAAGTTTCTGTCCTTCATGATTCTTGAATGACTGGTAACTCCACACCATATGCTGTCCTACATCCACTGCGATCGCGGAGGTATCCTCCAGCATATCACTGAGGTCTGCGATCATACGGTTCGGATATCTTTCCGGCGTGGCATCATCAACTGCCTGAAGATTTTCCTTAATCTCTGTGCAGACATTCAGCCAGTCACTGATCCCCTCTGTATCCGGAGCTGCTGCTTTTGCAAGACAATCGATTACTGCACCTGTCTCTGCCTGCAGCTTCACTTCATTGATACCATTCTCATGGATATCTCTCTGAAGATTGTATGGATCAATATCTATACGTATGATCTTTGCACCTCTGGCAAATTCATGTACTTTGGTTCCGATCTGCCTGGTACACAGAGAAATGCCAAAGCAGAGAAGCAGATCGCTTTTTGCATTGGCGATCATATTTGCATAACGGTGTCCATAGGCACCGCCGATGCACCCGAAATTCAGCGGATGGTCGTATCCCAGAACTGATTTCGCCAGAACGCTGGTGATGATCGGAATCTGTCTCTTCTGTGCAAAGCGGATCAGTTTCTGCTGGCTGAAGCTGCTGTCCACGCCATGGCCCAGCATGATCACCGGACGTTTTGCCTGTTCCAGTGCTTCCAGAATCGTATCTGCCGCCTGCTGTGCTGCAGCTGCATCTGTATGTTTGTCCTCAAAAGTCATGTCATAGACCGGATTCTCCACTTCACTTCTCTGGATATTCATGGGAAGATCGATGAGCACCGGTCCTCTGCGTCCTGTGGTTGCAATATGGTATGCTTTATTTAATTCCTCCACAATGTCCTCAGGGTTTCGTATCTGAACAGCATATTTGGTAATCGGTTTCGCCATTGCCACAATATCTGTCTCCTGGAATCCCTGCTGACGCAGCCCCTTAATCCCTGAATACTCATAAGTGTTCAGCTGTCCTGTGAGAAAGATCACAGGCAGGGAATCATAATAGGCATCTGCCACACCACTCAGAAGATTGATGGCTCCCGGTCCGCTGGTAGCATAGGCGCAGGCACATTCTTCCTTCGCCTGTGCGTATCCGCAGGCTGCAAAAGCTGCCCCCTGTTCATTGTAACCGGAATGATTCTCTGTCTCCGGATTTCTCTCAATGGAGTCTACCAGATGTGCGATCATGGTTCCCTGATAGCCGAAGAAATGGCGGATTCCTTTTTTCTGCAAAAACGTAACAATATAATCTGAAAGTTTCATGTTCCCTCCCGTCAGATCAGCGTGCCGATCTTACTTCTCTGTACTGTCTTTCCTGTTTTCTCCAGTACGTCTACATAAATGTCAAAAATCTCTTCGTCCTCTGCAAAGAGTTCATTCTTCTGCAGACTCTTCTGCATCATCTTGAAATAGGGACGAAATACCCTCTCAAGTGTCATATAATCTTCATTCTTATACAAGTTCTTAATGTAGTCTTTCTGCTTCTCATAGGAAACACTCAGATTCATGCGCTCCCCACAGAACTCTACATAATCCCAGCATTCATTGAAGTAGTCTTTGTGCCGCCTGCTTCTGGCAAGTTTGCGGGCATTTTTCATTCGCTCTTTACAGTATTTCTCAAAGTTTCCGGATTCTTTCCAGAACTGTGTATAGCTTACCCTCGCACTGACCACCAGCGCAATGGGTGTCACATAGCGGGGTTCCTTTGCATCTTTATAATTCTTTCCATAGCTTATGGTAAGATACTCTGCGGTTTTTGCCGGAACCTGGAGTTCTGCACCTTCCAGAGTGACACGTCTACTCTCCGCAAAAATTTCTGCAGGGAAAACGGTAGTCTGTTTTCTTCTTTTGAGGATATATTTATTTACTCCGGGCTGCTGGCAGGATCTGACAAGTCTGTCATACAAATGTGCAGCCTGTCCCTGGCGTCCGGTTATCATGCACTGCAGCCGCATAATTGTACGGTTCACCCTGCTCCTGAAATTTCTATCTGCATAATTGATATGACAGAGCTCTGTCCATGCATTCTCATCTCTGGATAATCTGCGTTCTGCTTTTACAGAAGCTGCCGGCGTTCTGAGCGGAAAAATATTGACTCCTATTCCCGGGAATGCGTAGTCTCTGGTGTTGTCCAGATTCAGGCACAGAGTATCTGTATTGGTGTATCTCAGATAAAATCCTGAGAACCATTTGTGGCTCTTCATGGATTCCAGTGCTCTCTTTTCCCTTGGATCTTCATCCACAGCCAGACGGAACCGTTCCATATCCGCTGTTTTCATCAGCACAACTCCAAACATGGGATTCTGTGGGAAAGGATGCCCTTCCACTGCGCAGAGTGTCAGTCGTGGAGAGAGGTAATATTCTATTTTATTCCGGCGGCATATTTCATCGATTTCCTGTAATAATGATAAAATCACCTTTTGTTTTTTGTTCAACTCTTTACTCCATTTCTATTGATGTCACTTAACAGTTACAGTCTGCACGATCTTCTTAATATCTTCAATACTTTCATATTTATCAAGCCATTTATCAAGCACAACTGTAATATCCGTCTTCTTTCCAAAGCTTTTCGCCTGTCTGCTGCCATCGTTCAGATCATTGATAAAAATACGGTACAGCTCTGTTCTTACATAAGAAGGCATCTCATATTCCAGTGCTTTCCTATAATTTGCAAAAGCCTCCCTGGTCTGTCCCTGTTTCATCCTGACATCACCCACCAGCTTATAAGCGCAGGCTTTCTCTTCTCTGCGGAACTGACGGTTTCGTACCTGTTCTGCAAGCCACTCCAGTTCGCTCTCCTCACCTGTACAGATGATCTGGGTGCGCAGTTCTGCAAGCTCATCGGAATACCCCAGCCGCTTCCATGCTCTTGTAAGAGCTTTCCTGTACATCTTATGTTCTTCTGAAACTTTAACCTGTATATCCGCCGGCGCTTTAACTTCTTCAGTTTCTGCTGACGGATCTGATACTTTTTTATTCACATCATCAGCCGATGTTTCATCTGATGTTCTATCTGATTTTATCTGTTTTCTGCTTTTTCCCGGATTTTTCTCCACACTGACTGGCGTGATCATCTGTGTACCGATCACAGCCCGGATTTCACCGATTTCTTTCTCTATCTCGCTCTGCGTACGTGCACACACTGTTTTTGCCAGATATAATGCTCCCTGGATATCATCATCCTCAGGTATCAGACGACTCCACAGCTCCATCAATGCGAGAGCCTCCTTCTTGTTGTGGTTTGCAATAAGCTCTTCACAGCTTTTCAGGATTTCAGATTTGTATCCTCTGAAGAATCTGTCCATCTCCATCCATACAATTCCGTTAGTTGTCTTATTCTTTACCTGAAGATAAAGCTCTGCCGCTTTCTGCATCTCGCCATCCATCCAGAAGATATCTGCCTTATATTTCAGGAAATAACCATCCTCAGGAAACATCTTAAGAGCCTTATCAAGAAAACGTTCTGCTTCGACCCGGTTCTCTCCCGCATCCTCCATCAGAAACCTGCACTTAAATTTCATAAATCCCGGATGTCCCGGATATTTCTTCAGAAGCTCATTGACGATCTGTTCTGCCTCCTTTATCCGATGGAATTCATAATGATCCGCAGCTTTCCTGAAAAACTCAATATCTTCTTTCAGTCCCTCCATCTCAGGACTCAGATGGTCAAGCTGCTGACGGACCTGCATCATCCGATATGCCTTTGACACACGTTCTGTATAAAACAGAGTAAGCATTGCCGCATAGAATACATCGTCAGGTATCTCCACAAGTGTTGGATGATAAAAAGCATAAATGTTGGTATAGTCTTCTCTTC
>ENA-OPEV01001842-OPEV01001842.1-human-gut-metagenome-genome-assembly--contig:-NODE-1842-length-11085-cov-2.142520_pt1 | contig 11085 bp, 9 predicted proteins | sample MGYA00241637_ERZ501537 | MGnify/ENA primary metagenome ERZ501537 (study PRJEB25962, sample SAMEA1972159) | human gut metagenome | biome: human gut; feature: human-associated habitat; material: faeces...
TCAAACATGGCAAATCCCATCATCGGACCACCGGAGATCACTTTCTCTACTGTGCCCTTCAGACCGCCTGCCGCATCCAGAAGTTCCTGGAAATCCATACCAACCGGTGCTCGGAAGTTAGATGGTGTATTCACACCGTCTCCGGTGACTGTTACGATCCGCTGCATCAGTGGCTTTCCTTCTGCCACTGCCTCATAGATCGATACCACGGTATCCACATTATCCACGATACATCCGGCATCTGCCGGAAGCATGGAGGAATTGATTGTCTCTCCGGTCACTGCATAGATTAGCATACGCTCTGCACCCTGTGGATATTTTGTCTTTAATGGCTGTACTTCTATATTTGCTTCGCCTTCTACCAGCTCCTGCAGTTTTGCAATGCCCTCCGGTTTGTTGTCCTCAATACAGATATATCCTTTTGCACCATCAAAAAGCTGCAGTATCACTTTCAGTCCGCCAACCAGTTTTTCCGGCTGTTCCAGCATGATCCGGTAGTCGGAAGTCAGATATGGCTCACATTCTGCACCATTGACCAGAATGTATTTGATCTTTTCCGGTTCTTTCGGTGAAAGCTTTACATGCGTAGGAAATCCTGCACCACCCATACCTACGATACCCGCTTTCTGAATCTTCCCACAGATCTCGTCTTTGGATAATTGTGTGATATCTTTTGTTTCTTCAAACGCTACTGATTCGTACACTTCATCGTTTTCCACTATAATCGCATCACAGTAGCCTCCGGTTGCTGTCAAACGTTTTTCAATTCCCTTTACCACGCCGGATACCGATGCATAAACCGGAGCGGATACAAAGCCCCCTGCCTCTGCGATCATCTGTCCCGCCAGAACCCGATCACCTTTTTTTACAATCGGTTTTGCAGGTGCCCCGATATGTTGGGATACAAGATAGGCCAGTTCTTTTCCCGGACGGATATCCTGGATCGCCCGGTCTCTTGACAGCTCTTTCCCGTCATACGGGTGGATACCTCCTCTAAATGTTCCAGACCCCATACACTAGTCCTCCCTTTTCATTCTTGCGCATTTTGTCAGCTTTTACGCACTCTTCTTGTTCTGTTTACGGTTCTTTTTCAGAGTCAGTCTCCGACGACGTTCAAAACTGCTGACCATATTCGGATACGCCCGGAGATGTCTCCTGGAGATATGACGGATACTCTTTTTCACATCCCCATACTTCTGTACAAATTCTTCGTATTTACCCAGGATATTATCTTTCGTTTCCAGAAGTCTGCTGTCGTTTGCACTGTAGCGCTCTACCGTCTCGCGGAACAGTTTCTTACGTTCTTCGATCATATCGTTCCACTTGCCAACCGGAAGTTCCATCCGGTAAACTTCTGCTTTCGCACGGGCTTCCTCTGCCACCTCATACAGTTTGGTATCTCGCAGATTCTCCTGGAATTCGTCCCAGACAACATCCAGTTTCTTCATCTTGCTTCGCAGATCGAAAGCGGCTGCTGCGGAAAATGCAAAATCCACGGTATATCCCGCCAGCCATATATAGACCAGTACGATTCCTGTTTTTCTCGGAACCATTTCCACCAGATCCCCTACAACCGGCTGAAATACATAAAACAGAATCAATGTGAAAAATCCCCATGCTACAGAACTGCCCAGGCAGATCTTTCCCTGAAAGTTAAACTTTTTGTCGCTGTAATCCCACCAGTTGGTGTGAAAAATAGCTTCCATCAGTACACCTGTCACATATTCCAGAATCGTAGCGACTGCCACCCCTGCAAAATAGAGTTCCAGGATGTTTCCTGCCACCGGACGTAAGATCACGTAGACGGTCACCGCCCCCACTCCATAGATTGTTACAAACGGTCCGGATACAAATCCCCTGTTTACCCATTTTTTGCTTTTGGCTGATACGTAACAGCTTTCCCAGATCCATCCCATAAAGCTGTATACAATAAACCAACTGAGAATATGATACAGATCAACTCCCAGAATCTCGAAACTCAATCCCTCTTCCTCCTTCTTTTTATTTATGATAAAATTATCATATCACTGTTACCATTATAGCTTATTATTTCTAAAAAAAATACTGTTTTTTTTATTTTTTTGTGTATAATATTAGATACTTGGCATGTTTTAGCCATTATTTTTGGTATATTTTGACAATTTATTAACACACTCACAGAAAGGATACTATATGCTGCAAAAAGATTACCCGGTGATATTACCGGATTACATATTGACACAGGAAGAATTTTCTCCGGAAAGCTGTCTGTTTTTTGATATCGAAACCACAGGATTATCTTGGAAGACCTCTCATCTTTATCTTCTTGGAGCTGTTTTTTATGAAAATGAAATTTGGATTCACAGGCAATGGTTCTGCCAGAAACCCGGCGAAGAAAAAGAAGTGCTTCTTGCTTTTTCCGAACTTCTCTCCACCAGGAAACTGTTGTTCCACTATAACGGAACTACCTTTGATGTCCCTTACCTGATGCATAAATACACCTTTTATCAGCTGCCTGCCCCCTGGGAGGGAACCCGGCAGCTGGATCTGTATCAACTGTTTTCCCCCTTAAAAAAGATCCTGCATCTGGATCATATGCGTCAGAAAGATCTGGAATATGCAACCGGACTTTTCCGGGAAGACCTGTACAGTGGCGGGGAACTTATTAAAGTATATAAAAAATATCTGTTGAGTGGTGATGAGCACCTGCTTGAAATACTTTGTCTGCATAACAAAGAAGATGTAGAAGGGATGCTGAAACTTCTGCCGCTCTTTTCGATCCGTACTTTATGGACAGGAAATTGTCAGGAATTTATCACATGCACTCATACACCGGAAGGAAATTTGCTCCTTTCTGTGCAGCCTGAACATCCATTTCCTGTCAGCTTTGAAAAGAAACTACCCCACGTTGTGCTTCGCATAACTCCCCAAAAGCTTCTCTTAGAGATTCGTCCGGAGGCAGGATGTAAAAAATTCTTTTATTCCAATTATAAAGATTACTATTATCTTCCAATGGAAGACGAGGCGATTCATAAGAGTGTGGGAGCTTATGTTGACAAAGATCACCGCGAGAAAGCAACGCCGGACAACTGCTGTAAAAAAGTAAACGGATGCTTTTATCCCCAGTACGAAGAACTTTTCACTCCGGCTTTCCGGGATGAGCGTAAGGAAAAAAACAGCTGGTTTCTTTTGCCGGAAGATTTTGATGAAGATCAGGAACAACTTCTAAAATACTTAAACCATCTGCTTTCTCATGTGCTACAATAAACATTTTTGAATGTTTGATTATAATATAGAAAAAATCCGCGATTGTCACACACGCAATCACGGATTTCGTTTTGTCATATGCATAAAACCACCCGACATACTGTTTTGCATATCGGGTGGCTTATCTTTTGCTTACATAAATTTATGATCTGTCAGATCTTTTTGTTCAGCTACAAATTACTCTTCCTCTGCTGCTTCTTCAGCTGCAGGCTCCAGAGCTTTCATGCTCAGGCTGATTTTTTTCTCTTCGCCGTTGAAATCAACAACTTTTGCTGTGATTACCTGACCTACACTCAGAACATCTGAAGGTTTTTCCACATGTTCTCTGGAGATCTGGGATACATGCAGAAGAGCATCTACGCCTGGTTCCAGTTCAACGAATGCGCCGAAGTCTGTCATACGTGCGATTGTTCCTTCTACTACGTTTCCTACAGCATATTTTTCATCTGCATTCAGCCACGGGTTCTGATCTTCGAACTTCAGGCTCAGTGCGATCTTATCTCCGTTGATATCTTTGATCAGAACTTTAATCGGCTCGCCGACTTTGAAGATCTTCTTCGGGTTTTCTACTCTTCCCCAGGACATCTCGGAGATATGCAGCAGACCATCTGCTCCGCCCAGATCGATGAATGCACCGAAATCTGTAACGTTCTTAACAACACCGTCTACAACATCGCCAACTGCGATCTTCTCAAACAGAGCTTTCTGCTGTTCAGCTTTTGCTGCCAGTAACAGCTGTTTTCTGTCACCGATGATTCTTCTTCTTCTCGGGTTGAACTCTGTGATAACGAATTCGATTTCCTGATCTGCATATTTGCTCAGATCTTTTTCATAAGTATCAGAAACCAGACTTGCAGGAATGAATACTCTTGCTTCGTCGATCACTACACTCAGTCCGCCATTCAGTACCTGAGAAACTTTTGCTTTCAGAACTTCTTTGTTTTCGAAAGCTTCTTCCAGTCTCTTGTTTCCTTTTTCTGCTGCCAGTCTCTTGTAGGTCAGCAGAACCTGTCCTTCACCGTCGTTTACTTTCAGGACTTTTACTTCCATAGTATCACCAGGTTTTACTACAGTTGTAAGGTCGATAGAGGAATCGTTGCTGTATTCGTTCTTTGTAAGAATACCATCAGCTTTGTAACCAATATTTAAAATGATCTCGTCTTCTTTGACGTCGATTACTGTACCTTCGACTACCTCCCCATTTCTAATTGTTTTTAATGATTCTTCCAGCATTTGTTCAAAACTTAATTCTGACATGTTTTTGAACCTCCTCAATTATATTATTTGGGGTGGAAGCCCCCGCTGTAATACCTACGCAACCAATACATTGAAAAGGCTTAGTATCCAAATCAACAAGTGTCTGTATATAGTAAGTATTTTCACACTCTTTTCGACAAATCTCGTATAATTTCTGCGTATTGGAACTATGTCTGCCGCCAATGACAATCATGGTATCTGCTTCGCAGGCAATCTGCCGTGCTTCCATCTGTCTTTCCTCGGTTGCACTACAGATCGTATTTAAAACAACTTTATCATACCTCTTTTTTTCAAAAATTTCAACTAATTCTTGAAATTTGTTGTAATTAAATGTCGTCTGACTCACCACACACAGCTTTTCACCCTCCGGAAAGGCGAGATTTTCGGCTTCTTCGTGGCTGGATATCACAGTCACCGGACCTTCACACCAGCCTTTGATGCCTTCCACTTCCGGATGAGTATCATTGCCAACAATAATAATATGGCGTCCTGCTTTACTTTCCCGCTCCACGATCTTATGGATCTTCCGTACAAACGGACAGGTGGCATCCACACATTCCAGCCCTTTTTCTTCGATCACTTCGTAGATTTCTTTCGGTACGCCATGAGAACGGATCACCACAGTTCCTTCCATAAGATTTTTCAGTTCCTGTTCATTTTCCAGAACCCGGACACCTTTTTTTTCCAGATCCGTCACCACTTCTTCATTATGAATGATCGGTCCATAGGTGTAAATATTCTGTTTGCCCATGTTGACCTGTTCATATACTTTTTCCACCGCCCGTTTCACGCCGAAACAGAATCCCGCGGTACGGGCTACCAGAATCTTTCTTTCTTCCATATGCACCCCTTATGCCTGTTTCTTTTTCTCAAATTCTGCAATCACTGCCGCGGTCACTTCTTCGATTCCCATAAAAGACGCGTCCACCAACACTGCATCTTCTGCCTGGCGAAGCGGGGAGATCTCACGGTTCATATCGCGGTTATCTCTCTCGATGATATCCGCCTCGATCTGATCGAGTTCACCCGGCATTCCTTTTTCCTGCAGTTCCAGATATCTTCTCTTCGCACGCTCTTTCGCGCTGGCGGTCAGATAAATCTTGACTGTCGCATTCGGAAGTACCTGTGTTCCGATATCTCTTCCGTCCATGACTACATTTTCTTTTGCTGCCAGCTGTCTTTGCAATGCTACCAGTTTTTCTCTCACTTCTTTGATCACGGAGATCTTGGATGCGGTATTTCCTACAATTTCCTGACGGATCTCAGCGGATACATTTTTTCCGTTTAACAGTACCTGCTGTACGCCGTCTTCGTAAAGGATCGTCACATCGATATCCGGGCAGACTGCTGCTACTTTTGCCTGATCCTGCGGATCAATGTTCTGTTCCAGCACATACAGTGCCATGGCACGGTACATAGCTCCGGTATCTACATAAATAAAAGACAGTTCTTTTGCCACTCTTTTTGCGATGGTGCTTTTTCCGGCACCGGACGGTCCGTCGATTGCGATTGCATAACTCATATATTTTCCTCTTTCCCCGGAATATTCCGTTTTTTTATTATTTTATCAAAACCACTTCATCCTCTGACAGTCTTATTGTCCTAAAATATCCTGCAATATCCTTCTTACCAAGCAGTTTTCTGCTTTTATCTTTCTGCCTCAGCTGCCGCCGCATGAGCCGTTGACCAGGCGATCTGCAGATTATAACCACCGGTCAGTGCATCCAGATCCAGCACTTCTCCGGCAAAATAAAGCCCTTTTGTCTTTTTGGACTCCATCGTCTTCGGATCCACTTCTTTTACCTGAACGCCGCCTTTTGTGATGATGGCCTCCTGGAAACCCCGCAGTCCGGTCACGGTAAATGGGAAGGCTTTCGTCTTTTCGATAAATCCGGCACGTTCTTCTCTGGTGATCTCATGCACTTTTTTTCCCGGTGCGATGCCGCCGAGATCCAGCATAACCGGAAGAAGTTTTGCCGGGAATAAATAACCGGCCACGTTTTTAAACTGTTTGTTCTTTCCTTCTTCGAATTCACGCAGCAGTCTTGCGTCAAGCTGCTCTACGGTCAGTGCCGGTTTCAGATCGATCCTCGCCGTCAGATACTTCTTTTTTAACAGTTTTCCCACCTTTGCGCTGGCTGATAACACCAGCGGGCCGGTAATCCCAAAATGTGTAAACATCATTTCCCCGAAATCTTCGTAGACACATTTTTTTCCGTCATACAAAGACAATGTCACATTTTTCAGTGACAGTCCCTGTAATCTCGGAATATATTCCTCAGCCGTCACCATCGGCACCAGAGACGGCTGCAGATCCGTTACGGTATGACCGCTCTCTTTTGCCATCCGGTATCCGTCCCCGGTGGAACCTGTGGACGGATAAGAATTACCGCCAGTGGCAACCAGTACCTGTTCGCCCCGGATCTTTTCTCCGTTATCCAGCTGGATTCCGGTGATCCTTGCATTTCCGTCTTCTTCTTTTTCCACAAGAAGCCGTTTTACCCGGCTTCCCAGATGAATCTTCACACCGGCTTTCTTCATCTGCTGTTCCAGCGCCCTGATGATGTCTGAAGAATGGTCAGACAACGGGAACATCCGTCCACCCCGCTCCATCTTTGTCTTTACACCTGCAGTTTCAAAGAAGTCGATCACATCGTAGTTCGTGTACCCGTAGACGGCACTGTATAAAAAGCGCGGGTTGGTAATGAAGGACTCAAACAGTTCCTCTGTGGCACAGCCGTTGGTAAAGTTGCATCTGCCTTTTCCGGTAATAAAAAGTTTCTTTCCGAGTTTTTCGTTCTGTTCAAACAGATGCACTTCCATACCATTTCGCGCCGCGTAGACAGAAGCCAGCATACCCGCCGCACCTCCGCCGATAATCAAAAATCGTTTCATGTTTTATGGTCCTCCTGTTCCGGGTTCAACATCTTGATCGTATCGTCCGCATGTTCCATCTCATCGTTGCTGTATACCTGATATTCGTCCCATATTTTCTCCATAGTCTCAAGGGTATGCACAACTTCTTTCTGCCGCTTCATACAAAGTGCCACCACCAGTGCGTTAACCACGCTCAACGGTGCCACAAGAGAATCGACGATGGATGCCATATCACTTCTCGCGATAAGATTGCAGGATGAATACAGATTGATCGGAGAATGCACACTGTCGGTCAGTGTGATCACCTTTGCATTCCGGTTGTTGGCAAACTCAATTGCCTTTAAGGTTCGCATGGAATACCGTGGAAAACTGATGCCGATGATTGCATCCTGATCTCCGATACGGATCATCTGTTCAAAGATCTCGCTGGCGCTGCTCGTCTGGATCAGACGCACATCGTCCAGGATCATATTCAGATAAAAACTCAAAAAGCTGGCTAAGGGTGCACAGCTCCGGATACCGATAATATAGATAGTTCTCGCAGAAAGCAGTGTCTCCACCGCCATCTCAAATGCCGCATGATCGATATGTTCCATCGTCAGCTTGATGATCTCGATATCTGACTGAAACACCGTATCCAGGATCTCTGCTTCCGGTACATGCCCGTAGGTCACTTTCATGCGCTGGATCGAATTCAACTTATTCCGCACCAGCTCTTCCAGTGCCCGGTGAAATTCCGGAAACCCTTTGTACCCCAGCTGTGTGGCAAATCGCACGGTCGTCGACTCACTGACGCCCACTTCTTTCCCCAGTTTCGATGCCGTCAGGAATACCGCTTTGTCATAATTTTTCAGCACATACGCTGCCAGACGTTTCTGCCCTTTGCTGAAAGTCTTATCATATTTTTGAATCCGCAACAATAAATTATCTGCCTGTTCCATGCTCTTCGTCCTCTGTCGTATAATTTCAGTTTTTTATTATAGCATGATTTTTTCAAAAAGTGTACTATAGTTTTACAGGCATGGAAGTTCCGTCATTTTCCGGAGTTCCCATGCCTGCAGGTTTTGATTTTTATTTATTTTTGACTTCCAATGCTATAAATCTTTAACAGATTCTCATCTTCCGAACAGGGAAAATCCTTTTTTCTTATACGGTTCTTCTGTCACAGAAGTTACCTGATAACCTGTTTTTTCGATGGCTGCTTTCAGTTTTTCATGATCCAGAGATTCTTCAGAGATGATCTCTGTCTGTTTCTTTCCGTGAGAAGAGCTTACTTTCTTGATTGGAAATGCATTTCTCACCGCTTCGTTCACATGACTTTCGCACATGCCGCACATCATGCCGTCCACGCCAACGATTGTCTTTACCATTTTGTTTCCTTCTTTCTTTCAGATCTGTTCTTCACTTTTACTGAATGTTTTCCACCTGATATCCCTGGTCCTCCACCGCTTTTTTCAGAACCTCATCTGCTACTTCTGTCTCCATGCATACCACTGCAGTTCCTTTTTCATGGCTAACCTGTGCTTCGCTTACATGTTCCAGTTCTTCCAGAGTCTTTTTCACTCTTGCTTCACAGTGTCCGCACATCATACCTTTGATTGTCATTGTCTTCGTCATATTCTTTTCTCCTTTCGATGCCTCCCATTGCGGAAGGGTAACTTCATTTTTTATCTTATGATCTCTGTGTGAATCTTTCACTTTAAAAAGATTCAGGCGCAGAGCATTCGATACTACGCAGAAACTCGACAGGCTCATCGCCAGTGCTCCGAACATCGGGTTCAGTGTCCATCCGAAGATCGGGATCCACACACCGGCTGCCAGTGGAATACCGATAATGTTATAGAAAAATGCCCAAAACAGGTTCTCATGGATATTTCTCAATGTTGCCCGGCTTAAACGTATGGCAGCAGGTACATCACTGAGCCGGCTCTTCATTAATACCACATCTGCGGCATCAATGGCAACATCTGTTCCTGCACCGATCGCAATACCGATGTCTGCCCTGGTAAGTGCAGGGGCATCATTGATTCCGTCTCCTACCATGGCAACCTTTCCCTGTTCCTTCAGAGAACGGATCACACTTTCCTTGCCATCCGGAAGAACACCTGCAATTACATCGTCCACTCCTGCCTGTGCTCCGATCGCTTTTGCTGTGCGTTCATTATCACCGGTAAGCATTACTACCCGGATTCCTATGTTCTGCAGTTCTTTTATTGCCTGAGGACTGTCCTCTTTTATAACATCTGCCACTGCGATCATGCCGAGAAGCTTCCCGCCTTTTGCAAAAAGAAGTGGTGTTTTTCCTTCTCCTGCAAGTTTTTCTGCCTGCTTCATCAGTTCCGGTGATACAGAGGTTTCATTGCTGATAAATTTCATATTTCCGCCTGTAAGCACATCACTGTTTAATGCTGCACGAAGACCGTTTCCAGGAAGAGCCTGAAAATCAGAAACCTTCTGCAAAACAATCTTTTTCTCTTCTGCTCTGGCAATAATGGCTTTTGCAAGAGGATGTTCACTCTTCTTCTCAAGTGCATAGGCATAGCCTAAAAGCTCTTCCTCTGAGATTCCCTTTGCAAGAACCATATCTGTCACCTGCGGTTCACCCTTTGTGATAGTTCCTGTCTTATCCAGGCAGAGCGTATCCACGCGTGCAAGAGTTTCTATACAGTACAGCTCCTGCACCAGCGTCTTCTTCTGGGCCAGCTTCAGCGCACCCAGAGTCAGTGCCACACTGGTAAGAAGGACCAGTCCCTCCGGGATCATTCCCAGGACCGCTGCAACCATATTGACAACAGAATCCCGGATATTGTCTCCCACAAAATAATACTGTTTATAAAAAAGCAGCGCACCCATTGGTACGATAATGATACTGATCACCTTCAGAATGGCATTCAGGGAATTTCTAAGCTCTGAATTATGGCGTTTGAATTCCTTTGCCTCGCTAGTGATCCTTGACGCATAGTTGTCACTTCCCACATGGATGATCTGGCAGCAGGCCTGTCCCGCCGTCACAAAGCTTCCGGAAAAAAGCTCATCTCCTGGATTCTTCGGAAGATTGTCTGCCTCACCGGTAAGCAGGGATTCATTGACCTCAAGGCTTCCCTCCAGGATCTTCGCATCTGCCGGAACCTGTTCTCCGGCCTTCAGGAATATCAGATCATCGACAACCAGCTTCTCTGTAGAAATTTTCCATTTTTTTCCTTCACGCAGAACAACCGTCTTGGATTCTGTCAGGATGGCCAGCTTGTCTATCGTCTTCTTGGCACGGACCTCCTGAATGATCCCGATCACGGTATTAATAAAAATGATTCCTACAAACATGGAGTTTTTGTAGGAACCAACCAGCAGTACGAGAACCAGCAGCACCAGGTTCAGAAAATTGAAGAATGTCAACGTATTCTCCAGAATGATCTGCTTATATGTCCTGGTGTTGGGGTTTTCGTTATTATTTACCTGGCCCTGCGCAATTCTTTCCTGAACTTCTTCGTTCGTAAGTCCTGTCATGCTTCTTACTTACCTGTCCTTTCAATGGCTTACGGTTCTGTTCGACTGAAGCTTGCTCATGCCCCGGTTATGATCGTAAATAAAAGGAATCAATACTCCTCTTCTGTATCCTCTTCACCCTCGTGGATATCAGACTTCGGTTTGGAAAGACCCTCGATCTTAATGTGATGTTTCTCTGCATAATCCCAGAGTGCTGCATGG
>ENA-OPEV01001845-OPEV01001845.1-human-gut-metagenome-genome-assembly--contig:-NODE-1845-length-11072-cov-2.991468_pt1 | contig 11072 bp, 9 predicted proteins | sample MGYA00241637_ERZ501537 | MGnify/ENA primary metagenome ERZ501537 (study PRJEB25962, sample SAMEA1972159) | human gut metagenome | biome: human gut; feature: human-associated habitat; material: faeces...
CACGGCAGCCGGTTTCAGCTTTGAGCATCTCACACAGCTCCTTCAGCGAAACCTCATCATTGGAGAGGATGTAGCACTCGCCCTTGCGTCCGCGGTCAGCGGCGGCGATCGTGCCGGCAGCCAGATCGCGCACATCGACAAGATTGAATGTTCCCTGCATACCGATGGGCATCTCACCGTTCAGGATCTGGATCAGCGTGCGGGTCGTCTGCCCGATGGCGGGGTCGTTGGGGCCAAGAATACCGCTGGGATGCACCACGCAGGCATTCAGCCCGTCAGCGGCGGCGTCCAGAACCTTCTGGGTTGCCATCGCCTTGCTGCGGCTATACCAGCCGACTACGCGATCGTCATCGTAGGGAACAAAGCTGTATACCTCGTGGATGCTCTCGCCCTTAGGCAGCTCAGGGATGGCGCCGGTGCTGGAAACATAGACGAACTTTTTGCACTCAGGGTGATTTTTGGCGGCATTCAGCATATGTTCGGTGCCGCCCACATTGACGGCGATCAGCTTTTCACTGTAATTCGGGTTGATCGTCACCATACTCGCGCAGTGGATGCAGACGGTCTGGGTGCCCGGCTCCACGGCAAAGAATTTCTCGCAGTCCTCGGCACTGCAGAGGTCACCCTCAAAAATTTCGACGGCCTTCGGCACAAATTTTACAGCGGGGTCGCCCTTCAGCACAAAGGCGCGCACGGCATTGCCGCGCTCCAAAAGCTGTGCGCAGACATTTGTGCCCATAAATCCGGCAGCACCGGTGACAAGATAGATGGTTTTCATAGCTGTAACCTCCGTTTTCCCGTAGGGTGTTTTTTGTTTCAACGCTCCCAAGGATACACCGCCAAAATAAACCTTTGGTAAACGGGAAGGTTTATCTTCCGTTTATCTTTGCGCTGTACTATAATAGAACCAAGGAGGATACACGGATGTTTCGTATTTTGATTGCCGAGGATGACCCCAGCACGGCGCGTCTGCTTTGCGCCATCGTAAAGCGAGAGGGCTATGAGCCGCTGACTGCTGCCGACGGTGTGCAGGCGCTGGAACTGCTCGACCACAACCAGATAGACCTGCTGCTCTGTGATGTGATGATGCCCCGGATGGACGGCTTTGCGCTGACAAAGGCTATCCGCGAAAGCGGCAGCATGCTGCCCATTTTAATGCTGACGGCCAAGGATATGCCGCAGGATAAGCACACGGGCTTTATCGTTGGTACCGATGATTATATGACAAAACCATTCAATCCACTGGAGCTGGTTGCAAGAGTGAAATCTCAGCTTCGTCGTTACACACAGCTTGGCGGGAATGTGAGTAGTACGCAGGAGACGATTTATGAGGTTGGCGGCCTTCGGATTAATGATGATCTGAAAGAAGTAACGGTAGACGGAGAAATGGTGCGCCTTACTCCGATTGAATACAATATTTTATTGCTTTTGATGAAGAATCAGGGAAGAGTATTTTCGATTAATCAGATTTACGAATCCATCTGGAATGAAGATGCAATCGGAGCGGATAATACGGTAGCAGTACATATTCGTCATATCCGGGAGAAGATTGAGATCAATCCAAAGGAACCGCGATATTTGAAAGTGGTATGGGGAGTAGGATATAAGATCGAGAAATTATAGAAGGGAGTTTTTCATGAGTAAATGGTATAAAAGTGCGCTTGTAAAAGGCATTTTGATCTTTCTTTCTGTTCTTTCGGCAATTACGGCACTGCTGAGTCTGGTGATTATTTCCACATATTCTGTAAGTGTAAAAGAAATCTGGAATAAAAAGCCGACAGAGTATACAGATTCCAAAGAATTTGAGAATCAGATGTGCCGGGCTACGATGGATGTTTTAGGTCAGATTTCTTATGAAGATATTTTCGAGACAGATGGAAAATACAATCCGGATAAGCTGATCGATATCATGCAGTATGGATATAACGGAAGGCACTATGATGAAGAGATGGAAGGACTGCGGTATAAACTCTCGGATCTTCAGAAATGGAGTGAGGAGTATCAAAATAACTATGCAGCGCAGGAAGATTCAATCGTTGTCTGTCAAAAAGCAGATAAAACCTATCATTACTATTATTGGGATGAATTTTTAAATCTGCTGAAAGAGAAAACGCTGACAGTGGATATAGACGAATATACATCTGATGAGATCATAAATGCACTGGCTTCTGGCGATGTGAGTCTCAGTCGATTTGCCGGACATGATATTCTGGATGAAAAAGGCGAGACGGTGTACCGGGATTTCTGGGGATTCAGTGGTGCCATTGAAGAAGAGGCGCGGCCGGATGGAGGAAATAATATTCTGGATGTTGTAAATCAGACGCCGCAGCTGAATGGAAAGCTGAGTGAAGTGTATGCACAATTGGGCAGCATCCTGTCAAATCTTTATTATGATTTCCAGTCTTATCAGAACAGTGCAGAATGGACAGAGGGAAATACAAACTTTGCCTATATTTTTGTTGATAAAGAAACAAAAAAAGTTTATACAAATCGCAAGGAATATCAGGATTACAACAGTGTAAAAGAAAATATCTCAGATATTCAGAAAAATGCGAAGTATATGATTGTTCAGCCAAAGCTTTCTGATTTTAAGACCAATATGGATATCACAGCAAATGACTGGAAGGAGTTTGTAAAGTCACAGCGCAGAAACAGCAACGGTGATTTTATTTTTGCAGCGGCAGTAGATACCAGGTTTTCAATACAGGATTCTTTTTATCTGGATAAGAAATTATATGATGAATATGCACCTTATATCAATCGTGCGGTGATCCTGCTCGGTGCGGCAGTATTACTGATAATCGTGAGTTTGATATGGCTGACAGTGATCGCCGGAAGAAACAACCGAAGTGACGGAGTGCATTTGAATGTATTTGACAGATGGAAAACGGAGCTTGCAGCAGTGTTTGTGATTGGGATCTGGATAATTCCGATGATGTTCTGGATGAATAATGGGAATATGGCCCTCGGGTATTTTGCAGAAAGCACGGATTTGATGACTGCAACGATCGGATATTCTTATGAATATGCATCCGGATATGTTCCGACAATGCAAGATATGATCCAACTTGCATGTACAGCGGCTTATACCATGATCATGTTCCTGGTCGGATATCTGAGCCTGGTCCGCAGGATAAAAGCGGGAACGATGTGGAAGAACAGCGTATTGTATGCGTTTTGCAGATTCTTTAGAATATTCTGGAGAAACAGAAATGTGGTGTGGAGAATGGTTGTATCAGGGGTGATACTGATTGGAATCCACTGGATGCTGGCATTATTCAGAACGCCGGGATTTGTGTTGATCACGCTGGCAGCAGATGCATTCATTGTGTATTATCTGGTATTGAATGCGATTGCAAAGAATAAAATCATAAAAGGAATCAAAGCAGTTGCAGGAGGAGATCTGGAATATCAGATTTCTCTGGAACATCTCAGAGGAGAACAGCGTGAAGTAGCAGAAATGCTGAATGATATCGGAACCGGATTGCAGAAGGCTGTGGAAAAAAGCGTGAAAAGCGAGCGTCTGAAAACGGATCTGATCACAAATGTATCTCATGATATCAAAACACCGCTAACTTCCATTATCAATTACGTGGATATCCTGAAACGATCTAATATTGAAGATCCTAAGATACAGGGATATCTGGAAATTTTGGAGGCAAAAGCACAGCGTCTGAAAACATTGACAGAGGATGTTGTAGAAGCATCCAAGGTGAGCAGCGGGAATATCAATCTGCAGTTGATGGACGTCAATCTGGTAGAGATGATGAATCAGACGACGGGAGAGTTTGCAGAAAAATTTGAACATAAGAATCTGGAGCTGATTCAGACACTTCCAAATGAGCCGGCGATTATTCATGTAGATGGAAGAAGAATGTGGAGAGTATTGGAAAATCTTTATAATAATGCGGCGAAGTATGCAATGCCGGGGACGAGAATTTATGCAGATCTGCGCACTGATAAGGATGAAGTGATATTTTCTTTGAAAAATGTTTCGGAGTATCCGCTCAATTTCTCAGCAGATGAACTGACAGAACGTTTTATTCGCGGTGATATTTCAAGGAGTACCGAAGGAAGCGGACTGGGATTATCGATTGCGAAAAGTCTGGTACAGATGCAGGGCGGAAAACTGGAATTATATCTGGACGGAGATCTTTTTAAGGCGACAGTTCGTTTTAGAAAAGCAGATAAAAAAGAACAAGATTCATGTTTTTTCAGAGAGAATTCTGAAGAAGAGTAGGAGAGGCGGGAATTTTTCCCGTCTTCTTTTAATTTAAGACTTGTTTTATTGCACGAGACTTTATTTTGTTTTACAATAGTTACTGTTCACACATAGCTTATATAGAAAACAAATGATAAGGGGAATCGCATGGAAACGATCAAAAAATTATTATCAGATATTTTAAATATAGAATTTGTTCAGGCAGTTTTGAGCAATCCGAGGAAAAAAGAAGGAATTTTAAAGGTAAAGGTTCGGCCGATCGAGAAAAAAGGCAATTTACTTTTTCAACTGGAGTCTTTTACAAAAACACAGGCATTTCATGAGAATCTGGACCCGATTTCGGCACGAGACCGATTGCTGGAATATATGGAAGAATTCCGGCAGATGCAGGTATCTACAGTGCATATGAATTACACTGTTTTAGTGAGCAAAAAAGGCAAGGTAACCATTCAGAAAAAAGCGTCAAAAGGCAGTGTAAGACCGGTAGAATTGTCACATAATAGAAGTAAGAAATATATTTTAGAGGAAGGAATTCCGGTTCCGTTTCTCCAGGATCTGGGTGTGATGACAAAGGATGGAAAAATTGTACATTCCAGATTTGATAAGTTCCGTCAGATCAACCGGTTTTTGGAATTTATTGAGGATATTCTTCCGAAGCTTGAGAAGGACAGAGAGATCACGATTCTGGATTTTGGATGTGGAAAATCGTATCTGACATTTGCCATGTATTATTATCTGCATGTTCTGAAGGAATACGATATCCGTATCATCGGGTTAGATCTGAAATCGGATGTCATTCATCATTGTAATGAGTTAAGCCGCAAATACGGATATGACAAACTGGAATTTTTGGTTGGAGATATCGCGGATTATGAAGGTGTCAGAGAAGTGGATATGGTTGTGACGCTTCATGCCTGTGATACAGCGACAGATTTTGCACTTGCCAAAGCGGTGGGATGGAATGCGAAGGTCATCCTGTCGGTTCCATGCTGTCAGCATGAATTGAATGGGCAGATGCAACGGGAAGGAGCCGGATATGATAAGCTGGCGCCGATTCTGGATTATGGTCTTTTAAAAGAGCGGTTTGCGGCGCTTCTGACAGACGGACTTCGAGCGAAATATCTGGAGCAGTCCGGTTATGAGACTCAGGTTCTGGAATTTATCGATATGGAACATACGCCGAAAAATATTCTTCTGCGTGCGGTAAAGACGAATCAGGCAAAACAGGGGAGTGAAAGTCAGATTCAGGCATGCAAGGAATTTTTGGGAATCCAGCCGATGCTAGGATTGTTATTAGATAAGGGGACAGAATCATGAAAAAAAGAATAAGAAAGGCAGGAATACTCCTTGTAGTATTTGTGGCAGCAATTTTTGTCAGCAGTCTGTTTATGAACAGTGGTGTAGACGATCAGATCATCGATCTAGGAGATCCTACACTTCCGAGAATCTCATTTCAAAAGGAAGGCAGGACTGTGAATGCTCTGGCCGGTTATGTAAATGAGATGGATGTTACGGCAATGCGGGACACCATTACACCATTGGAGGCAAACGGAACACTTCAGATGCAGATTGAAGAGTTTGGAAATAAAATCACAGGTGTTGAATATAAAGTGTATTCGCTGAATGGAGAGGAAACCTATCTGAAAGGCAAACAGAAGGATATTTCTGATGAGACGATTTTGCTGGATCTGCAAAAAGGTCTTCCGGATGAAGTTTCAGAAGCTGTCTTGGAAGTGATTCTTTCTATGGAAGAGGAACAGGTTCACTTTTATACCAGAATTACAAGACCGGATGAACTTTCTTTAAAAGAATGTCTGGATTTTGCGCAGGGTTTTCATGTAAAGACGCTGGAAAAAAGCAGTCAGGAGGAATTGAAAAACTATCTTGAAACGAGTGCAGAAGGGGACAATACAACTTACCAGACTGTTACCATCCATTCTGATGCAGATCATGTGACATGGGGAAATTTAAGTCCGCAGGTGGTTGAGGAACCGGAGTGGAGCATCAAAGAGAGCAATTCCGTCTATACGTCGCTGCTTGCACAGTATCAGGTGACATGTGCCGGAGATACGGGAGAGATCGAGACGTATGATGTCCGCGAGTTTTTCAGGATTCGCTACGTGCAGGGGGAAATCTACCTTTTGGATTATAATCGGAAGATGGAACAGATTTTTGATGCAAACCAGAAAGTGCTGGATCAGAACGGAATTCTTCTTGGTATAGCATCGTCCGATATATCGTATGAAACAAATTCGTCAGGAAATATTGTTTCTTTCGTGAGAAATGGAAATTTATGGACATACAATGCAAAGCAGAATGAGCTTGCACAGGTATTCAGTTTTAGCAATATTGAAGGAAATGATGCTCGAAGCAGGTATGACCAGCATAATATCCGGATCATCAGTGTGGAAAAGAATGGAAGTACTGCGTTTGCAGTTTATGGGTATATGAATCGCGGAGCACATGAGGGAGAAGTCGGAGTTGATATTTACTATTATGATATTGAAAAAAATGTAGTACAGGAAAAAGCGTTTATTCCAAGTACAAAATCATTTGCAATCGCAGAGGAAGAGCTTGGAAAAATGGTGTATTACAATCAGGATCAGAATCTTTTGTATATTCTGGCAGGCGGAAAATTTTACAAGATAGATCTGACAAAAGATGAGCAGACAGTGTTGGCAAAAAATCTGGAAGAAGGGCAGTATACGGTGTCTTCAGACGGGCATTTGATCGCCTACCAGACGTCAGGAACGATCAATACCGCACAGGAGATCAAGGTATTGAATCTGAAAACAGGTGAAGAAAATGCTGTAGCCGCAAAATCAGGGGAAGCAATCAGACCGCTTGGATTTATCGGATCAGATTTTGTGTATGGATATTTGCGGCAGGAAGATGTCGGTCATACGGCAGCGGGAGGGGAACTGTTCCCGATGTATGAGCTGGAGATCAGAAATTCAGAAAATGAAGTGATGAAGACATACTCAGCAGATCAGATTTATATATCCGATGTATTTATTGAAGAAAATATGATGACTCTGAACAGGGTTGTAAAATCAGGAGAGACTTATACAGTTACCAGTCAGGATTATATCAGCAGTAACGAAGAAAAGAAGACAAAAAGTATAACTCTGGAAGCTTTCAGTACAGATTTAAAAGAAAAGCAGATGCGGCTGACTTATGAAAAAGGAATTTCCGATACTGTTCCTAAAATCCTGCGTCCGAAGCAGGTGGTGGGGAAAAAGCCGATCACGATCACGCTGAATGACAAGTCGAAGTCTGAAAAGTACTATGTATATGGAATGGGAGAACTGGTTGCGATTTACGATAAGGCGGCTTATGCAATTCAGAGAGCAGAGCAGATTTCGGGAGTAGTAATCTCATCAGAACAGGCATATGTATGGGAAAAAGGCAACAGAGATCTGGTTTATGATACAGAGACAGCACCGTTTGGAAATGGAGAAGGAAAGACCTCTCTTCAGACCTGTGAAGAGGTGATGGCAGCGTATAATGCCAAAAAAGTAGACCTGACCGGATGTAGTCTGGAACAGGTTCTGTATATTATCAACAAGGGCCTTCCGGTCATTGCGATGACAGATGCCAATCATGCGATCCTGCTGACAGGATATAGTATGACGGATATCACTTACATCGATCCAAATACAGCATCCCAAAATACAGTTTCGATTGAACAGATGAGCGCTATGATAGCAGGAAGTGGAAACACGTTTATCGGTTATATGAAATAACAGAAAAAGGAAGAAGTCTTTGAGAGAATTTATTCTCTGTGAAAGAACTTCTTCCTTTTTGTTACTGACGGAAAATAACTGTCTTATATTTATTCAGAGCGGTGTAGACAATCATACCCAATATTCCACATGAGAGAACTTCACCAATTCCCACGGTAAGCATCTGGAATGGAATTGGAAGCAGAATCTGATATCCATAATAAAGAACAAATGGAATCAGAACTGTATTTGCAATGATCGGCGGTAGTGGTGCGAGCCATTTGCTGCGGTTTCTCAGAAGATAGGTGAAAATAGCACCGAGCAGAGTTGCCATGCTTCCGACAATAATGTCAGGAAGAATTGCGCCTCCTAAAATATTTCCGATCAGACATCCCACAAAGAGTCCGGGAATTGCAGCCGGAGTGAAGGCGGGCAGGATGGTCAGTGCTTCTGCGATACGAAACTGAATCTGTCCGAAACTGATCGGGGCAAATACGATGGTCAGGACCACATAAATTGCAGCGATCATTGCTGACTGTACCAGAAACAGTACGCTGATTGTTTTTTCTTTTTTCATAGATCAAAATCTCCTTTAGTTTTATTTTACGTGTGGAAGGTCTCGAACACACGATAGTTGATTGCTGGAAATGCCTTAAATACGCCACTTTCAGCAGGTGGAATTGTAGCACAGACAAGCGTAAAAATCAAGCTGTACCCACAATTTACCCACAATGAGAATAAAAGCACTCGATCCGGGGAGTGCTTTCATTTATTTTGTTTAGCTTTAGCTCGGCGTCTTCTTTGCGCCATGCGGTCATTGCAAGTATCAGAAGCCGGAGACATTGAACAGGATGCAAGCATTATCATTTTGTTGTGGAATCTGGACAATGAGGATAAGACCAGGAAAGGTCTGAAAGTGGATAAGAACCGGCAGGGAGAACTAGGGAAGATTGTATACCGCTTTGATGGGAATGAAATGAGATTTCAGGAAACAGAAGAGGAACTCAAAAGCAAAGATGGATTCAAGACGGTACGGACACCGACACCGTTTGATTAAAAGATGGGCAGCGTAAAATTATTAAAAGGCAGTGAAGAATTTGAAATGTTTCAGGACTATTGGAAAATGATGCAATCAGTCTGGAGCGTAGAGAACACAAAGGAATACTGGGAGAAAGTAGTAGAAGATACCGACAGATTTTACAGGAAGTACCAGACAGAGTTCTCGAAAGAATTAGCACTGGCACTTGCAAACGAATTGGAAAGGAAAGCGAAACATGAAGCAGAGATGTAGAGTAATGATCCCGGCACAAGCACCGGAAACAAAGCAGAGCAGACTACTGTTCAAGAAAGAATGGGTATCCATTTTGGCAGATGCAGGGGAACGAGTTGGGGAGAATGAAGAAACATTCCATGAGGTGGAAGGGGAACTGATAGAGTTTCGGGAAACATCGGGAATTGTAGTTTTAAAGGGCGGCATCCTTGCGTCAGTTCCAATGTATCGAATTCAAATGTTAGAAGCGTAGGAGGAAAACAAAGTATGAGCAAATTATTTTTTGAAATGACAGAAACAGAAGCACAGTTACAGAATATTTTAAACAGTCTGGAATATGCGCAGTACCAGATGTCAACCGGGATCAACGGATACGGCAACGGCACTATGACAAGAGAAGAGCATCAAGAAACAGAGCGGAGCGTGCTGAGTTCGTTAGTGGTAGCTATGAGCGGTATACAGAAGCTGATCGGAGAGTATGCATCACTGGAAGAAGATGGACTGTTGCCAGAAATGGCAGCGGAAGAAATCATGCAGATCAATGCAGAAAGCGTGGATCAGTACGAAGCAATCCAGAAAGCCTTCCGGCTTGGAATGGAGAAAGCGAAGTCAGAGAATGTTGTAGAACATCCGGTATATGGATCAGAGGACATGGAAGAGTTGAGACAGTGCGTTTTGATCGATCTGGAAGATTGCATGACAAAAGACCGGGAGACCGGAGAAAAGGGAGAAGCTCTTTGCATGACGTTCCAGAACGAAGAAGGGAAGTATATTATTATCAAGCACACTATAACAAACTTATTTTTCATCTTTAAGGCGTAATAAAAGAGGTCTTGGAATAAAGGAATCTGACGTATTTTCCATCAAATTGTTTTATCCTGAGACCTCTTGTGTTATCATATGGTTTTGTAACCATGAAATTAAGAAAGCAGAAACCTCCCCTACCAAAGTTTAGTTTCTGCCTTCACCTAAACATAGCTCTCGCTACATTCATACATACCTATGATAACAGTTAAAACAGAAAACTACAACCTTATTTCTCAGGATTTTTACAATAAAACAATAGATTCCCTTGATCTGAACCTTATTTCATGTGTCTGCGGTCACTCCGGCTGTCTCATCCGTCATGGCTCTTATAAACGCAGCATCCAGCTTGCTGACAGGATCCTCTCCCTTTCCGTTGTTCGTGTGTACTGCAAAATCTGCGGACATACCCATGCATTACTGCTTTCATCCATGGTCCCGTATTCCCAGATCCCCCTGGCCCTGCACGTCCGTCTGATTCAGCTATTGCAACAGAATCCAGAGCAATTCAGATTAGAAAGAGTGGAACGGGTGAAGGGTACTATTGTGTCTAAAGAATATTTCTTTCCAAAAAGATTCGTTACAATTCGGTCAAGAGATATTAAGCGAGAATTAACAGAAGAACAGCGGAAAGAAATTGCAGAACGGCTCAAGAAGTTATCATAAAATCAATTCTGCGCTTTAAAACTCCATACAGGATAGAGGAAATTATAGTTTAAATCTATTCAGTGAGGAAAATGTTAGGGTAAAGGGGTAAAATTGATTTTTCATTGAAATACTACAGTAAATACAGACCGTTAGAAAATGGGATGCATTGGCAGCAGAGGAATTGAAAGCAAGTTGAGAATATGCTATAATCTCGGCATGGGAAACCAAAGCCGGGCGGCTTACCCTCTTTTACGGAGGGGCAACCCTCCAGACGAAAGAAAGGAGGGCGATGCCAATGTGTGTTACATATACTGATCTGATTCAGTTGTTAATATTCATTGTTGCCCTTGTTAGTCTTTGTTATGAGATTTTCAAGGATAAACGAAAATAGCCGCCATTACTG
>ENA-OPEV01001849-OPEV01001849.1-human-gut-metagenome-genome-assembly--contig:-NODE-1849-length-11067-cov-3.363967_pt1 | contig 11067 bp, 9 predicted proteins | sample MGYA00241637_ERZ501537 | MGnify/ENA primary metagenome ERZ501537 (study PRJEB25962, sample SAMEA1972159) | human gut metagenome | biome: human gut; feature: human-associated habitat; material: faeces...
CTGCCTGGTGAACTACGACACCGAGACCAACCACCTGACCGATACCACCAGCGCCACCGCTCTGGTCAGCGCACGGCAGGCGTGCAAGAATATCCTCTACACCGTGGCCAACAGCCGTGCTTACTATGAGGAGAACCTGAACCCCGGTATGCCCGGTTGGGAGAAACTGATGATCGGTGTGGACGTGGTCCTGTTTGCGGGCCTGGCAGCTGTGGAGCTGTTGGTCGTAAAGAAGGGCTATGCCAAGCGCAAAGAGGAAGAGCAGGCATGATCTGACTGCCCTCCCCGTGCAAGCGCAGCGTCTGATTTGACCTGAGAATGCAAAGGCCCGCTGCATCAACGGCGGGCCTTTGTTTCTATTAAATAAGGAAATGATGCTATGAAACACGCAGACTTGATCAACACCCTTACCCTGGAGCAAAAATGTGCGCTGCTTGCGGGTAAGACGACCTTTGGCACCCGGGCTATGCCTGGCAAGGGCATCCCCTCCATCACCCTGTCCGATGGCCCCAACGGTGTGCGCAAACAGGCCGGTGCAGCAGACCATTTGGGCCTGAATCCATCGGTGCCGGCCACCTGTTTCCCCACGGCTGTGACCATGGCAGGCAGCTGGGACCCGGCCTTAGGGGAGCAGGTGGGCGCCGCCATGGGCGAAGAGGCCGCTGCGCAGGAAGTGGCGGTGCTGCTGGGCCCCGGACTGAACATCAAGCGCAGCCCATTGTGCGGGCGCAACTTTGAGTATTTTTCCGAGGACCCTTATCTGGCAGGCAAGATGGCTGCGGGCTATGTACGGGGCATCCAGCACAGCGGGATCGCTGCCTGCCCCAAGCACTTTGCAGTAAACAGCCAGGAGCTGCGGCGGATGACGATGAACGCGGTGGTGGATGAGAGAACTCTGCGGGAAATCTATCTCACCGGCTTTGAGACCGCAATAAAAGAGGGAAAATGCAGGGCGCTCATGACTTCCTATAATCAGGTAAACGGCATCTATGCCAATGAACATCCCCATCTTTTAAAGGAAATCCTGCGAAAAGAGTGGGGCTTTTGCGGAGCCGTCATTACAGACTGGGGCGGCTCGAACGATCACTGTGCCGGAGTGAAAAACGGTTCTTCTCTGGAAATGCCGGCTCCCGGCTTAAGCTCTGCCGCAGCGCTTTTAAAGGGAGTAGAGGAAGGCAGGATTACGGAACAGGATCTGGATGAACGGGTGGAAGAGATCCTGAACCTGCTCCCTGGACAGAAGAAAATGTTCAAACAAAATAAAATGCCAGAGAATTCTCCGGAGAGGGAAACGCTTTATAAAGCCCATCACCATCTGGCGCGCAGAGCCTGTGCAGAGAGTGTGGTGCTTTTAAAAAATGAAACGGATACCCTGCCTCTTAAATCCGGTACCCGGATTGCCGTAATCGGCGATTTTGCCTATGAATCCCGGTATCAGGGGGCCGGTTCTTCCATGGTAAATGCCTGGAAGGTGGATTCTGTAAAGGAATGTCTGGAAGGGGAGACGGGGCTTGAATGGAAAAAAATGGGAATCACTGTTTCCGGTTTTTCAAGAGGATATCTCCGGGATGGAAGGCAGGATGCAGCGCTGGAAAAAGAGGCTGTTGACCTGGCAAAAACGGCAGATCAGATCCTGTTTTTCTTTGGGCTCAATGAATCCTGGGAGACGGAAGGAATGGATCGCAGCCATCTTAGGATACCGGAAAATCAGATTCACCTTTTAGAGCGGCTTTCCCGCCTGGAGCTTCCGGTTGTAGGGATTCTGTGTACAGGAAGTGTGGTGGAAATGCCCTGGGAAGGCCATCTAAAGGCGCTTCTTTACGGAGGACTCTGGGGCCAGGCGGGAGCCGGCGCCGTTTTAGACCTTCTTTCAGGAAAATTAAACCCATGCGGAAAGCTGGCAGAAAGCTGGCCGGTGAAATACGAAGACACCCCGTCCTTTCAGTACTATCCTTCCAAAGAGAGAAATTCTGAGTACCGGGAGGGGATTTATGTGGGATACCGCTATTATGACACAGCAGGCGTTCCAATCCGTTTTCCTTTTGGCTTTGGACTGTCCTATACAAAATTTGACTACAGCGGTTTAAAGATCACACCTGAGGGGGTGTCCTTTGTGCTTGAAAATACAGGCAGCAGGGACGGCGCAGAGATCATTCAGCTCTATACAGGCCTTCCCGGAGCACGTATTTTTCGGCCCAAACGGGAATTAAAGGGCTTTTGCAAGGTGTTTTTAAAGGTTGGGGAGAAAAAAGAGGTGTTTCTTCCCTTTGATTCTATGACCTTCCGGTATTGGAACGGAAGAACCGGACAGTGGGAGAGGGAAGGAGGTTTTTACCGCATCAGCATTGGTTCCGGGCTTACGGATATCCGTCTGGAAGGGGAAGTTTTTCAGGAGGGAACCACAGACAGCCTTCCATGGGAGGTGAACGAGCTTCCCTCTTATGCTTCCGGCCGGATCCGGTCTGTGCCGGATGAGGAGTACGAGCGCCTGTTAGGCTGTCCCATTCCGGACGGAAGCTGGAAGGGGGAACTGGGGATCAACGATGCTCTCTGCCAGATGTATTATGCCAAAAGTCCGCTGGCAAGGCTGATATGCCGGATTTTAAAGCACCGCCTTGAGAACGCGCAGAAGAAAGGCATTCCTGATTTAAATACCCTTTTTCAGTATAATATGCCGTTCCGGGCCATGGCGAAGATGACAGGAGGCTGGATTTCCATGGAAATGGCCGAATCGTTAACCTATGCGGCAAACGGCCGCCATTTTTATGGTATCACTGGCTTTATAAGGGGATTTTTAAAAAACAGGCGTCTGGAGAGGCGGTATGAGCAGGCGCTGAAAGGTAAGACGGCGCCGGAGGATAAGACGGAACCGAATGTGGGAAACCCATGGAGCAAAGCCCATCCGCAGCTGTGGGAATTTATCCTGTTTAATCTTCTTTCCAACTGTGCTACCATTACTAATTTTGTGGTAATGTGGCTGTGTACAGGCTGGGTTTTTAAGGGGCTGGCAGACATTCCCTTCCGGTTTTTCATATTTGATTATGGGGAAGATGCATTGGGGCTTTGCGGTTTTCTAAGCTTTCTTACAGCCACAGCCCTGGCCCAGATGGTAAATTTCTTTGTTCAGAAAAACTGGGTTTTCCGGTCCGATGCCGCATTTAGCAGGGCAGCGCCCCGATATATTCTTCTGGCAGTGTTTCTTGTGATCCTTTCGGCTGCCCTGCCGGCCTGGAGCCAGAAGCTTTTTACAGGTTTGGGAGTCCCTGAAGCATTTGCTCCTACCTGTGCCAACGGGCTTAATATCCTGGCTCAGGTGGCGATCAGTTATCCTGCCATGAAATTCTGGATTATGCCTGGTCAGGCCCGTCCAAAGAAAAATAAGAAAAAAAGGAGAAAAAAATGATGCAGTTTGAGAAATATACAGAATATGCCGTAGAACAGGCAAAGAAGCTTTTAGCCATCGACAGTCCTTCCGGATATGGCTATTATGTGACGGAGTATTTATTAAAGGAGTTTGCCGCTTTGGGGATTCCGGCCCGCCGGACCATAAAAGGCGGAGTGATTGCTGACTTTGGAGGAAAAGAGGATGAGAACGGCATCCTTCTGGAAGCCCACTGCGACACCCTTGGAGGTATGGTTTCCCAGATCAAGGAAAACGGCCGCCTTAAACTGACCAATATCGGCGGCCTGACAATGCAGAGGCTGAAAACGTGCGCATCATTACAAAGGGAGGGAACGTCTATGAGGGCGTCTGCCAGCTTGTCAATGCGTCTGTTCATGTGAACGGAAACTACGAAACAACGGAGCGCAGCTGGGATACAGTAGAGGTTTTAGTGGATGAATGTGTAAAAACAAAAGAGGATACCGTGAAGCTGGGGATCATGGCAGGTGATTATGTATGCTTTGAGCCGAGGACCAGGGTTACAGCTTCAGGCTATATCAAGAGCCGTTTTCTGGATGATAAGCTGTCTGCAGCGATCCTGCTGGCATACGGACGGTATTTAAAGGAGGAAAAGGTGGTTCCTGAGCGCCATGTATATGCGCATTTTACCATTTATGAGGAAGTGGGACACGGAGGCTCTGCTTCTGTGCCTGAAGGCGTTACAGAGGCCTGGTCGGTGGATATGGGCTGTGTGGGAGACGGACTTACCTGTACGGAGCATGAGGTTTCGATCTGTGCAAAGGACAGCGGGGGCCCCTACAATTATGAGGTTGTCTGCCGGCTGGTGGAGCTGGCGAAGGAGCATGAGATCGGCTATGCTGTGGATGTATATCCTCATTATGGCTCCGATGTGGAAACCACGCTCCGCTCTGGTCATGACATCCGCCATGCGTTGATCGGTCCCGGCGTTTACGCGTCCCATGGTTATGAGCAGCCATAAGGACGGCGTCTGCAATACATTCCGTCTGATCCAGGCATATCTGGGATAGGGAATATGAAAAAGGGAGGCTCCATATAATATCCAGAGGATAAAAAAGGAGCTTCTTTTTTTTATGGACAGGCGCATCCTGTTTATTTTGATCATGTCGCTGGCTGTTCCCTATGGCTGTTCTATGGCTCTTTTAGGCACTTCTTTGGCAAAGCCCGGCGGGCTTAAGGAACAGGAGGCTCTTTCGGCTGCTTGGGCTTCTGATTCCCGGGAAAAACGGTCTTTTCGCAGAATCCGCATGGACATGGAAGATCCACCGGAAAAAACGGTAGATCTGGAAACGTATCTTCCCATTGTGGTGGCAGGACAGATTTCGGCAGAGTCTCATCCGGAGGCGATAAAAGCCCAGACCATTTTGGCAAGGACCTATATCTGCCGTCAGATGGAACAGATGGGTCTTGAGGAGGAAATACCGGAATCTTCTCTTGGACTGGAAAAAAATAGAAATAATCAGATGGAGCCGCTTTGGGGGACAGAAATTTTTCCTGAATATTACAGCCGGTTTGAGAAGGCAGCCAGAGAGACAGAAGGGGTTACGCTTACCTGGGAGGGCCATTTTATTGACCCTTTATTTACGCACACGACGACCGGTTTTACCCGTCCGGGAGATGAGGAACATCCCTATCTGGCTTCCGTATCCTGTGTCCATGATCCTGAGGAGGAGGGATTTGTGCAGGAAATGATCATGCAGCCGGAAGAGGCCGCAAAGCGTGTGTCCGCAATTCCGGCTGGGGATGGATCGTTTCGTACCATACCGCCGGAAGCATTTCCCGAACAGGTGCAGATTATTTCAAGAGACGAAGCCGGGTATGCACTGCAGCTTCAGATCGGGGGCTTTCCCTTTAACGGGGAAGAAGTCCGCCTGGCTCTGGGCCTTCCGTCTGCCTGCTTTGAACTGAACCGTCATGGCAGTGATGTTCGTTTTTCGGTCAGGGGAAGGGGGCATGGCTGGGGCTTAAGCCAGACGGAGGCTCAGGCTCTGGCAGAGGATGGATGGAGCGCAGAGGCAATTTTGGAATATTTTTATACAGGCATTTCATTTTCTTCTGAATAAGTCACCTAAATCCGGTAAGAATACTACCGAGGTGATAAAAAGATGAAAGAGAAAGTCAATCAGATGCTCAAGGATAAGCTGTTTCTCGTGATGTTGGTATTAGGACTGCTGACTATGGTAGCCGCAGCAGGAATTATGACCGTACAAAAAGGGAAAAACAGTGCCAATGACCCCATGCTCCATATGGCAGAGGAGGAAAATACGCCTACAGAGGAAGCGCTGCAGATGGCGGGCGCCAGTGACGCCAGAGAAAAAACACAGGAAGAAGACAGGGAAGAAACGGTTGGAGCCGACGCAGGGGAAAATCCCAATGAAGGGAATGATCTGCTTGCAGAGGCGAAAGAACAGGATGGGGCAGCAGAGGCAGGAGCCGGAAAGGAAGCGGCTCATGCATTGGCCTTAAACTTTACGGAATCCAGCTCCATGGTATGGCCGGTCCGGGGAAACGTGCTGTTGGATTACAGCATGGATCAGACAATCTATTTTCCCACTTTGGATCAGTACAAATGTAATCCCGGCATTGTAATACAGTCGGATGTGAGCGCTCCGGTAGCTGCTCCTGCCAATGCCAGGGTAACGGAAGTGGGAGTCAGCGATGAAATCGGAAATTATGTGGTCCTGGATCTGGGAAATGAGTACACCGCTGTCTGCGGACAGTTAAAGGAGATTTCTGCCGCAGAGGGAGAATATCTGGAAGCAGGCCAGACTTTAGGATATGTAGCCGAGCCTACCAAGTATTATTCCGTAGAGGGAGTAAATGTATTCTTTGAATTAAAGCACAAGGGGGAAACGGTAGATCCCCTAAACCACATGGAGTGAAGCCCAGCCTGTCCGGAGACATAAAACCGGGCGGGCTCTTTTCGTTTGAAGCTGAGAAAATGGGAAAGTTTGGAATGAATTTTATAAAATTTAAGAATTTGTTCATAGCACTTTCATGTCATTATTGTATAATAAATATAACAACGAAAAGAGGAGTGAAACAATGAACATATTATTTTTCCTTACTCCCAAGAGTGAGGTGGCTTATATCAATGAGGATGACACACTGCGCCAGGCCCTGGAAAAGATGGAGCACCACAGATATTCTGCCATCCCTATTATCAGTCGTACGGGCCGCTACATAGGAACGCTTACAGAAGGGGATCTGCTCTGGGGAATTAAAAATCAGTATCATCTGGACTTGAAGGGGGCTGAAAAGATCCCGATCACAGCGATCCACCGGCGTCTGGACAACCGTCCTGTAAAGGCAGGCGCTGATATGGAGGATCTGATGGGAAAGGCACTGAATCAGAATTTTGTTCCGGTGTTAGATGATCAGAAGTGTTTTATCGGCATTATTACCCGGAAGGACATTATCCAGTATTTTTATAAGAAGACCCAGCAGGCCCAGGAAGATGTAAAGGCATGCTGCGGATCGGGCTATGCAGAGAACAAGAAGCGGGATGTGGCTTCTGCTGTTGCATTTCAATCAGAGAAAGAACGAGCGAACGAAAAAACGATGTGAAAGTGCATAAAAACAAAAAAGACATTTTTTAAAGTTTGTGCACACTTTTGGGGGCGGATATGCTATTATAATAGACGTAACCCCCCCAATACATTATATAGTTTTGCTATACCCCATAAGAAACGAAATACCTTCTCCTGAAAAGACCGGTTCCCCGACCGGTCTTTTCGCTGTCCTGAAATGAGCGGTTATTCCGCTATTAAATATCTGAAAATTTTGTATTGACGGAATGAAGCCTTTGGTGTATATTTTATTACAATGCAGCAAAATGTAAGAGAGTGGCTGACAGATGTATGTCTAATAAATACACTCCAAGGCGTATCTGCCGGTTTCAGATGAGAGTTTGTTCGGCTCAGCTGAATCTGCGATGCCCTGAGAGGAATATGAGGAGGAAATTATGAAGCCATATGCAGAGATGAGCAAAGAGGAACTGACGGCTCTTCGCAGAGAGCTGAAAGCAAAGTACCATGAGTTTCAGACCAGGGATTTAAAGCTGGATATGTCCAGAGGAAAGCCAAGCGTTGACCAGCTGGATCTTTCCATGGGTATGATGGATGTGCTCAGCAGCGACGATGATCTGACCTGTGAGGATGGAACGGACTGCCGCAACTATGGTGTTCTGACAGGTATTGATGAGGCCAAGGAACTCCTGGCAGACATGATGGAGGTAAATCCTTCGACGATTATCATTTATGGAAACTCCAGCTTAAATGTAATGTACGATACCGTTTCCCGGGCCATGACCCACGGTATTATGGGAAATACTCCCTGGTGCAGGCAGGATAAGGTGAAATTCCTCTGCCCCGTTCCCGGATATGACCGTCATTTTGCTATTACAGAATATTTCGGTATTGAGATGATCAATGTTCCTATGACTTCTGAGGGTCCGGATATGGATATGGTAGAGCATCTTGTAGCTTCTGATCCGGCGATCAAGGGCATCTGGTGTGTGCCAAAGTATTCCAATCCTCAGGGATACTCCTATTCAGATGAGACAGTGCGCCGTTTTGCCAGACTGGAGCCCGCAGCGCCTGATTTCCGTATTTTCTGGGATAATGCTTATGGCGTTCATCATTTATATGACCACGATCAGGATCACCTGATTGAGATCCTGGCAGAGTGCAAGAGGGCAGGAAATCCCGATCTGGTATATAAATTTGCTTCCACTTCCAAGATCAGTTTCCCAGGTTCTGGTATTGCGGCAATCGCTACCTCTCATAATAATCTTGAGGATATCAAGGCCCAGTTAAAGAATCAGACCATTGGACATGATAAGGTAAACCAGCTGCGTCATGTGCGTTTCTTTAAGGATATCCATGGTATGGTGGAGCATATGAGAAAGCATGCGGATATTATCCGTCCAAAGTTTGAGGCAGTAGAAGAAATTCTGGAAAGAGAGTTAGGCGGTCTTGGGATCGGAGAATGGACTAAGCCCAAGGGAGGATATTTCATTTCCTTTGATTCTCTGGATGGCTGTGCTAAGGATATTGTGGCACGGTGCAAGAAGGCAGGCGTGGTGATGACAGGCGCAGGTGCTACTTATCCATATGGAAAGGATCCCCATGACAGCAATATCCGTATTGCACCAACTTATCCGCCTCTGGGAGATCTAATCGTGGCTACCGAGCTCTTTGCCCTGTGTGTTAAGCTTACCAGCGCAGAGAAGCTTTTAAAGGAAATGGAGCAGAATCCACAGCCTGTAAAGAAAAAAGAGGCAGACCAGCAACTGCCAGAGTAAAAATAAAACAGCTTCAGATACTAACAGGGAGTTCACCGTTTCGGCGGGGAACTCCCTGTGTGCGTGAATGACTGGTTCACGGATGGTTTTCCGGGCAGAGAAAAGCTGCAGGAATGACTCAGAAAGGAGCCGATTGATGGAAGAAGCGGGAGTTTATACTGGAAAATGGGATTTTGTTACCTTTTTTGTGGTTCCGGGAGCTACATTGTGGCTGGCTTGCCGGGAGGATTGGCTGGACAGTAATATCTCGGTCATCGGGAATAGTCCCGGTATGGAACTCTGGCTGTATGCCTGGGGGATGTTTGTCAGCAGCTACAGTTTTTTCTATATAAGATATCTGTTTTCTCTGGGCGGATATGAGGGCATTAAAGGAAGGGGATTTTTGTATACGGCCTGTATCCTTCTGGCTATATCCGTATGGATCCCCTATGATCCGGAGCATTTTCCAAAGGCCTCTTTACTCCATGTGATTTTTTCCTTTTCTTTTCCTGTTCTTTTATCCCTGTCCCTGCTTTCCTTTTTAAAAGAAAAGATCCGCTCAGATCCCAACCCGTTTCTTCCGATGCTCTGGCTGTTTGCAGAGCTTGCGGCAGCGGCTCTTGTACTGTGGTATGCCTCCGGCTTTATCACAGGCCTTTTGGAAGTGTATGTAACCACTGCCTTTTGTGGATATCTGGGTTTGGTTGAGCGGATCCTGGTGCATAACCAAAGATCATTCCCTGAAAACAGGGGAGATTAGAAGGTTACTTCCTCATCATAGAAGCAGCACTTTAACAGTTTTGCCATCTGCTCCGGATCGATGGATCTTGGGTTGGAGCCGGTGCAGGCATCGCCTACTGCCAGTTCAGCTACTTTTGGAAGTTTTTCCATAAATTCAGCTTCGTCGATGATTCCGCCTTCGTAATCCTTAATGCAGGCTGGAATGTCTAACTGCTCATTCATTTCGCGCAGGCGGGCGATCAGAGCGTCTGTAAGCTCCAGATCGGTGCTGCCGGCCAGTCCGATGAATTTTGCAATTTTTGCATATCTTTCGGCAGCCTCAGGATTTTTGGAATTGAATTTGATTACCTTTGGCAGATACATTGCGTTTGCACAGCCATGAACGATGTGGCCGCCGGAGTATGCGGCGCCTGTCTTATGAGCCATGGAGTGAACGATTCCCAAAAGAGCATTGGAAAATGCCATTCCGGCCAGACACTGTGCGTCATGCATCTTGGCACGGGCATCCATATCTCCGTTGTAAGATGGAACCAGATACTCGTTGATCATCTCAATGGCATGAAGTGCCAGCGGATCGGTATATTCGCAGTGAAGGGTAGAAACGTACGCTTCGATTGCATGAGTCATAGCGTCCATACCTGTATGAGCAGTCAATTTCTTTGGCATGGTAGCTGCCAGAGCGGGATCTACGATTGCTACATCCGGTGTGATGTTAAAGTCAGCCAGAGGATATTTGATCCCCTTTGCATAATCCGTGATAACGGAGAATGCAGTTACCTCGGTAGCGGTGCCGGAGGTAGAGGAAATAGCGCAGAACTTTGCCTTTGTGCGCAGGGTTGGGAAGCTGAATGGTGCGATCAGATCCTCAAAGCTTGTTTCAGGGTATTCATAGAAGGCCCACATAGCCTTTGCAGCATCGATTGGAGAACCGCCGCCTACAGCTACGATCCAGTCAGGCTGGAATTCTTCCATAGCCTTTGCGCCCTTCATAACAGTTTCTACAGAAGGATCCGGCTCAACTCCCTCAAACAGCTGAACCTCCATGCCTGCTTCCTGTAAGTAAGCAACTACCTTATCCAGAAAACCGAAACGCTTCATGGAGCCGCCGCCTACTACAACGATCGCTTTCTTTCCTGTTAATGTCTTTAATGCCTCCAGAGCATCCTTTCCGTGATACAGATCTCTTGGTAATGTAAACCTCATGAGTAAAACCTCCTGTGAAGAATGATATTTATTTAACAAACATAGAATATCACAGGAAAAGAGGTTCGGGTAGATATGAAAATGGAATACAGGTATGCCGGAATGGATATCCTTTATCAGCTTGTCCTTATCAGAACGGAGACTGTGAGGGAGAAGGGAGCGCTTAAATCAGTCCGAAAGCCGGCTTACGATGCGGTTCAGACTATGGATCAGTTCGGTTTCCGCCGAAGAGCGGCGGCTGCCCTTTCGAAAGATCAGAAGATCCCTGTGCAGATTTCCGGGATAAGCGCAGGGACGCTGGATCAGGCCTTCGGCAGACAGTTCGCTGTAGGGAATGGGAGAGGTCCACATATAGGCTCCGGGCAGGCGGCGCAGCAGGGCAAACTGGCTTCCGCGGTCATAAACGGACACAGAACGG
>ENA-OPEV01001852-OPEV01001852.1-human-gut-metagenome-genome-assembly--contig:-NODE-1852-length-11050-cov-1.447203_pt1 | contig 11050 bp, 10 predicted proteins | sample MGYA00241637_ERZ501537 | MGnify/ENA primary metagenome ERZ501537 (study PRJEB25962, sample SAMEA1972159) | human gut metagenome | biome: human gut; feature: human-associated habitat; material: faeces...
ACCGGCAGCATTTACCGTACCGGCCTCAAACTTATGCGGAAGTTCGGCATATTTTGCGCCCTCTCTTGTCACCGAATCGATCATCTCTCCTCCAGAAAGAAATGGCGGCATCGCTTTCAACAATTTTTTCTTTCCGTATAAGACACCAATTCCCATCGGTCCAAAAAGCTTATGTCCGGAAAAAGCAAAGAAATCCGCATCCAGATCCTGCACATTGACCGCCATATGCGGTGTGCTCTGTGCACCGTCCACAACGATTACCGCATTTTTCTCGTGCGCCATTGTGGCAATCTCCTTTACCGGATTCTCCCGTCCCAGCACATTGGACACCTGTGCGATAGCAACAATTTTCGTTTTCTCCGTAATCTGCTGACGCACTTCATCCAAATCCAGTGAGCCGTCCGGACGGCATTCCATAAAGCGGAGCGTCGCACCGGTCTGTCTTGCAACCATCTGCCACGGGAGCAGATTGCTGTGATGTTCCATAATGGACACAAGGATCTCATCGCCTGCCTCCACATGATTCAGGCCATAGCTGTATGCTACCAGATTGATACTTTCGGTCGTATTTCTTGTGAAAATAATTTCCCGCGCGGATTTTGCGCCAATAAAATCGCGCACAGCTTTGCGGGCATTCTCGTACAAATCTGTCGCTTCCATGCTGAGCGGATAATTTCCGCGCAATGGATTCGCATTGTGCTTTTTATAAAAATCTGTCTCTGCATCTATGACACACTGTGGGCGCTGCGAAGTGGCAGCGTTGTCAATGTATACCCAGTCGTGCCCAATGGATGCATTTTCCGGAGTACCGATGGATGTCAGCAAAGGAAAATCCTTTCTATAATCCGTCATGTTACACCTCCCCAAGTTCTTCATCTATGATTGCAGCAAATTTGTCATCTGCGATCAGTCCTTTCAGGCGCTCAATGCTGGCGCGTGCCATAATATTCTCTGCCTGTTCTTTGTCAATGCCTCTGCTTGCAAAATAAAACATGGTATCTTCATCCAGTTCGCCGATTGTTGCGCCATGGTTTCCAACCACATTTTCTTCCGAGCATAAAATAACCGGAATGGTTTTGTTTTCCACATCATCGCCCAGCATAAGCACCGTCTCCTGCTCATTTCCGACCGAATCTGCAGCACCTGTCTTAAAGTCAATCGTTCCACGGAAAATTTTCTTTGCACCATCGCGCAAAGCTCCTGCTACGTTGATTTCACTTTCTGTATGTTTTCCAAAGTGATTGACCACTTCATTCATATCAATGACATGCGTATGCTGGCCAATATATCCGATATCACTCTTGAAACCACTTCGATCACCATTCAATGCAATTGTAGTATCCGAATAAATATCGCCTTTTCCCATATAAATCTGCACCAGCTCGATCTGCGCATTTTTCTCGCAGGTTCCCTGAATCGCATTGTATACAAGCGAATCCTCTGCACTGTGCTGCAACTGGATCAGACGAATGTGTGCGTCCTCCTCGAGTGTCAGGTTCGTATAAACCGCAAGCTTGCCGGTTGGTGCATAATCCATAAATACCGTTGTTGTCTCGCCTTTTGCTGCATGTATGTTAATTTTTTTACTGCTGTATTCACCCTCTCCCGTAATAGAAAAACGCGCGGTCTCTTCCTGGCCGACAGATATATTTTCCTCCGGAAGTTCTGTTGTATGTTCAAAATCCCATGGGAGCTTTGTCTCGTTGACCTTCAGCCAGTACCATGTCTTCGATGGGAGTTTGTTAATCGTCATTTCTGTCATTTTTGCCCTCCTGATAACTATCCAATACTGCCCTTCATTTCAAGACGAATCAAATTATTCATCTCTACTGCATATTCCAGAGGAAGTTCCTTTGATACATTGTCTGCAAATCCACTGACAAGCAATGCTCTGGCATCGTCCTCACTCATGCCTCGTGACATCAGATAAAATACGGCATCGTCACTGATACTTCCGATTTTTGCCTCATGTCCCACTGCTGCATCTTTGGTGCGGATATCCATTGCCGGTATCGTATCCGAACGCGACTCGGAATCCAACATCAGTGACTGACAGGATACCGCGGATTTAGATTTCTTTGCCTCTTTTGCAACGACCACGCTGCTTCGGAACGTGCTGATTCCACCATCCTTACTGATGGAACGGGCATTCATGTAGGAGCTTGTGTTTGGTGCCGCATGCACAACTTTTGCTCCGGTATCCAGGTTCTGGCCCTTTCCGGCAAACGTTACACCGGTAAATTCCATCTTGGCACCTTCTCCCTTCAAAATGCTCATCGGGTACAGACAGCCTACGTGAGAGCCGAAAGAACCGGAAACCCATTCAATGGTTCCACCCTCTTCCACCGAAGCTCTCTTGGTATTCAGATTGTACATATTCTTTGACCAGTTCTCGATCGTGGAATAGCGCAGCTTTGCATTTTTCTTCACATAAAGTTCTACACATCCGGCATGAAGATTGGCTACATTATACTTAGGAGCAGAACATCCCTCGATGAAGTGCAGGCTCGCACCTTCATCCACGATGATCAATGTATGCTCAAACTGTCCTGCGCCTTTTGCGTTGAGACGGAAGTATGACTGTAACGGGATGGATACCTGTACTCCCTTTGGCACATACACAAACGATCCGCCGGACCACACCGCACCGTGCAAAGCGGCAAATTTATGATCGTGCGGAGTGACAAGTTTCATAAAATATTTGTGCACCATATCGGCATATTCGCCCTTTAACGCACTCTCCATATCGGTATATACAACGCCCTGTGCTGCAACTTCGTCTTTGACATTATGATAGACCAGTTCCGAATCATACTGTGCACCTACACCGGCAAGTGATTTTCTCTCTGCCTGCGGGATTCCCAGACGTTCAAATGTATCCTTGATGTCTTCCGGCACATCTTTCCATGAGCCCTGCATTTTTGTGTTCGGACGTACATACGTGGCAATGTGATCTATATCCAGACCTTCAATGGATGGGCCCCAGTCTGGAATTGGCATTTCATTATAAATCTGTAATGACTGAAGGCGAAACTGCTGCATCCATACCGGATCTCCCTTTTCTTTGGACAGCTTGTCCACGATCTGTGGAGTCAGTCCCTCTTCCATACGATACGCATCTTTTTCCTCATCACGGATGTCATAGATGCTGCGGTCAATATCTTCTACCTGGCTTTTTTCTCTCATTTCGCATGCACCTTTCTCTATTTTTCAAATTCCTCAAAACCGTTCTCATTGATCTCATCAACCAAAGAAGCGTCTCCATTTTTGACAATCTTTCCTTCATCCATGACATGTGTCACATCAACCTGCAGAGATTCAAGAATTCTTGTACTGTGGGTGATGATCAAAAGGCTTCCTTTGCAACGCTCCTTATACAGCTGGATTCCCTTCGAAACGGTACGCACCGCATCTACATCCAGTCCAGAATCTGTTTCATCCAAAATAGCCAGTTTCGGCTCAAGCATCAGCATCTGCAAAATCTCTGCTTTCTTTTTTTCTCCTCCGGAAAATCCTACGTTCAAATCACGCTCTGCATAAGAAGCATCCATAGAAAGCAGTTCCATAGTCTCTGTCAGTTTTTTCTTAAAATCCCACAGACGAATACGTTTTCCTGTCTTCTGCTCCAATGCATTACGAATAAAAGCACTCAGTGTTACGCCCGGCACTTCGAGTGGATTCTGGAAAGAAAGGAAAACGCCTTTCTTTGCACGCACATTGACCGGCATCTCTGTAATATCTTCGCCGTCAAAGAGAATTTTTCCGGATGTGACGGTGTAACGCGGGTGACCTGTGATGGCATAACCCAGAGTTGATTTTCCAGTTCCGTTCGGTCCCATCAGAACGTGGACTTCATCGGTGCCTACGGAAAGATTCACTCCGTGCAGGATTTCTTTATCTTCAACGTTGACGTGTAGATCATTGATTTCTAATAAATTGTTTTTTGACATTCGTTTTTCCTCCAAAAATTTTTACGACATGCAAGAACTTTCTGTCCGGGTGTCTGCATCGCAGATCATGTCTTGCAATGTGGTACTTTCCAGGTAATCGTTTATGACGGTCTCGAGTCCTTTCCAGAATGGAAGTGTGGTACATTCTGTGGTTCGCTCACATTTCTTTCCATCATCGCACAGGCAGGCAACCGGAGCGAGATTTCCTTCGACAAGCCGAAGTATTTCGATTACTTTATATTCACATGGCTTACGCACGAGACGATAAACGCCTTTGCCACTGGCACTCTCGAGCATTTTGCCTTTTGTCAGTATGGTCATTATACTTTCCAGATATTTCAGGGATATTCCCTGCCGGGCTGCAATTTCCTTTACCGGTATGAATTCTCCGGTATTGCGTTGCGCCAGATCAACCATGACACGCAGGGCATACCGGCTTTTTGCTGATATCATCATTTTCTTTTCACCACCTCATTTGCGCCTTGATTATACCCCCTACTCCCCTACTATGTAAATAGGGGAATATGTTTTTCTATGCATACAACAAAAAACGAGCCAAAACTCCACCTTTTTCTGAGTTTTGCTCGTCCTTTTCATTTTCTGTCTCAACTTAAATTTTATAAGATGTTACTCCTGTTCGGATGATTCCCTGATCTGTTCATGAATCTCCTCACGGGTTTTGTGCATTGCCGTCACCTCCGCTTTCTACCATCTATTTTACGCTTTCTTTCCGGTAGCTGCAAAGGCGATTTTTTCATCCTTCAATCGTTCCACCACAAAGGACATAATCGTCACGATAAAATACGGCTGCCTGTCCAGGTGTCATCGCCCGTTGTGCTTCTTCAAACTCTGCCCGCAAAGTTCCATCCGGCTGCGGATACAATACACATGGTGCACCTGCATGAGAATAACGAACCTTTCCGATGACCGGTGTCGGTCCATCGAGCTTTTCCTCTGCCATATAATTGACATTGCTCACCCGACAGTCCTTCCGAAAAAGGCTCTCCGACTGGCAAAGTACAACCTCATTCGTATCCGGGCGTAACTCCTTGACAAAGATCGGTGTCTTTGCCGGAATTCCAAGTCCTTTGCGCTGACCAATCGTATAATGGATGATTCCCTTGTGCGTTCCGAGTATATTTCCTTCCTCATCCACAAAATTGCCCGGCTGACTTTCTTTTCCCGTCTCTCTGGTAATAAATCCCGCATAATCATGATCCGGGACAAAACAAATATCCTGACTGTCATGCTTTGTTGCAACCGGTAAACCGATGTCTTCTGCAATCTGTCGAATCTGTGGCTTTTCATAATCTCCGACCGGCATCAGGGTATGTGCAAGCTGATGCTGGGTCAGATTGTACAGTGCGTATGTCTGATCTTTTGCGGCAGTCACCGAATTTCGGATGCTGTATCTTCCATTTGGAAGTTTCGTGATGCGGGCATAATGTCCTGTGGCAATATAATCCGCGCCAATTTCAAGGGATCTCTGTAAAAGAGACTCCCACTTCACATATCGGTTGCATGCGATGCATGGATTCGGCGTACGACCTTTTTCATACTCATCTACAAAATAATCAATGACCGCTTTCTGGAAATCCGCCTTGAAATTCATCACATAATACGGTACCTCCAAACGATCCGCCCCACGACGCGCATCCGCAACAACCGCCTTCCTGCGCCTGTGTGAACACATCCTGATCCTGCCAAATCTGCATCGTTACACCAATGACATCATATCCCTGTTCTTTTAAAAGATAGGCAGCGACAGAGGAATCTACGCCTCCAGACATACCTACAACAACTTTTTCTTTCATATATTAATACTCTTCTTCCGGAGCTTCTTCCTTCTCACTGATATCATTTACCGGACGCTCAAGTCCTTCAATCTTGATATTGTGCTTTTCTGCATAATCCCATAATGCAGCATGAATTGCTTCTTCGGCAAGCAGAGAACAATGTACCTTTACTGGTGGAAGTCCGTCGAGCGCTTCCATTACTGCCTTGTTTGTTACCTGCAAAGCTTCCTGAATCGTCTTGCCTTTTACAAGTTCGGTTGCCATGCTGCTTGTAGCAACTGCTGCACCACATCCAAAAGTCTTGAATTTTGCTTCCTGAATGATTCCGTTATCATCGATGTCCAGATACATACGCATGATATCGCCACATTTCGCGTTACCAACGGTACCTACACCACTTGGGTTTTCAATCTCTCCTACGTTACGTGGATTATTAAAATGATCCATTACTTTTTCGCTGTACATATAAATATATCTCCTCTCTTGGGGTGGTATTATTTTACTTTCCGTTCTTGCGCACAAAATCTTCGTATAATGGTGACATGCTACGCAGACGCTCAATGATTTTCTTTAAGGTATCAACGGTATAATCAATATCTTCCATGGTTGTCTTCTCTGAAATTGTCAGACGCAGGCTTCCGTGTGCGATCTCATGAGGCAGTCCGATTGCCAGAAGCACATGGGACGGATCCAATGATCCGGATGTACAGGCACTTCCGCTGCTTCCACAAATTCCAGCCTGATCCAGAAGAATCAGCATAGATTCACCTTCGATAAACCGGAAACAGAAATTTGCATTATTCGGAAGACGATCTGTACGATGTCCATTCAGTCTCGAATATGGAATTTCAGACAATACACGCTCGATCAGATGATCGCGAAGTGAAATCTCATACGCATTATTTTTCTCCATGTTTGCAACAGAAATCTCTGCAGCCTTACCAATTCCGACGATTCCCGGTACATTGTGGGTTCCGGCACGACGCTGTCTCTCCTGCGCACCACCATGAATAAAGGACAGGATTTTCACGCCCTTGCGGATATACATCACACCAATTCCCTTCGGACCGTTGATCTTGTGTCCACTGGCTGAAAGCATATCAATATTCATCTCATCTACATTGATGGGAATATGGGCAAAAGCCTGTACTGCATCTGTATGGAACAGAACACCATGCTTTCTTGCGATTGCTCCGATTTCCTTCAATGGCTGAATCGTACCGATTTCATTGTTTGCTGCCATAACAGAAATCAAAATCGTATCTGGACGGATAGCTGCCTCCAGCTCGTCCAGCTTTACTTTACCATCTTCATCTACATTGACATAGGTAATTTCATATCCCTTTTTCTCCAGCCACTGCGCAGTATGCAGAATCGCATGATGCTCAATGGTAGTCGTGATAATGTGTTTTCCCTTATTGGCATATGCTTCTGCAGTTGCCTTCAATGCCCAGTTATCCGATTCACTTCCGCCACCGGTGAAATAAATTTCTTCTGTTTTAGCACCGATCACATTGGCAATCGTCTCACGGGCATGATCCACACCGCGCTTTGCTTCTCCTGCAAAACTGTAAATTGCAGACGGATTACCATAGTGTTCTGTGAAATATGGTATCATTGTGTCTAATACTTCCGGATAAACCTGGGTTGTTGCCGCATTATCCATATAAATTAATTTGCTCATAATCAACCTTCCTATATTACATAATCTCCATTTTTTTCGAGCTGCCAGTCTACCAGATCCTGTAGCGTCGTATGATCTACAACACCACTGACCGCATCATATATTTTCTTCCATAAAATAAGTGTAACGCAAGATTCCTGTCTCTCGCAATCATTTTCGTCTCCATCCAGGCACGCTACCGGAGCAAGCGAACCTTCAGTGAGACGAAGAATCATACCAACTGTATATTCCTGCGGTTCTTTCTTTAATAAGTAACCACCCTGGGCTCCCCGCACGCTTTTTACAAAACCTGCACGATTCAATACCGAAATAATCTGTTCCAGATACTTGTCCGAAATGTCCTGACGCTTTGCCACATCCTTAAGACTGATTGGCGCACCAGTATCATTCATGGCCAAATCCAGCATCAGTCGCAGGGCATACCTCCCTTTTGTAGATATCTTCATAATCCCATCTCTTTTCTATCTATTGTCTTGGATGATCCACATTCATCCAATTCCTACTGATTTACTATACATTTATGTCATAAGTTTGTCAATGCTATTGTGCATCATGGGATTGTTCCTTACGCTGCTGTTTCTGCTGATACATGCGTCCATCGGCAAGTGCAAGATAATCATCAAGGCTTTCTCCATCTCCCGGCTGTGTCAGTTTTGTTCCCATACTTACCTCGATCCGTTCCTTACCAAGAAGTTTCTGCACTTTCTGTACATATTCGTTGGTATTGGCTGGTGTCGCATGTGGAAAAAATGTAATAAATTCATCCCCACCATACCGGCATACATAACCGCCTTCCGGGCACTGTTCCTTTAATACAGCTACGATTCTCTGTAATACTTTATCACCATATTCATGACCAAAAGTGTCATTCAGTCTCTTAAAATTATCTGCATCAAGAAATACCAGTGCACAAATGATTCCCTGCCGGCTGTAATCAAGAAATGCAGGGCGGATCCATTCATTGTAGGCAATGCGGTTGTATGCTCCCGTCAGCGGATCGTGATTATACAACTCCTGCAGCTCGCCCAATGCCCGTTCCAACTGTAATTGCTTGAACCGGTTCTCTAACATCCGGACAATCGTACAATGAATGTCATAATAATATGGATTGTCATATAAAAAATGCCCATTTTTCAATATAATATACCCAACCGACTGCTCCCTGAAATGAATCGGGGTAAACATATAAGCACTCTGCGAAGCTTTTTCTTCCAGATGATGGTTCAGTTCATTGACATCTTTGATTGGAATACGCTCATGATTCTCAACCCCTGCAGCGACAATCAGATTTCCCCAATTGTATCCCTCCGTCGGGAAAATTGTTCCCGCATCTCCTATAAACAGATTCCGGTCCACAACTATATACATGCCATCGCAACGCAGCTTCTGAAAATAATCCATAATACAGTCAAACATTCCAGTTATATCCGACTGCCGCGCCATCTGTGCTTCCAGCTCTACCAAAAGCGTATCATCTGCATTTTTGGCAGTCTCACTGATAATCTGTGCCCGTATATGTTCACGATAATCCACTCTTCCGCTATTCGGACAGCCACAACTCTCTCCATAGATGCACTCAGACTTTACATAGCTTTTCGCCGGAACTTCTTCCCCGTTCCATATGCGCATCAATATATCCACACAGGCAGAACCAATTTCCTCCCGGTTCAGACAGACCGTGGTAATCTGCGGACGGAAAAAAGCTGCTTTATCCAGATTATCAAATCCGGTCACCTTAAAATCACGCGGAACCTGATACCCGTTTTTTTCTGCTTCTGTACAAATTCCGGCAGCTATATTGTCATTTACACACACAAAGACATCCGGCAGCTTGCGCTTTTGTTCCACAAACTCCCGCATGTATCTCACACCTGTATTATAATCATATTCTCCATAAAGAATCGGATTTTCATCCAGTTTCAACCCAAATTCTTCAATACATTGTTTGTATGCGCGTGCTCTTCTACGGTTGCCAAATGCATTCTTCGGTCCACCCGCAAATACAAATCTCCGGCAATCATGCTTCTCGTACATATGATGCATCAATTCTATGATTGGTCCATAATTATCAATACTGATGCAATGAAATTCCTCTTCTTCTAACTCAATGCTGACGACCGGAAGTCCGGTTTCATGCAACTTATTGATAATTTTGCGTTTCTGCTTTTGATCTGAAATATTGCTACAGTCCAAAATAACACCATCATACTCGGAAAAATCAGGCAAGTTATAAATATTATACTCCCCGATATTGTGCAGTGCATCTTTACTCCAATTTCCGTAACTATTGTATTGATACAATGCAATATCCAAGTCACGTTTGCGGATTTCCCGCATAATTCCGGCTACCCAGGCATATGTTACCAGTCTGCGCCAACCGTCTGAAATAAGTATGATCTTTTTCATTTCCCCTCACCGTCCGATTAAAAATCTCCCCTGATAATAGTTCTAATGTACCACAAAGCAACCGGTTCTTCAATCCTCTTTCATTTGCAATTGTACCTCTTTGTTTTTTGTGCTAAAATGACGATGCACTTATATCACAAAAGACAGAAAGAGGGGAACTATTTATGGCAAAAGGTGCAGCTGCAAAAAATTATTGGACATTACTTCTGCTGGTTCTTGCAGGTATTGTATTAGGTGGTTTTATCGGCGAGCTGACTTCGAATATATCGTTTTTAAGCTGGCTTAACTATGGACAGAGTTTCGGATTGTCCGATCCGTTGGTGCTTAATCTTGGAATTCTTGTATTGACATTCGGACTGAAAATTAAAATTACGATTGCAGGGATCATTGGAATCCTGATTGCAATTCTCATTTACAGACTTTTGTAATTCGTGAGAGCGCACGTTTGGGTGCGCTCTTTTTCATACAACTACTGGAGAAATTCCTGTAATTTACGCACCTGTCCTTTCATCGTCTCACGGCCACTGCGATATGCAACCAGAAGCTTCTGACGGTCATGCTCTACCTTGCTTACCGCTATTGGCTTCGGTGGGCGAATCACAAACAAATCTCCCTCTTTTTCCTTTTTTCGAATATACTCTAATGTTTCATTGTAGTGTTCATGACGATGTTCCATGGCATCGATCATCTTTGGATACTTGCGCAACACCACACGTATCATCGGCATCAACTGATTTTTGCCTTTCACATAACCTTCCGGCTGCGTAAGTATGACTACGTTTCGCTCATACCCCTGGGATTCCATATACTGAACGGGAATCGAATCTGCGATACCTCCGTCCAGCAGTTTGTATCCATCCACTTCCACGATTTTTGACACAAGCGGCATGGACGCAGAGGCTTTCAGCCATTTCATACCTTCCTCATCACAGTCATCCACTCTGTGATACACTGCTTTTCCAGTTTCCAGATCGGTTGCAACCACATAAAACGGCAACGGATTATTGCGGTATGTATCAAAATCAAACGGGTCGAGACGATCCGGAATATCATGATAACAAAACTGTTCTCCAAAAATATCTCCCGTTCGCAGTAACGAAGCCACACCTGCATAATGCGGATTGTTACAGTACGCTGCATTATAGCGGATAACACGCCCCGGCTGTTTGGACTTATAATTACATCCAAATACTGCTCCAGCAGACACACCGATT
>ENA-OPEV01001860-OPEV01001860.1-human-gut-metagenome-genome-assembly--contig:-NODE-1860-length-11015-cov-3.197354_pt1 | contig 11015 bp, 12 predicted proteins | sample MGYA00241637_ERZ501537 | MGnify/ENA primary metagenome ERZ501537 (study PRJEB25962, sample SAMEA1972159) | human gut metagenome | biome: human gut; feature: human-associated habitat; material: faeces...
GTGGAGGTGACGAATAATGGCTGATATGATGAAAAAAGTACCTGTAAGAGAGCAGGATCCAAAAGTACGTGCAACAAACTTTGAAGAAGTTTGTCTCGGTTATAACAAAGAAGAAGCAATGGAAGAGGCTACAAGATGCCTTAACTGTAAGAATGCAAAATGTATCCAGGGTTGTCCTGTATCCATCAACATTCCGGCATTTATCCATCAGGTAAAAGAAGGAAACATTGAAGAAGCTTACAAGATCATTGGTAAATCCAGTGCACTTCCGGCTATCTGTGGACGTGTTTGCCCGCAGGAATCCCAGTGTGAGGGAAAATGTATCCGTGGAATCAAAGGTGAGCCTGTTTCTATCGGAAAACTGGAGCGTTTCGTTGCTGATTATGCACTTGAGAACGATATCAAACCAGAAGGACCTGAGAAGACAAATGGACATAAAGTTGCAGTTATCGGTTCTGGTCCGTCCGGACTTACATGTGCCGGAGACCTTGCAAAACTCGGATATGATGTAACAGTATTCGAAGCATTACATGAGCTCGGTGGAGTACTTGTATATGGTATTCCTGAGTTCCGTCTTCCAAAACAGAAAGTCGTTGCAAAAGAGATCGAGAAAGTAAAAGAGCTCGGTGTTAAATTCGAGACAAACGTTGTTATCGGTAAATCCACAACAATCGATCAGCTGATGGAAGAAGAAGGATTCGAGGCAGTATTCATTGGATCCGGTGCCGGACTTCCAATGTTCATGGGAATTCCGGGAGAGAATGCAAACGAAGTATTCTCCGCAAATGAATACCTGACAAGAAGTAACCTGATGAAGGCATTTGATGATTCTTACGATACACCGATCGCAGCAGGTAAGAAAGTTGCCGTTGTAGGTGGTGGTAACGTAGCTATGGATGCTGCAAGAACAGCTCTTCGTCTCGGCGCAGAAGTTCATGTAGTATACAGAAGAAGTGAAGCAGAGCTTCCGGCAAGAGCTGAAGAAGTTCATCATGCAAAAGAAGAAGGAATCATCTTCGATCTTCTTACTAATCCGAAGAAGATCAACGTTGACGAGAACGGTAATATCACAAGCATGACAGTGATCAAGATGGAACTTGGCGAACCAGATGCATCCGGAAGAAGACGTCCGGTTGAGATTGAGGGCTCTGAGTACGACATTGAAGTTGATACAGTTATCATGTCTCTTGGTACATCACCAAACCCGCTGATTTCTTCTACAACAAAAGGTCTGGAGACAAACCGCAGAAAATGTATCGTTGCAGAGGAAGAGAATGGACAGACATCTAAAGAAGGTGTATTCGCCGGAGGAGATGCTGTTACAGGAGCTGCTACAGTTATCCTTGCTATGGGAGCTGGTAAAGCAGGTGCCAAAGGTATCGATGAATATCTGAGAAATAAATAATAGAAGGAAGATTGTACCTAGGAGCATAAGCTTCTTTGAGAAAATCGGAATTTAAAAAATATCCTGACAGGATACAGAAAAATCTGTGCTTGTCAGGATATTTTTAATATACTAAAAATGAATTTGTCGTGTTATAATTTGAGGGAGACAACGGAAAAGTTTTTGTGACGTACAGCAATTTTGCTCAAATTAGATGACAACCTATTCGAAGATATGGTAAAATAATAAACCAAATGCTTACAAATTTCAATAAACCTAAGAAGCAAAAATCTATTTTGGGAGAAATATAAAACATATGACGAATTATAACAGCAATGACAATCGATTTAATGGAAGATGCTTCCTTGAAGATGTTGAGATAAAGTTACAAAAACGACTGGAAGAAATAGGGCAGTCTCTCTCTGATGGACAGAAAGAGATTGATAACATGCAGGAATATTACTGGGAAAATTATACGGAGATGGATGAGTATGGTTACGAAGATTACGATAATCAGCAGGCACTCCTTCATCAGGTCAACGCTAATAATGAGAAGCTGCAATTAAAACATAGATTTGAGAAAATGTTAGATGCACCTTTTTTCGGACGTGTCGATTTTATGTATGATGGAGATGACGAACCGGAACCGTTTTATATTGGAATCGGAAATTTTGCTGAAAAGAACGGTATGCAGCCGCTGATCTACGACTGGAGAGCTCCGGTCAGCAGTTTGTTTTATGATTATGATAAAGGCTCTGCAAGCTATGAGGCTCCTGCCGGAAGACTGGATGGAGAGATTCTTTCAAAATGGCAGTTTAAGATTCAGAATGGAGAACTTGTCTATGCCTTTGAGAGTGATACAAAGATCGATGATGATATTCTGAAAAAAGAACTTGGAACAAACAGTGATGTAAAATTAAAAAATATCGTCCGCACGATCCAGAAAGAACAGAATGCAATTATCCGAAATACGAAAGATCGAATCCTTGTAATCCAGGGAGCTGCCGGAAGTGGAAAAACTTCGATTGCTTTACACCGAATTGCATATCTTTTATATCATGAACGCGACACTCTGAAATCATCCAACATACTGATTCTTTCACCGAACAGCGTATTTGCAGATTATATCTCACATATTCTTCCAGAATTAGGAGAAGAGAATATCCGTGAGATGAGTTTTGATCTCTACGCCTACAAAGAGCTTCGAAAAGGTGTCGCAGCAGACTGTGAGGATCGTTATGATCAGTTGGAACGTCGGATGAAGTTTCCGGATGAATCAGCTCAGAATCGTTTCGACTGGAAACAATCCAAAGATTTTATTGGTGAAATAGAAGGTTTCCTTGCGATTCTGGAAGATCGTCTGATGGAATTCAAAGAAATTGAGTTCCGTGGAATGACATTGACAGAAGAAGACTTGATCCAATTGTTCTATTATAAATTCACAGAGACTCCGTTATTGAAACGTATGGACGCTGTAAAAGACTATTTTATCGATTCCTGGGAAACTCTGAAAGGCAGAAATATTTCAGAGGATAATCAGGAGATGCTTCAGATGAAGTTTGACAAGATGTACACAACGAAAGATATTTACACCATTTATAATTGGATGCTCGATGACTGTGGTTGTGATCTGTTGCCGGAAGTTCCGTACGAAAAACGAAAGCTCCCTTATGAAGATGTATTTCCTATGCTTTATCTTAAATATCGTCTTTCCGGTGGGAATTCAACTCATAAGAACATTAAACATCTTGTCATTGATGAAATGCAGGACTATTCGTATCTGCAATATACCATTCTGGAATCCTTGTTTCATTGTAGAATGACTATTCTTGGAGACCGTGCACAGACACTGGATACAAAGCAACAGGATGTACTGAGATTTCTTCCAAAATTACTTGGACGTGAGATCCGAACGATTGAGATCAAAAAGAGTTACCGGAACACATTAGAAATTGCCCGGTATGCGGAAAAAGTCAGTGGAGTATCTGATCTTGAGTTACTGGACCGCCATGGAAAAGAAGTCGTAGAAAAGACATTTAACACAGATACGGAATTGCTTGATGAACTTGTCTGTCATTTAAAATGTCCGGGAGACTTTGAAACTGCTGCCCTGATCACAACAACAGAAGAAGAAGCTTTTGACTTAAGCCGTCTCCTGAAACTGCGTGGTATCAACGTATCCTATGTGGATCGTAACAGTTCCGCATTTAAGAAAGGACTTACAGTAACAACATTTTATCTTGCAAAAGGGCTGGAATTTGACCAGGTTTTCGCACTTCGCGGTGCAAAAGAAAATCCGCTTAAAAATCAGGCGGAATATATTTGCGCAACAAGAGCTCTTCACGAACTCTATGTTTACGAAATTGCTGACAGCTTATCAAAATAACAGTTAACAGGCATGCATGATTAAAATTTATTCAGAAAGAACAGAAAAATGAAGATTACATTAATAACCGTAGGAAAGATAAAAGAAAAATATCTGCGAGATGCAATTGCAGAATACAGCAAGCGATTGAGCCGATACTGCAAACTGGAGATTATAGAAGTAGCTGATGAAAAGACACCTGACCATGCAAGTGATGTCGTGGAAAATACAATTCGCGATAAAGAAGCTGAGCGCATTATGAAATATGTAAAAGAGGATGCCTATGTGATCACTCTTGAGATTAACGGAAAACTTCTTAGTTCCGAGGAACTTTCTGCAAAAATCAATCAACTTGGAATTCAGGGGACAAGCCATATCACATTTATCATTGGCGGATCCATTGGTTTGGGCAAAGAAGTGCTCGCAAGATCGGACTATGCATTAAGCTTTTCCAAGATGACCTTTCCACACCAGTTGATGCGGGTCATTCTGTTAGAGCAGATATACAGAAGTTATCGGATCATCAACGGTGAACCTTATCATAAATAGAGATCTGTCACAGAAAACAACTGGTATAGGACATCGTGATATATTCATATACTGATGACAAAGGATTTTTATATAAAAAACTTCAATGAACCGAGAGCAGATCAAAGAAAAGATGGTATCCGCAATGGATCTCCCAAAAGATGTGATTCAGAGTGCTTCTGTTATAACCATTTTAGGACGAAATGAATTATGCATTGAAAATTATCGGGGCATTATTGAATACACAGATACACTGATCCGTGTGCAGACGCGGGCAGGACAGATCCGGATCCAGGGAAAACGACTCCGGATTCAATACTACACAAATGATGAGATGAAAGTAACTGGAGCATTATCATCTTTAGAATTTACCGAGGGGAGGAATCCGGGGTGATTCATTGCCTGATCCGCTACTTGTCCGGTTATGTGAAGATTCAGATCAAAGGATACTCCCCAGAACGATTTCTGAATCTTTGCTGTTATCACCGCATCCGATTCTGGGGATTGACCCGTATCGGAACAAATTATGAATTATACTTGAGTTTATCTGATTTTCGAAAGATTCGTCCTTATGTCAGAAAAACACATACAAAAGTCATACTAAAAAAACGGTATGGCTTTCCTTTTTTTCTTTATCGCTACCGAAAAAGAAAACTATTCTTTATCAGCATCTTCCTATGCATTTTTCTAATCGATTGTTACTCGCAATTTCTATGGGATATTCATTTTCAGGGAAATAAAAGATGGACCGACACGACCTTGACAACGTTTCTGAAAGAAGAGGGGATTTATCCTGGAATGCAAAAGAAAAATGTAGATTGTCAGGGGATTGTCAAAGCCCTTCGAAAGGAATATAATGATATCGTTTGGGTATCTGCTTCTCTTGATGGCAGCCGGTTAAAAATACAGATAAAAGAAAATGAAGATGCGCTTCCTATCATCTCATCTACTCAGACAGATTCTTTACCTGCTGATCTTATTGCTTCTACTGATGGAATCATTACAAATTTAATTACACGCACCGGCATTCCTCAGGTACATATCGGGGATTCTGTAACGAAAGGAACTTTACTTGTATCTGGACGGATTGACATCCTGGATGACAGTGGTGAAATTACCGGATATCAATATACGCATGCCGATGCAGATATTTTCGCTGATACACAGATTTCTTATCTGGATATAATTTCCTGTTATCATAATAAAAAAGTATATACAAAAGAAACAAAAAAGTCCGGATTTATTCAAATCGGCTCTGTCCGGTTAGAAACATGGAAGCCAAAAATGTCCGCTACTTCTGAAAAATTGTGTATAACACATCAGTTAAAACTGGGAGAAAATTTTTCACTTCCTGTTTTTTATGGGCATGAAACAATAAAAAAATACGGCTTCAAGAAAATAAAATATACAAAAAAAGAGATGCAGACAATTTTAAGCAGTCGATTTCGCTATTTTTGTAAAGATTTAGAGGAAAAGGGTATTCAAATTAATGAAAAAAATGTTAAGATATATATATCTGCCGAAAAGGCAACGGCTTCAGGTACGCTCTATCTGAATCAGCAGATTGAAGAGGAAACAGAGACCGAAAGAATAACTTTAGAAAGGAACGAACCGGATGAGTCTGTCGGAACTGATCATTGATATTCCGGCTGAATACGAGATGAATGTATTTGGCCAGTTTGATACTTATATAAAGAAAATAGAAAGAACTTTTCATGTCACATTGATTTCACGTGACGGTGCAACCAAGATTGTAGGAGATACAATTGCTGCACAGAAAGCCCAGCGTGTACTTACACAGCTTGTAGAACTTGCTAAACGAGGGAATACGATTACGGAACAGAATGTAGACTATGCAATTTCACTCGTATTTGAAGATCAGGAAGAAGCCCTTGTTTCTATTGATAAAGATCTGATCTGTCATACACTACAGGGAAAACCTATCAAACCTAAAACATTAGGTCAGAAAAAATATGTTGATGCAATTCGAAATGGAATGATCACTTTCGGTCTCGGACCTGCCGGAACAGGAAAGACCTATCTTGCGATGGCAATGGCAATCACAGCATTCAAACGCGAAGAAGTAAGCAGAATCATCCTGACGCGCCCGGCAATTGAAGCCGGAGAGAAGCTTGGATTTCTTCCGGGTGACCTGCAAAGCAAGATTGATCCGTATTTAAGACCTTTATATGACGCGCTTTATCAGATTATGGGAGCTGACAGTTTTCTTAAGAATTCTGAAAAAGGATTGATTGAGGTTGCTCCTCTGGCATATATGCGCGGGCGTACTTTAGATAATGCGTTCATTATCCTTGATGAAGCACAGAATACAACGCCGGCCCAGATGAAGATGTTCTTAACAAGAATTGGTTTTGGATCCAAAGTTGTCATTACAGGTGATTCTACGCAGAAAGATCTTCCGTCCGGAACAATATCCGGACTTGATGTTGCTGTAAAGGTTGTAAAAGATCTGGAAGGGATCAACATCTGTACGCTGACAAGCAAAGATGTTGTAAGACATCCATTAGTTCAGAAAATTGTAAAAGCATATGAGGACTATGAGAAGAAATCGTCCAGACCGAGAGAAAACAGGAGGAAAAAAGGATGAGTCTTTTTATCGAAGAAGAGGGGAATATAAAGTTAGACTTTGATACAGAAGAGATTGCCGCATTAGTTATTGACGCTGCATTAGAACTTGCAGACTGTCCTTATGAAGCAGAGATCAATCTTCTTTTGACTGAGAATGCCCAGATTCACGAAATGAATCTGGAACAACGTGGAATTGACCGCCCGACAGATGTACTTTCTTTCCCTATGATCGAATACGAAGAGCCGGGAGATTTTTCCGTGATTGATGAAGAAAGTGCAGAAGCCTTTAATCCAGAATCCGGAGAATTGATGCTTGGTGATATCGTTATCTCAAAGGAAAAAGTGTTATCCCAGGCTGAAGAATATGGACATTTACCCAAAAGAGAGTATGCTTTCCTGATTGCACACAGTATGCTTCACTTATTTGGATACGATCACATGGTTGATGAAGAACGTGTTGTCATGGAAGCAAAACAGAAAGAAATCATGGAAAAAGTCGGTATTTTCCGCTGATAGGATACATATATTAAATAGATTTTAAGGAATGGGACACTAGGAGGAAGTTATGTCTGAAACTGAGGCACAAACAACGAAAAAACGAACGAAAAAGGATGATTATATTGTCCAGGGTTCGATACTTGCAGCAGCAGCTGTACTTACAAAAATCATAGGCGTAGTCTACAGGATTCCGCTGACGAATATTTTAGGAGATGAAGGAAACGGATTTTATGGATATGCCTATCAGGTCTATGCAATCGCTCTGATGATTTCATCATTCAGCCTTCCGACTGCCGTATCCAAGCTGGTATCGATCCGACTTGCAAAGCGTCAGAAACGAAATGCATTCCGTGTATTTATCTGTTCACTTGCTTTTGCAATCGGTGTTGGATTATTCATCTCGCTGACAATCTTTTTGGGCGCAGGACTGATTTCAACACATTTAATGAAATCTCCACTTAGCGTTTACGCACTGCGGGTTCTTGCCCCGGGACTTCTGATCGTTGCAGTTATGGCTGTTATCCGTGGATATTTCCAGGGAATGGGAACAATGCTTCCAACAGCTATCTCACAGATCATTGAGCAGGTATTTAATGCCGTGATCAGTATTGTCGGCGCAAGTGTTCTCTTTGGTATCGGAACAAAAGCAGGAGAAAAATCCGGAGAGGAGCTTCTCGGACCTGCTTACGGTGCTGCCGGAAGTACACTTGGAACGGTTGTCGGCTCTTTATCTGGATTGTTATTTCTTTTGTTTGTCATTTTTTTATATAAAAATGTGATACGCAAACAGCTTAAAAGAGACCGCACCCAGAATGTTGAAAGTTATTCTTTCCTTCTGAAAGCATTACTTTTAACAGCAATCCCCGTTGTATTCAGTACCGCTGTATATAATATTAACCAGATTATCGACCTTACAATCTTTAATCATGTTATGGAGTCACAAGGCTATGTAGAGAAAGAATATATGGCTCTTCAGGGTATTTACACTGGTAAATACGACACCCTGATCAATGTCCCGATGGCAATTGCGAATGCACTTGGAACATCTCTTGTGCCAAGTCTTACAGCTGTTGTTACAGCAGGTACAAAGAAACAGGTTCACAATAAGATTAACCAGACTTTACGTCTTACAATGGTAATTGCTATTCCAAGTTGTATCGGTTATTTTGTACTTGCTTCCCCAATTATGGTTCTGCTGTACAATGACTCCAGTGCAACACCGGCGCGTCTGTTGATGGCAGGAGCTATCGTTGTTGTACTGTATGGACTTTCCTCTGTAACGAATTCCATTCTTCATGGATTAAACTACATGACAAGTCCCGCAAAGAATGCTGCAGCAGCTCTTGGAATCCATCTGGTAGCATTTGTACTGATGATGACTGTATTCAAGATGAACGTCTATGCACTGGTGGGTGGAAATATTGTATTTGCACTTGCAATGAGTATTTTGAACCTGCTCAAGATTCGAAAAGTCAGCGGTTTCAAAATCGATTTTGTAAGCACCTTCGGAAAACCATTCGCTGCAGCAGCAGTGATGGGCATTGTAACTTTCGGCGTATTCAGACTGTTTGATACACTGATCGGCGGTCGTGTAATTCCAGTATGCATTTCACTGTTTGTAGCAATACTTGTTTATGCGGTTGTTATGTTGAAGATCGGAACACTTTCTGAAGATGATATCCTTGATCTTCCAATGGGTGGACGTATCCTGAGAATTTCTAAGAAATTCCATCTGCTTCCAGCCGTAAAAGTAGAAGAATAAAAAAAAATAAAAAAGCCAATACTGTATGAAAAAAGGAGCGATTTTCGATGAAAAAATACATGATTGGCTTTTTTTCTGTTTTATTTCTGATTACCGGATGTTTGATTGCAGGTTATCAGGTTAGTTACAACAATCTACTGGAAAAGGAAAAAGCCATAGAACTGACTAAAAATGAAAAAAATAATTCCATTCAAACCAGACGCAGTTCAGCCAAAGGAGAGTCTGTTTCAGATGATGCATATTATCTAAAAGAGCTGCATGGATATGTTGCTGTCTATCTGCAAGATGGGACAACCCTTTACGAAACAACCAGCCTATCCGTAAATAATCTGCCGGATGAAGTACAACAAGATCTGAAAAATGGAATCTATCTTAAGTCTGCCGAAGAACTGTATGGTTTTCTTGAGAATTATTCCAGTTAAAAAAGTGGACGAAGTGCACAGAATCGTGTATAATACAGAATCAGCGGAGTGATTGACACGGGAGTGAACAGTAAAGAATATCGCAACATTAAACGGAACAAGAAAAAGGAGAGAGATAGACAATGGAACAAAAGAAGATTGATCGTATCAATGAATTATATAAAAAATCAAAAGCGGAAGGACTCACTCCGGAAGAAGCGAAAGAACAGAAGATTCTTCGTAAAGAATATATGGAACTTATCCGAGTGAACTTAAGAAGCCAGCTGAACAATATTGACATGGAACAAAAAGATGGAAGTATTGTTAATCTTGGTGAGAAGTATGGCGAAAAATATATGAATAAGAAAGGAAACTAGGATCATGTTACAGAATTTACCACAGGATCCTGTCATCCTTCTGAGCGTCATAAATACAAAGCTCAGAGATTTTTATCCATCACTGGATCAGTTATGTAAAGAGATGGAAGTGAATAAAAAAGAACTTACAGATAAATTAGATCTGATTGACTATGCTTATGATGCATCCTGCAATCAGTTTGTATAAAGGAAATGATAAATGAAAGAGATTATTGAAAATGTAAAACTGGTGGAAAATGCACCATTGGAAGAACCTGCCCGTCAGTATTATTTTATGGAAAAAGCAAAAGAATACGTTGCTGAAATGTCTGAGAAACTGGGGCGTCCATTAACTGCGTGTGTGACGACATTTGGTTGTCAGATGAACGTGGTTTCCGAGATATAAAAAAGCCCATAAATAAAGCATTTTTAAAAAATCCCAACAATAGGAAATTTCCTAAAGTTGGGATTTTTCTATTTTCATATTCCATAATGTCGCCCGTTCCGTTGCATCTTTAATCACGGTATATAAATTTATGTGAAAGACCATTCGCGAACACAATTTCCATCACACGGCGATCTTTTACCGTGATATGATTCAAAACCAGATTGAAAAACTCTTTGATTGATTCTTCTTCGACCATTCCGGCCAGATCGCTATATACGATATGAGATCCGGCGCGGATCTTATGCGTAAGAAGAAAAGCGGAAGCGGATTTCATGAAGGCGGATTCATCAACACCAGAAGCGATATGCGTTTCGGTCAGTTCTTTCAATTTGTTTTCGGCAGATACGCGCATAGAATCAAAACGATTTTTCTTTTCCGTACAAGCTTTTTCTGTCTCAGTCTTCTTTCGTCTAATTCTGTCTGATTCTGTATCTGGCGCTGATTCTGCTCCTTCATCTATCGGTAACCTCTCTCGTATTTCTTTCTTGCGTAGCGTGTTCTATTATATACATAAACCCTGCAATTTTGCTACCCTCTTCATAAAATATTAATAAAACTTTGGGTTTTCTTTGGAATACTTACAGAAAAAAACAGGTGCCAAATGTATGATCCATTCAGCACCTGCCCTGTCCTGTCTGTTTTTATTTGTTGCTGAGATATTCGTGAATACCCTTAGCTGCTGCT
>ENA-OPEV01001870-OPEV01001870.1-human-gut-metagenome-genome-assembly--contig:-NODE-1870-length-10972-cov-5.831639_pt1 | contig 10972 bp, 8 predicted proteins | sample MGYA00241637_ERZ501537 | MGnify/ENA primary metagenome ERZ501537 (study PRJEB25962, sample SAMEA1972159) | human gut metagenome | biome: human gut; feature: human-associated habitat; material: faeces...
TCAATCCACCCCCCCACGCAGGGTGTGACCTCATCACTATCCCCATACAGAACAGAATAAATGTTTCAATCCACACACCCACGCAGGGTGTGACTCTATATCTAATAACATATTATAAATCAGCAAATTTAATCCACTGTTATGCGAATCATCATTATTATTCAACTTCATAACGAAGAAATACTTTACAAATAATTTAATCTACTGATTATTAACACATGCGAAGATACTACTTTTTTTGTAACACACCACATTCGCATTATATTATAAGAGCCTCCTCAAGTTTATACGCCGTTTCAACACCTATTACTTCCACCCTCTTATTCTCATTTTTACTAAGAATATAAAAACGAACACTATCAAGAGACATATCAATAATATCCCTAACTCTCCCTTTTAGAAGAGAATATTGCGCTTCCGTCACTACACACTCAAAGACTGAGTTCTGCACCCTCTGTCCATAATCCAGACAAGCCTTGGCCACACATCGTAAACGGCGAGCCCCCTCTTTGCTTGTAGTATCCACATCGTAAGTCACAAGAATGTACATAATTAAAAATCATTTTATAAGAAATACCGGATAATCGTCAATATCCTGCCTGATATACCTTGCCATTAACATAGCCTGCACATAAGGCAGAAGCCCTATTTCAACTTTTTCATTAAGATAAGGATGAATTATCACTTCCCTTTTCCTTGCCTGCCATGCAGTAATAAAAGTCTTTTTCCCTTTATCTGTCATAACAACCCCATTATCACCTTGGAACAAGAAGTCTTTTACTGAAATCTGTCTTTTATTAATCAACGACAAAATAAAACGGTCGCCAAGGTAAGCACGTAACTCTTCCATCATATCTAAGGCCAACGATGTGCGCCCCGGACGGAGTGTATGGAGAAACCCGACGTATGGATCAAGGCCAACAGTTTCGAGAGCGGCCGCAACATCATTGGCTATCAACGTATATGCAAAAGACAACATGGCATTCACCGCATCCTTGGGAGGACGACGATTGCGACCATGAAATGGGAAATCAGTCTTCTGATTAAGTATCAAGATTGGCAATACCTCAAAATAGGCATTCGAAGCCATCCCCTCATAACCAATTAATTCCGTCTTATCTTGAGCCTTCAAAGCATCACGCTTGGCACGTTCCAATACTTGCACCGCCCTATTAATGTCTTCATTCTCACCATAATCACGAATATATCTCCTCAATATATTGCGATAGTTTTGAATCTTACCACCAATCATCAACCTAACCACATGCAACGACCAAGATGCATCGTCCGACAATTGGTACTGCTTTTTGCGTAACAGAACATTCCCTTTCGTAGCACCTTGAACCCTGCTGATAAATCTGCCTTGTGGAGAAAGAAATGTGAGTGATATACCATTGTCACTACACAATTTCATCACACCGGGACTTGCGCCCATATATCCGAACGTAACGATGCCCTCTATATTTATGACAGGAATACGAAACACCTCCTCCTGCTGAACAGATATAACGACATTCAGCCCATCCTTACTAAGATACGCTTCCGGTGTCGTCACATACAAAGTATTCAATAGTTTTCTCATAGGTACAGATTTTTAGTAAGGTAATTATCTACCGAAGTACAATTATTTACCATTTCCGGCATGCAGATATCTTTCAGCGAGCACTTGTCACAATGTTTCCCATATTCAGCCTTCGGGATAACCGCTTTACTAAATATATCGTGCATATCCCGGGCACATTGTCTGACTATATTTCGCAGCTCCTCCGTTATATCCACATTAACCCGATGGCGAAGCTCCCCATAAAAGAAAGAGCCGTATGGTATATGGATAGCATACATTTCTTCTATACACATGATTTGTGCTGCCAACTGCACTTCATCCACTTCGTTTCTTTTCGGTTTGCCATGCTTATACTCCACAGCAACCGGTTGCCATCGCCCCGGATAGTTGGGATGCAAAATCGTATTTTCAAAAGATGAGGAAGGAAGTAACTCTATGGCATCAGAGATTCCATAGAGTCCAAGTTCACGCGAAGCGATATTCACCGCACGTAATGTTATCTGGTCACCACACTTTTGTCTATAAAACGGATCATCTACATGCTTGTGCAGAATCTGTCCTTCGATGGTGAGACGATTATCGTTCCATTGCTGCTCAATGTGTATCAAAGCCCATTGCCGGGGACAGCACCTAAAGTGCTGAATCCCCGACAACATAAGCATATCGTCTTCATTGTACATACGATGGAATTATATCAGTTCCTCAATAGTTACATTTGATGGAGCATTCTCCTTATCTATAGTAACTGAATAGTCGATGAATGAGCGTGGTGCTCCATCGCAGACTTTCTCCACTTTTACCAATTCAAACAACTTGTTGGCGGGAGCATTACCCAATATGGAGTCATGCTTGAAGACTATCAGTTTTTGAGCACTCATCAATCCACGTGCCGCCGAACGATCCACATCGAACATGTTCTTTAAAGCTTCCCAAAATAGTTCAAGGTCTTCTTCAGAAAATCCTGTCTGTTGTGCCAAGTTGGCGGAGATGAAGCCGTGACAGACATAGAGGCCATAAGGAATGGTGGCTTTACGTCCCATTGTACGATTGCCACCATCTTGTTTTTCCGCTTCTTTCTCTGTTGCTACTGCCATACGAGTTATAGAATGTTCCGCTACAGCAATTGGATCTATAGAACGAGCAAAGGTGAACTGGATAGGGCCACGAACTTGACCCGCATTTTTACCTGTTGACATAACTGCACCAAATGTTCTGATATCGAAGTAATTATTACACATAAAACGACGTGCTGCTTCTATTTTGTCCTTTGCATTTTTTACTTCTGAATCATCATGTGCATTATCAATCAAAGTATTCAGGACTGCCTTCTCTTTGATAAATATATCAAAGCCATTCACAAGCCCTTTTGCTATTTGTACATAATTACGAACCTTGCGTTTCAAGCAGACATCCGTAACAAGTCCCATACCTGTTTCGGCATCCACACGTGGTAGATTACCCGCATCCGGATCACCATTTGGGTTACCATCTTTTACATCAAATATGTAAACGAAATCAATTCTATTCTTTAGTTCTGACATAACTTTATATTTTTAAAATTATTATTCCATTTCTTTATTTTCCTTACTCATAAAAAGGTCTTGACGTTGGTGATAATATCCCACAAAGAACCGTCCTTGATCTTGCAGGTTAAGATGTGGAGGAAATCCTTTTGCATCAAGTTTGGATATAATTTCCTGTTTCAGCTTCTCATAGAACACTTGTCCACCCGGATTCAACTTCTCTATATGATGAGTAGAAAGATTGAGCACCGTGGCAAAAACCATGGAAGGAGTTGCTGATGCAGCATTCATATAGCGTTCTCGAATGGAATGAATACCATTGGCATCCTCCTGTATCTTGTCAAGTACGGCAAACAGCCTTCCACAAAGATACCCTTGATTTTGATTTTCTTTGTCTAACATAATATCTAATTTTTTATGGTTGTTATTTTCGTTTAGTCTGTTGAGATATGCCTTGATGATAGCAGCACGCACTATATTGACGGATTGTTCTGCACGTATGCGACGAATACATGCTTGAAAGAGAGAAGCCGGATACGGCAACCCTTGAAATATGCTTCTCACCACAGCATCAGGAAGATTGGGAGTCGCATCACTTGACTTTCCTCCAAGAGTAACATTTCCAAGAATGGAATGCAGTCCCACGTACGGCTTCTTATCTTTGCGAGTGTCAACCATCTCCATATCCGTAAAATGTTTACTTATCAAACCTGCAAATTCACGCAAAGGCATCTCATTCCAATATACTACCGCAATTCTTGCCGAATTGGGAGCCAAACCCAAAATGAAGAATTTGTCATCATCGTTTGCCGATAATTTTCCGTTATAGATAGACTGGAAAGTATCATATACTAACTTTATGCGCCTGTTTGAGTCGTCATTTTCTTCTTCAATCCGCCCCAACAAAGAAAATAGACTATTTTCGGACTCTTTTGAAGCCTCGCTATTGGAGGAAGCCCAGAAAAGATAAGTACGTGAGCCCACCATAAACTTATTGTGAGAATCCGAACGCAGCAAATGATTCAATGCGGTTGTATATGCAAATTCAGCTTCTTCTGATATTGGAGCATTGTATCCTTTAGATTTCCCATACGAATCATACCCGGAATTAACTTGAAATGCAACTAGTTTAGCTGTTTCTTGGCTTCCAAGTATCTTTGTAGCAGTTGTAATCTCTACAACTTTTGAATATCTCCCTGTTATCAAACAAAGATTTCCTGCCACGCCATGATTCTCGTCAAACAAATTTATCAATTCCCTTTTCGAAGCCACTATTTTCGTATCCCCTTCTATAAGGAAAGAAAAGGTAGAATATTTCTTATTAAGATTTTTGGCTATATCATCCCATAAAGAATCTTTCTGCATAGCCCCAACTATAAAAGAATGGTCTTGCTGATAAAATGCATAAACAGCTTTTATGTCCTCATTATCCGGAAAAGCATCATATATATCTTTTACTTTCGCCTTAAATACTTCAAAGTACTTACGTATCTTTTCCATATCCCCCTTATCGGAATAACCAAATACATATTTACAATTGTCATACAAATAGTTTGCAACAGGGGCACTTGACCGGCTAACACTTTTCTTAACAAGAAACTGCTGTGCCGACTTCTTATCTATGCGCCTGTCTTCAAAGCGCAGAAATTTTCCACATCTATCAATAACAATAATAAATCCAATCTCTTTGTATTCTAAACCAAAAGGGGCCACATCATCTCCACTTCGATGATAGTAATCATATAATGCTTTCAGTATCATCTCAACACCTCCTCACTATCTTTATCCGGTACAACAATCACTCCCTTTTTCATTTGGGCTCTATAAAACATAGCATTCGGTTTTTGTGGATTTTCCTCAAAGTCCATATCATAAAGCATAATGCCGAAATCCCTGTCTTCGGCTAAGGGATAATCAAGATTATCAGTACTTTCAATATACTTCCAGTTTGCAGAAAACTCACGACATCCGAGATAGGGCTGCGTAAAACATTGCCCTTGTGATGCCCTGCGTTCGAACATCTGATAATACTTCATAGGATTCTCGTCGGCACTTGGCTGATGCTTGGCAAAAGCCTCTTTCGGACGGTCTTTTACCGGAATAAATACTAACTTAGCATAAATTCGGTAACGCACATCCAGCAGAAGCAACGTGTTCTTCTGCTGGCGTGTCTTTCCATCATCTATATAAATTGGTTTCATGCTGGAATTTACCACCGCTCCAACTTCATTCCGTCTAATGGTAGCCCATTTAATAGGCCTGAATACCTCAATCTTGGTTATCTGCCAACGCATGGCATAACGTTTAAACAGTATCGCTTCAAAGATGGCGCGTGCCGCCGATGGCGTAATGACATCATAACTTACACGCTCTACTTTCAACTCCGGACGAGTGAAACAAGCCCAATCGCCCCACACCTCCAGACAATATTCTTTATCTGTATATTCCATATCATTCATCGTTTTCCTTGTTTTCCAATAAATCTTCCGGCTTCTGACCTTCAAAAAACCTTTTTGCCGACAAGGGAGTTACCACTTCACGACCGGTTTTTTGCTCCAACTGTTCGCGTGCCACACGAGCCACATCACCACCGTCAGCCGCACACTGCATATTTTCACCCAATGTCTGAGGATTTTTAGCTTTAGTAATACTTGTCGTAGAGAGTTCGGCCAGCATATTAAGAACCAATTCTTCATTGGTCATATTGTCCCGGAGATTTTCTTTCTTCAAGCCCTTGAACTGTTTGTACTCCTTTGCCGACTTTCCGGTCCATTGCTGATAGATAATGTCTGTAAGAGTAGCATATTGAACACCTTCCTCTACATTATGTAGTTTCCATTGATCTGTAAGATCTTTACGGATTTCAATGCTCTTCAAGCGTTGGTTTATCCAGTTGTCAGAGTAACCAAGTCGCTTGTAGTCCATCATAGCTTGCTCAATACTCAACTCAGGGTCTTGCATCTGATCAAGACGTTCGGATGCTACATGTGCCATCCATTGCTTGAACGGTTCTGCCTTGGGAGATGGGATAGACTGAATGATACGTAGTAGTTGTTCTGTATCAGCCACATCTGTAAGTCGCATCTTACCGTCTGTGGCTTTCATTTTCAAACCGTGACAATTTGTCACGGTTTCATTTCCCTCTTCTTTAAGTCTTTGCTTTAACTTACGCCAATAAGCAGTTGCATCAACACTGTCTGTTAAAACTGACACCACATCAACTATCGAAAAATACCATTTTTCCTTTTCATCATCCCACACGGTGCGGACTTTACGTTCTTCAAACAATTTCAATGTTTCTTTCTTTGTCATATCCGTTTCTTTATATCATTAATACTTCCTCCAGCCAATGGTTATCAAGGCTGAGACCTGTGGTTTTATTATACTGAGACCTGTCTGCCAATACATATATTCCTTCCAATATTTCTTCGACAAGCCCATAGCCTTTCAGTTGCTTAAAATCATAGGAACGGATGCCTACAGTAAATTTCGCCAATTGCTTCACCAACGAGTAGGTACACCCCGATTCTTTCAACTGCTCTATAAGTTCCATGCTGTTTTCCCAATTTACGATAACATTTATACTTGTATCATCAATCAGGCGAAATTCTTTTGATGCAGTTTCAAAACATAGCTCAGTAGGTTTGTAGAGCCAGTGCTTTATATCCTTTTCATCAAATGTTTGTTTTCTGCTATACAATTGACAAAAATAGGCTTTCATGGTAGAAGGAGCAAACCAATCACTATCTTCCGGCAAATTCAACCGAGCATTGTTGGAGTCAGCCATTGAACCGAAGAGCTTTCGCTTCTCTGCCGCCAGACTGAACACAAATGTATGTCCCATGGCACTTCGTCCTTCCCGATTGCACCGTCCCGCTGCTTGCAATACAGAATCGAGTCCTGCTTCTTGACGGAACACAACCGGAAAGTCTATATCCACACCGGCCTCCACAAGCTGGGTTGCAATGACCCTGACAATCGGCTGCGACTCATCCTTCAATAAAGTTTTTATTTTACCAATAGTTTCGTGTAAGTGGGCAGGGCACATCATTCTAGACAAATGCAATTTCACTCCGTCATTGGGCAAACGGTCATACAGCTCTTTGGCATCTTTACGAGTGTTCACTATGCACAACACCTTATTATATTCAGACACCTTTGCAGCTATCTCATCGTATGTTTTTCCTGTATCATCGATTGACAACTTCACACGGCGAAGCTGGTCATGCAAAGCAAATTCTTCCGGAATAATTTCCTTGATATGTTCTATTCCCTTAAAATCAGCTTTAGGATTTGTTCCTTCTATCAGACCACTCAGTACCGGCTGGCTTGCCGTGGTAAACAATACCGAAACCCCGAACATTTCCTGATACGCTTCCAGCGCATCGACTATCGGCCGCAAGAAGCCGGTTGGCAACATCTGAACCTCATCCAAAACAAGAATTGAATTTGCCATGTTGTGCAGTTTGCGGCAATCAGATGTTTTATTGCTAAACATAGATTCAAAAAGCTGTACATTGGTAGTGACAATAATGGGATAGTCCCAATTCTCTGTAGCCAATTTTGCTTTTTCCCTATTTTCCTCGTCCTTAATATCATCGGGGTCGAAATTACTATGATGCTCCAATACATTTTCTTCACCAAAGATTTCCTTCAAAAGCCCTGCCGTTTGCACAATGATACTGGTATATGGGATGGCGATGATGATACGATTCATTGAATGGCTTACAGCATGCTTCATGGCCCATAACAAAGAAGAAAGTGTTTTACCGCCTCCCGTCGGAACTGTAAGACTATAAAATCCTTTTTCGCTTGAAGAAGTTCTACTGCATTGTTCTTTCACTTGCTGGCGGATGCGGTTCACTTTCGTATCGGCTGCATTCGATTGCAGTTTTTGCATATATGCCTCCAGCTGTGGAAGCAAATCGGCAAGCGTAGCCGAATTTCCCCGCTTCCGCCATGACTCTACATCCATAAACCGTTCTGTATCGAGCCGGTCGGCATCTACAAGACAGGAAAAAAGCATACGGGAAAGGTGATGAAAGTGTTTCCATTCAACCTTTGATTTAGAAAAAGGTGAATCAATAAATTCTTGGAATAATAAAGGTTTGTTTATGCTAATGTCACCCTCGTTTATTTCTTTGGACAATAGCCTCTCTTTCAATATGTTTTCCACATCCCCGAAATCATGTAACCCTGTGTGATGAGAAATAATTTGGTTTACAAGAAGCTGGGAAACATCCTTTCCCATAAGTTCTTTTGCCAATATTCCACCCACAAAAGCATGGGTATGATCATCATAGCGCTTCTTGTCACTCGTAGGCAAACCATTCATCTTGCGTATGTATTGCTGGAATGCCGCCCGTTCCTTTCCTTTGTCATGAAGTAGGCCGAGCGCACGCCCCCAAGAAGGAAGTCCGAACTGCCCGGCGAAGGATGCCGCCATATCAGCAACCCCCTTTTGATGTTCATCATTGGTTTGTATCATCCATTGACCATTATCCCTATTTTGATACAAATGGGATATCAACTGATTTTCCTCTATCATCTGATTAAATTTATAAGGCTAGCATTCCACAAATATAGTGAATAATATCAGACTCTCGCAAAAGAAAATCATATTTCAAGTCAGCTCCATCAGTTTTCATCCTTAAAACAAGAAATACAACCAACAACGACAAGAACAGGCATTCCGCTTTGTCGCCTCTACGCGGAAAAAAGAGAACAAACCATTTCGGCGGGATACAAAAATTTCCGTCACTACATCTCTTTTAGAATCAGTAAGATGTAGTGACGGAAGAAAAAACAATCTGATTATCCACATAGGTAATCCAGCATTTATATTTCAATACAAATAACGTATAAAGCAAACGTTATCGGGCATTCCCATGTGATGCAATCATCCATCAATGAAGCTTTTATGGTATGATTGCAGATAATTAGTAAACATCAAGCTTTCACCACCGCCAGCAGCTCATCCGGTGTAACCAGTGACTGCTCGCCTGTAGTCATATTCTTCAAAGTCAGTTTCCCTTCGTTCATTTCATTTTCACCAACAATAGCGACAAAAGGAATCTGCTTGTCATTGGCATATCCCATCTGCTTCTTCATTTTAGAAGCATCCGGATAAATTTCAGCGCGCACCCCTGCTTCACGGACTTTTGCCAGGATAGGCAGACAATAAGCAGCCTCTTTATCGCCGAAGTTTACAAACAACAGCTCGGTTCCGTTCACCGCTTCTTTCGGATACAAATCCAACTGATTCAACACATCAAAAATACGGTCGGCTCCGAAAGAGATACCTACACCAGACATACCATCCATACCAAAGACACCGGTCAGATTATCATAACGGCCACCACCACTGATGCTGCCAATCTGCACATCCAAGGCCTTCACTTCAAAAATTGCTCCTGTATAATAATTCAAGCCGCGAGCCAAAGTCAAATCCAATTCCACTTCACTCTTCACACCCAGTGCAGACACGGTTTTTAATATGAATTCACTTTCTTCCACTCCCTTCAATCCCGCTTCACTGGTAGCAAGGACAGTCTTCAAAGTTTCCAATTTCTCTTCATTGCTTCCACTCAATAAAATAATCGGCTGCAATTTATCAATAGCCTCTTGAGGAATCCCTTTAGAAGCCAATTCCGCATTTACATTTTCCAATCCGATTTTATCCAGTTTGTCAATGGCTACGGTAATATCTACAATTTTATCAGCCTCCCCGATAATCTCGGCAATACCGGTCAATATCTTACGGTTATTGATTTTAATTGAAACACGTACTCCGAATTTACCAAATACACGGTCTATCATCTGTACCAGCTCCACTTCATTCAATAAAGAATTGCTGCCTACCACATCGGCGTCACATTGGTAAAACTCACGGTAACGCCCTTTTTGGGGACGATCCGCACGCCAAACCGGTTGGATTTGATAACGTTTGAAAGGAAAACTTATTTCATCACGATGCATCACCACATAGCGGGCAAAAGGTACGGTGAGATCGTAGCGCAATCCTTTTTCACAGAACTTGCTCGCCAGCTTTACCGCATTGCGGCTCAGCAATTCCTCATCGGTAATGCCGTTGAAATAATCACCTGAGTTCTGTATCTTAAACAATAACTTATCCCCTTCGTCACCGTATTTTCCCATCAAGGTAGACAAATTCTCCATAGAAGGAGTTTCAATCTGCTGATAGCCGAAAAGATGAAACACATCACGGATCGTATTGAATATATAGTTACGTTTCGCCATTTCCACCGGCGAAAAATCTCTCGTTCCTTTAGGTATACCTGGTTTTGCTGCCATAATGATTCTATTTAATTTATTTTGAGCCACAAAATTACACTAAATATTTCATTCGTAAAAAGAATACTTCTTAATATTGCTCATTGCCGGCAATATTAAGAAGTTAAACAGCCGGTGCCTTAAGTGCATATCTCAGTATGGGCCGTTTCCCTACGAACTCATTGTTTAATAATTTCGTAAGCTGTAGAATGAACCCCTCTATTCTCTATTTTTCCCTCCAATACATCCAAAGCGAACTCAATGCCCCGGACAGCCATCTGTGAGCTGAAAATATCAGCTGTTGCAACCAGTTTTCCCGTAGAAAGAAATTCTTTCATTACCGCATCATTATCAAAGCCCACTACAGGCAGATAGCAATTTTTTTCTTGCATCTGCTGAAGAACCCCCAACGCCATCGCATCATTGCTGCAATATACAGCTTTCAAATCAGGATACCGCATCCACATAGCCTGAAAAACTTCGGCGGCTTTCTCCGTTTCCCAGTCGGCCGGTTCGGATGCCACCAATCTTAACCCTTTTTCTTCTATCGCCTTGATAAAACCTCTTTTACGCTGCTGTGCATTATCGGCTG
>ENA-OPEV01001888-OPEV01001888.1-human-gut-metagenome-genome-assembly--contig:-NODE-1888-length-10896-cov-6.348769_pt1 | contig 10896 bp, 3 predicted proteins | sample MGYA00241637_ERZ501537 | MGnify/ENA primary metagenome ERZ501537 (study PRJEB25962, sample SAMEA1972159) | human gut metagenome | biome: human gut; feature: human-associated habitat; material: faeces...
TTCATGAATGGTGATGCCTGCGTCAGCAGTCATGTCCGTTTAGAAAGGGCGCCTTATCACAGAAAGGCAGGAAATGATATGGACAAAAAGGGAATACTGACTGTGCGGATGATGGGAACCATATCAGTGGAATATGAAGGGGAGTTTTTTCCTATAGGGACTGCTCTTACAGGGAAGATCCTGCAGCTTTTTCTGATCCTTTTGTATGCAGGAAAGAAGGGAGTGGGCAGGGAAGAGCTGTTAGATGCATTTTACGGAAATGGAGAGTATGCTAATCCATCCGGCAGTTTAAGGGCAGCAGTTTTCAGGCTGCGCAGATTATTAAAAGAAATGCTGCCAGAGCATGAGTATATCTGTACAGATGGCGGTATTTACCGGTGGGATGAGGGAAATGTGACGGTTTCCATTGATGCCAGAAATTTTGAAAAAGCAGCTCAAAGTGCTCTTGCAACAGGAAAAAAAGAGGAGCTGTGCCACGCCTGCAGTTTGTATTACGGGGAATTCCTTTCTCAGATGACAGGAGAAAAATGGGTCAATGTGATCGGTGTAAAATACCAGGAGCTGTATTTTAAATGCCTGCGCCTGGCAAGCCGGCTTTTAAAGGCAGACCGGGAATATGACAGGCTTTTAAACTTAAGTACAGCAGCCAGCAGGCTGTATCCTTATGAGGAATGCCAGATGATGAAGCTGGACTGCCTGATCGCTTTAAAACGGTATCAGGAAGCCATGGAAGTTTATAAACAGGTGGTCGTCCAGTATTTTGAAGAACAGGGGCTTCCGCCTTCTGAAACCATGCTGCAGCGTTTCCGCCTGATGAGCGGTCAGATCCGTTACACTTCCGATATGCTAAAGGACATTGAAAATACCTTAAAAGAGAGGGAAGAAACCCAGGGACCTTATTACAGTACATACCCTTCCTTTATTGACAGTTACCGTCTGGTGAGCCGCATGGCAGAACGTTTTTCCTTTGAATATACATTATTCTGCATTACTCTTGTAGATGGAAAAGGAGCATTGCTGGAAGGCGAAATGGTGCAGACGACATCTGAGATGTTAAAAAATGCCATAGGAGAGAGTCTGCGAAAGGGAGATCTGTTTACCTGCTACAGCCCGGTCCAGTATCTGGTCCTGTTAAATGGAGCAGGCCAGGAACATGTCCTGGCCGTGTGTGAACGTGTGGAACGTAGTTTAAAGCAATGGGAAAATGGAAAAAAGATCAATTTTAGTCATCAGATCCTGGGGTTGGCACCATAGCGTCCTTCCAGATATTGTTTACCATAGGCTTCATCATTTCTTGGGATGAGGCCATTTTCTTTTTTATAAGAAGAAAGTGGATAGAGAACAGCATCCGTTCCTTCCGGGCGGCAGCACAGACAGATCTCGTCTCTTCGCATAACAGCCGGATTAAGGATCGCTGTGTTATGGCTGGTAAATACTAACTGCGCATGATGAGGATTTTTCTCATGATCCTGGTACAGAGACAGGATAAAGCGTAGCAGATGAGGATGGAGCACGTTATCTAAGTCATCGGCTAATAGAAGACTTCCCAGACGCAGGCTTTTTACGACTAACGGGATCAGGGTAAGCAGCTTTCTGATGCCTGTGGATTCTTCATTGAAAGAAACAAAAAAGGTATTTCCATCTGCTTTCCCATGGGTCAGGATCAGGGATGGATCATCGAAGCCCTGTTCTTTTGTAATGGAGTAATCTAAAATATCAATATCCATAGCCTGGAGCAGACGGCAGATGACCTGACGTTCTTCTACTTCAGAGGGCAGATCCGGGGCTTTTTTATAGTCATGTTCCCGGAAAAACAGAACCTGGCTGAACCAGGATGCAGCAGCTTTTGCACATTCAGAGGAAGATTTTGGGTCAAGATAGCGTAAAAGAGAGACCCCGGCCGGGAGAGTGGAAAAATCCATTTTCCCGGCTTCATTTCCAATATGGAGTTCATTTGCTTTGCGGGCAAAAAGAACGCCGGCATCATCAGAACCGGGTTTGCCGTAAAACATATTTTCTTCCAGGACAGCGCCTTGTTTTACATCAAGCTGATAACGGAAGAGAAAACCATTTCTGCGAAAAAGCAGGTCAAAACTTAAAGGAAGCTCTCTGCATGTATTATCCAGACGGCAGTAGGAACGGACGGAAGAGGTGATAAGAGAAAAATCACCTGCAGCCAGACGACATACATTCCAGAGCGCCTCTAATATAGAAGATTTTCCGCAGCCGTTTGGACCGTAAAGGGAGATAACAGGAAGAAATGATTCGCCGTCTCCCTGCGCTGTCAGCAGAGAAGCTTTGTGTTCATTAATAGGAGCCGGAAAAAAGTCCAGCAATGTTTCATTTTTAAATAATCTGTAATTTCTTAAAACAAACTGATTCAGCATACAAACCTCCAAAATGCGAAGATGTGAGAAAAAAACTCATTGAAGCGAATTATAGCATATGTTATAAAAAAACACAAGAACGACTGAGAAAAAAACTCATAGAGTCTGTAAATTATTTGAAAAATTGAAAATTTTTTGAAAATATAAATCCATATAACGCCTGGTATAACGCTATCTCTGCTATGATAAAGATAAATGAAAGTATAAACTGAATGACTGTGAAACGGGATTCAGGAAGTACTGGAGTTTGGCAGGAAATGGGGCCTGCACAAAATTCAGAGAGAGGAGAAACAGGGTATGAGAGGACGAAGCAGACGCAAGAAACGAACGGGAAAAATGGTTAGTTTACAGAAGCGTTTCCTGGCATTTATGCTGGCATTTGCCATGATCTTCACCAATGTGGGAACAGATCTGCATGTCAGCTTTGCAGCATCAGGAAACAAAGTGGACTTTACCATTGGCGGCGCTGACCTGGTGGATGCCATCCGTCAGGCCATCGAAGACGAAAATGTGGTATCACAGGACAGCCTGGATTTTACCGACGGTGCCACAGAAAAGTTTGAAGCACTGTTCTTTGGAGACGGAAAGGTATATGAAGTCTATCCGGACATCCAGGGAGACAGCATGGAGGCAGAGTTAAGGGTATTTGTAAAGCTTCCGGCTGATGCAGATGATACGTACATGGTAACAGGAGAGGAAGAGGTTTATTTCCTTTACGTAAATAACGGGGAAGATACCATCAGCTGTTCTACAACTGTAACAAGAACAGAAAACGGAAAAGAAAAGGAAAAGACCACCAAACGTATTACCATAAAGAGTTATGAAGATAAGTTTGGGGATGAAGAAAGAAACATTATTTCCAAACCTGCAGAAACTGCTCCGGCAGAAAAGCCTTCAGAAGCAGTGAACGAAGAAACAACAGAAAATGTTGTAAATCCAACGGATGCAGAAAAAGAGACCACAGCTGCTGAAGAAACCGCAGAAGTTCCGGAAACTAAGGAAGATGTGGAAGAAAGCAAAGAGCAGCCGGAAGAGACTAAGGAAGAAGAGACTGAGGCAGCAACAGAAGCTCCAGAGGAGATAACAGAGCCTGAGACTGAGGAAGCAGCTGAAACGGAAGCAGCAGAATCTGAGACAGAAGCTTCTGAACCAGAGGCAGAGGCTCCGGCAGAAGAACCGGCGCAGGAAGGTGAAGTAACAGCTTCTATTTCCAGACATGGTGTACCGTTAGTTGCCATGAAGGAAGACGCAGAAAATGCAGCAGATGGGGCAGAGCCAACAGAACCGGAAAAGGAAGAAGCAGCAGAGGCTGCAGAGCCGGTCAAAGAAGAAAAAGCGGAAGAACTGAAAAAGGAAGAAGCTTCTGAACCAGAGACTGCACCTGAACCAGAGACAGAAACAACTGTAGAAGAGACTACGACAGAAGAGACTACAGCAGAAAAAACCACAGCAGAGGCAGAAAAAGAAAGCAGACCGGAAGGCTCTGCAGCAGAAGAAACCACAGCAGAGGCAGAAACTGAACCGGAAGTTCCGGCAGGCCCGGGAGAGACAACTGTACCAGAAGGAACCCCGGAAAGTACAGAACCGGAAACAGAGCCTGCACAGCCAGCAGAACCGGCAAAAACAGCAGATGACGGAGATCTGGTAGGTATTGGTTACTGCAGTACAGCGAAGGTTTATAAGAGTACACTGAATGCATTGCGTGTATTTGATGCTGAAATTGTACTTTCTGCAGAAGTTGCAGGAGCAGAAGGCGTGACAGTGAAGCTGACAGCTTTAAGCGATGTGCTTCCTGAAAATGGCTATATTGAGGCTAATGCAGTAGAGGATGAAGCTCAGCTGGAGCTTATGAAAGCAGCTGCAGATGATATATTAAAAGCTGAAAACCGCAGAGTAACGGATCTTTTTGCAGCAGACATCACCCTTTACAATGAAGATGGTGAAGCAGTTCAGCCAGATGGAAGTGTAAAAGTTACTTTTGAAGGAACCGCCATTGGAAATTCCGGCACCAGAGTCCTTTACATGGGTGAAAATGCTTCTGATACAGAAACATATGATGCACAGATGATAAAATCTGTAGCAGCAGACGGTGATGCAACAGCATTTATGACAGATCATTTCTCACTGTATGTAACAGCTGATACAGAAGAGATCATCTGTTATGAAGTAAATTTCTATTATAAAGATGCAGAAGGAAAGGATGTGTTTATTTCCGGTCCGCAGTATGTGGAAGATGGAAAAGCAGCAGAAGCGCCAGCAGTGCCGGATCGTGATGGATACAGGTTTACAGGCTGGGATACAGATTTCAGTAAAGTAACTGGTGATATGAAGGTTTATGCTGGTTATGCACCAATAGCCGGTCAGGTACGCCTTACTGTAAATTATGTGTACAGCAATGGCAGTCTGGCAGCACAGCCGGGGGGTTCTCATGTAGAATCCGGTGTTCCCTGTAACCTGACAGCAGAATCTCCTGCAATCCAGGGATTCACACCAGATCAGACAACTGTATCCTTTAATGATGCATATACAACAGACAAGACTGTGACCGTTACCTACAAAGGTGCAAAAGTTAATTACACAGTAAATCATTATCTGTTAAATGTAGATGATACAAAGCCAGATACACCTGCAGCTACAGAAACAGTGCCAGGTGAAACCGGACTGACAACTGAAGCCAAAGCAAAAGAATATGCAGGATTTACACCACGGGCTATCAGTCAGGGAACTGTAAATGCAGATGGAAGTACGGTAGTAGAGATTTTATATGAAAGAAATTATTATACTCTGACCTGGAATACAGGAGAAAATGCTTCTTATATTGCACCTGAGCAGGTACGCTATGGTGCAGCCGTAACAAAACCAGACAAGAATCCGACAAAGGTAGGCTATGAATTTAAAGGCTGGGAAAACCTTCAGGAGACCATGCCGGCAGAAGATCTGGTAGTTACTGCGAAATGGGAAGCAGCAAAGAGAGCTGATTATAAGATTATTTACTGGACTGAAACTGTAAAAGAGGGTGTTTACACTGTAAACCATGTGATAAATGGAAATGGTACAGTGGGAAGTTCTATCCCGAATGGAAGTTATAAAGTACCGGAAGGATATAAGACAACACCAGTAGCAGAAAAAACGGATGGTGATGTGAAGATAACGGCCGATGGAACGGCAGTTAAGAATGTTTATTTTGCAAGAGCTACGTATACCATTACGTTTATGAGATGGAACAGTCGGAAGTGGAAGTGGAAGGAAGATGAAAGTTTAAGGATCACCGCCCGTTATGGTGTAGACGTATCTGCGAAATGGGAAACCGCCTGTGCAGATGACGGCTGGGGACCAAATTCTTCTGGAAATATACAGTATACGCTTTTAGCGAATATGCCAGCTGAAAATCTGACCATGTATGAAAAAGATGCAGGTTCAGGTAAAAAGATTATTTACTATGTGGAAGGGTTAGATGGAGAACGAACAACGTACAGGACATTTGAAGCTTCAAGTAATGTACATTTAACTAAAGAAGATCAGATGTCAATTACTGGATTTACGTATTCTGACTGGAAGCAGTATAATGAATGGTACGAAGAACCTGTTCTCTGGCTCTATTATACCAGGAATTCCTATAATCTTCGCTTTGAGAATTGTCAGCCAATGGATCCGGAAAGCATCAAATTTGAGGCAAAACTGTCCACAGGCAAACCTTCCCGAGATCCAGGAAGACCTTCATATGTAGATTCTGATTATACATTTGCAGGCTGGTATCTGGATCCTGGCTTTAAGGAACCGGTAAATTGGAATGAGACCATGACAGAAGATGGACTTACCATCTACGCAAAATGGGAAAAACCGAAATATACAGTTGATTTCGTAACTAATTGTAAAGAAGAAAAAGCTAGTATTACCAGGGAAAAAGGTTTTGTTTTAACAGAAGAAGAACTGGCAGCACCGGACAAAGCAGATGATGAATTCCTCGGCTGGTATACTGACAGCGCACTTACAAAGAAGTTTATTCCAGAGTCACAGATCGTAAAGGATACAACTTTATATGCAAGATGGAGAAACTCTGATACAGTCACATATACTGTGAAATATATGTGTGGTGATGTAGCGATTGCCGATGCGAAGCAGCAGACTGTAATAAGAAATTCCACAGTAAGTGAACCTGCTGAAACAGTAGAAGGATATTATCCTGAAACTTTATCCATCAGTGCAATGATCACAAAGGATGGACAGGAGATCATATTTAAGTATAGAGCAGTACAGAGCTGGACTTATACAGTAAAATATTTACTGGAGGGCACTAAAACACCGGTACCTGGAAGTACAGTTGAAACAGGTACTACCAGTGACCAGAATGTAATGATAACCTTTAAGACATTTGAAGGATATACATTAAAATCTGATCCAGTGCAGAAAGTAACCCAGGAGAATCAGGTAGTTATTTTCTACTATGTACCTAAGACTGCAATTTATCATATACAGCACTGGTATGAAAGACCGAATGGTGAATTTGGACTTCGCTATATTGATACATTCAATACAGCAGCAGGACAGTCCGTTACAACAAGAGGACAAGAAATACCAGTTGATGGATTTACGCTGGATACAAGTATTGCTGGAACAGTAACAGATGGTACTACAAATATTCAAAATGTATTATCCCTGAAGCTGTATTACACCAGAAATACCCATCAGGTAAGTTATCAATATGAAGGTGATGTTCCAACAGGTGCACCGGCAGTTCCTGATGTAGCAAATCATAAGTATCAGGCACAGGTTACAGTAGCAGAAAATCCGAATGTAACAGGATATATTTTCATTGGCTGGACGGCAGCAACTGAAAACGGAACAGCAGTGACTACTACAGGCGGCAAATTTGTAATGCCGGATGCAAATGTGGTACTGAAAGGTTCCTTTACAGCAGCAGAGCAGAATTATAGGGTGAAATATCTGGATGAAGATACAAAGGAAGAAATCCATACAATGTCAGATCCAAGGGATGCACACTTTGGGGATGTGATCGAGGGTTATACAGAGAAAATTGAAATCAGTGGATATACCTTTGTAAGAGCTGATGACCTTACAGTAGGAACAGACAATGAACAGAACATTGTAAATGTATATTACAGCGAAGATACTAATGAGGATGATATCCCGGATAAGTATCAGATCACATTCACCTATGTATCAGCAGATGCTGATAAGGGAACTGTGACAGGAACAACCAGTGAAGTGGCTACTACTTATGAAATCACCAGAGATAGCGTGACTGGCGAGATCATAGTAGGAAATGGCCCGACAGCACAGCATCCGACCCAGCCATCTACAGTAACAGCAAAAGCTGGTTATAAGTTTGACAAGTGGACAGATGAAGATCAGAAATCTTTCGATGATGATGCAGCACTAAAAGCAGCGTCTTACCTTGAAGATCAGACTTTCACAGCATACTTTAAAGCAACAGAGCAGACTTATAGGGTGAAATACCTGGATGAAGATACAAAGGAAGAAATCCAAGCAATGTCAGATCCAAAGGATGCACACTTTGGGGATGAGATCAAAGGTTATACAGAGAAAATTGAAATCAGTGGATATACCTTTGTAAGAGCTGATGACCTTACAGTAGGAACAGACAATGAACAGAACATTGTAAATGTATATTACAGCGAAGATACTAATGAGGATGATATCCCGGATAAGTATCAGATCACATTCACCTATGTATCAGCAGATGATGATAAAGGAACTGTGACAGGAACAACAAGTGAGATTGCTACTGTTTATGAAATCTTCAGAGACAGTGAAACTGGTGAGATCACAGAACTTGGCCCACAGACACCTCAGCATCCAACCCAGCCATCTACTGTAACACCAAAAGACGGTTACAGATTTGAAAAATGGCAGCAGGATGATCTGACATTCTTCAATAGTGATGATGAGCTGAGAAATTCTGAATACCTGGAAGATCAAACATTCATTGCACACTTTATTGTAAGAAGAGATCTTCATTATGAGATCCATTACTTCTATGAAGATGCCAATGGCGTTGTAACAGAAGATACAGCAGCAGCGATTGTAAGTGATATCGGTGTATTCGGAGAAAAGATCCTTACGACTACAGTGCCAAAAGAATCTGAATTTAACGGAAAGAATTACGTTCTGGAACGCATTGAAGGCGCAGATAAGCAGATCGGTCTTGATCCTAAGGAAAATATGGTAAATGTATATTACAGTATGGACGAGATCGGAGAAATTGATCCAGATGAGCCAGACAACATTCCAGATAAGTATCAGGTTACTTTCCAGTATATTTCTGAAAATCCATCTTATGGAACAGTAAGCGGTAAGGTAAAAGAAGTTGTTACCAGACCTAAGAATGCAGATGGTACCTACAACATGACTGCACCGGTTCATCCGAAGGCAGAAGTAACAGTTGCAGGAATCGGAAATTATAAGTTTAACCGCTGGTCTGATGGAAATACGAACTATAGCGCAGCAAGTGAGATCGCAAAAGCCGGATTTATTGCAGATACCACATTTACCGCATATTTCAGCTACAGTGGCGGAAATAGTGGCGGCGGTTCATCAGGTGGAGGCGGTGGCGGAAGCCACAGATCAACTATCTCTAATACAAGCGGAGGTCCTGGTGTTACTACAACGATCACCCCGGGAGACGTACCAATGGCAGAATTACCAGAGTCACCGGCACCAATCGTCATTGATGATGGTGAGATCCCAATGGCAGCACTTCCAAAGACTGGCCAGACCACTGTAAAAGCAGCACTGACCATGATGTTCTCAGGAATCTTCCTTGCATTAACTGCAATCGGAAGGAAAAAGAAAGAACAGGATGTATAGAAAGAATATCTGAAATAAAGAAAATATTCCCAAACTCATAAACATACCCTGTTAGCGGAAAGCTCCGGTCGGAAACGGCCGGGGCTTTCTGCGTATATAACATACTAAGAAAAAGCGGGAACACAAAGGGAAATAGGCCTGAAGGATAAAATGGGAGGGGCATAAATGTATTGCAATCCACTGTGTCATGTGCTAAAATGAACATGAGCAAGGTATCTGGAATAATTCTAAAATATTATTAATTCAAATCTAAGCTGGTTTCACCAGTATCTGAAAGACTCTTTGCTTAAACCCAAATTAATTTAAGCAGGGAGAGCGGATCATAAGCAGTATCTTCCTGCGACATTACACGAAGGAAGGACAAATACCCTTATGTTCTCCGGTATCTTCCTTGCACTGGCAGCTATGAGCAAGAAGCATAAAGAAGAGGAATCCTAAGTAACAAGGATCATGAGAGTTTCAAGCAACAAAATAAGTCTTAAGTGACTGATAAGAGCCGCACACTGGCAAAAAAAGCAGTGTGCGGCTTTTTTTGATTTGCTTTTTTGCGTTTTTACTATTGACTGCGGGTTTATTTCTTAGTATTATAATTATTAGAAAAGATAAATATACAAAACATATATATTAGTAAATCTAATATATATTATTCAAAAGGAGAATGAAAGATGGCTAAGGTAGGAATTGTAATGGGCAGCGACTCAGATATGCCGGTTATGGCGAAAGCGGCAGAGATCCTGGACAAGTTTGGAATCGATTATGAGATGACAATTATTTCCGCCCACAGAGAACCGGATCTGTTTTTTAAGTGGGCAAAGGCTGCAGAGGAAAAAGGTTTTAAAGTGATCATTGCAGGTGCTGGAAAAGCAGCTCACCTTCCAGGAATGTGTGCAGCTATCTTTCCACTCCCTGTAATCGGTATCCCGATGAAGACTTCTGATCTGGGCGGTGTAGACTCTCTGTATTCCATCGTACAGATGCCAAGCGGTATCCCGGTTGCAACCGTTGCAATTAACGGCGGTGCCAATGCAGGTATCCTTGCAGCAAAGATCCTTGCAACATCTGATGAGGAACTGTTAGGAAAGTTAAAAGCATATTCTGAGAATTTAAAAGAAGACGTAGAGAAAAAGGCTGAGAAGCTGGAAAAGATCGGATACAAAGAGTATATGGCACAGAAATAACATTACAGGAATAATATAAAAAAAATAACATTAGAAAAGTAACATTACAGAAGGTATGGACAGGACAAATTCGGAGGATAAGAAGATGATGGATTACAAGAAAGCCGGAGTTGATATTGAGGCAGGTTATAAATCAGTTGAATTAATGAAAGAGCATGTAAAAAAGACCATGCGCGCAGAAGTATTAGGCGGACTTGGCGGTTTCTCCGGCGCCTTTTCTTTAGCAAAGATCAAGGAAATGGAAGAGCCGGTATTATTATCCGGTACAGACGGCTGCGGAACCAAGGTAAAACTGGCTATTATCATGGACAAGCATGATACCATTGGTATTGACGCAGTGGCTATGTGTGTCAATGATATTGCCTGCGCAGGCGGCGAGCCATTATTCTTCCTGGACTATATTGCCTGCGGAAAGAATTATCCGGAAAAGATCGCTGATATCGTTAAGGGCGTGGCAGAAGGCTGTTTACAGTCTGAGGCAG
>ENA-OPEV01001894-OPEV01001894.1-human-gut-metagenome-genome-assembly--contig:-NODE-1894-length-10871-cov-3.326923_pt1 | contig 10871 bp, 5 predicted proteins | sample MGYA00241637_ERZ501537 | MGnify/ENA primary metagenome ERZ501537 (study PRJEB25962, sample SAMEA1972159) | human gut metagenome | biome: human gut; feature: human-associated habitat; material: faeces...
CGCCCCGGAACACCGGCTGCCAAACGTACCGACCAGATTCCGGATTCTGTGAAACATACTCGCATGGTTGCCATGCAGCAGCTGGCAGAAACTGCCCGAACTGCCTTTCTTTCCAGCCGCATTGGGCTGACATTACCTGTACTGTTTGAACGAGAACGGGACACTGCATTTCACAACGGGCACACGCCGGATTTCACCCCTGTAAAAATTCCTGCGGAAAAAGAGAAAAAAAGTTTGCGTAAATCTATTTTTTATGTTAGAATAGAAGAAAGCGATTCTGCTTGCTGTTTCGGTCACATCGTGCCGAAAGACAATGCAAATTCATCACAAAAGGAGTAATCGTATGTCTGTTTATCGAATTTATGTGGAAAAAAAGCCGGAATTTGCGGTAGAAGCACAGTCTGTGCTGAACGACCTGCAAACTGCTCTTCGGCTGAGTGTTACGGGGGTTCGGATTCTGAACCGCTATGATGCCGACCACCTGACCGAAGAGGCATTTCAAAAAGCCATCCCGACTGTTTTTTCTGAACCAGCGGTCGATGTCACCTATGACACCCTTCCGGAATGTACCGGCAATCAGAGAATGTTTGCTGCCGAATACCTGCCGGGACAGTTTGACCAGCGGGCAGACAGCTGTGAACAGTGTATTCAGATTCTGCTGCAAGGCGAACGCTGTCGGGTTCGCACCGCTCAGATTTATATCATCAGCGGCAATATGACCGATGCAGAATTTCAGCAGATTCAGTCTTATTTGATTAACCCGGTAGAACGCCGGAAGGCTTCCCTCGACAAGCCGGAAACGCTCGATTCCAACTATGAAATCCCGACCGAAGTCAAAACCCTGCACGGGTTCTGTGACCGCACCAAGGAACAGTTGGATGCATTCATTCGGGAATATGGTCTGGCAATGGATCTGGATGACATCCAATTCTGTCAGGATTATTTCAAGAATACCGAACACCGTGACCCAACCATCACGGAAATCCGGATGATTGACACTTACTGGTCTGACCACTGCCGTCACACCACATTCTCCACCAACATTGAACAGGTTGAAATCGGTGCTCCTTATATTCAGAAAACCTATGACGCTTACCTGAACATCCGCCACGAACTGGGCAGAGATGCCAAGCCGATTACCCTCATGGATATGGCAACACTGGCAGTAAAGAAACTCAAGGCAGACGGCAAGCTGAACGATTTGGACGAAAGCGAAGAAATCAATGCTTGTTCTGTGAAAATCAAGGTAGACGTTGCAGGCAGAGAAGAAGACTGGATTCTGATGTTCAAGAACGAAACCCACAACCACCCGACGGAAATTGAACCGTTCGGTGGTGCTGCAACCTGCCTCGGCGGTGCAATCCGTGACCCGCTGTCTGGCCGTTCCTATGTTTATCAGGCTATGCGTGTAACCGGTGCAGCAAATCCGCTCGTTCCGGTCGAAGATACCATTGCCGGCAAGCTGCCGCAGCGAAAAATCACCATCGGTGCTGCAAGCGGTTACAGCTCTTATGGGAACCAGATTGGTCTTGCAACCGGACACGTTTCTGAAGTATACCATCCGGGCTATATGGCAAAGAGAATGGAAATCGGTGCGGTACTCGGTGCAGCTCCGGCAAGCAACATTCGCAGAGAAGCTCCAATTCCGGGCGATGTTGTCATCCTGCTGGGCGGTAAGACCGGACGGGACGGCTGCGGCGGTGCAACTGGTTCTTCCAAGTCCCATACCATTGAATCGTTGGAATCCTGCGGTGCAGAAGTACAAAAGGGTAATGCTCCGGAAGAACGCAAATTGCAACGTCTGTTCCGTGACCCATATGTAACGCAGATGATTAAACGCTGCAACGACTTCGGTGCAGGCGGAGTTTCCGTTGCCATCGGCGAGCTGGCACCGGGCCTTAAGATCAATCTGGACAAAGTACCGAAAAAATATGCCGGCCTCGACGGAACCGAGATCGCCATCTCCGAGTCCCAGGAACGAATGGCAGTGGTTGTTGCCAAGGAAGACGCTGAAAAGTTCTTGCAGGCTGCTGGCAAGGAAAACCTCGAAGCAACCATCGTTGCAGAAGTAAAGGCTGAACCAAGACTGAAAATGCACTGGAATGGCAAGAACATTGTCAACCTGAGTCGGGAATTCCTGAACTCAAACGGTGCTGCAAAATATACCGATGTTGTCATCCCTGCTCCAAAGACTGACGCTCCGGCAGCAATGCCAGACTGTGCAGAAAGCTGGAAGGAACTGCTCTCCAACCTGAATGTTTGCTCGCAAAAGGGTCTGGTGGAAATGTTCGACTCCACCATCGGTGCAGGGACGGTTCTGATGCCGTTCGGCGGTGCTTATCAGCTGACCCCATCTCAGGCAATGGCAGCAAAGATTCCGGTACTCCGTGGCGAAACAAATACCTGCTCGCTCATGGGCTGGGGTTATAATCCGCTGATCAGCGAACGCAGCCCGTACCACGGTGCAATGTGTGCCGTTGTAGAATCCGTTGCAAAAATCGTTGCAGCAGGCGGTAGCTGGCATCACTGCTGGCTGACTTTCCAGGAATACTTTGAACGGACACAGAACAATCCGGAACGCTGGGGTAAGCCAATGGCAGCCCTGCTCGGTGCATTCCAAGCACAGCTGGAACTCTCCTGCGGTGCAATCGGCGGTAAGGACTCCATGTCTGGCACATTTGAACAGATTGACGTTCCGCCGACGCTCGTTTCCTTCGCTGTTTCCACAGCAAAGGCTGACCATGTTGTTTCCACAGAATTTAAAAACACAGATAGCAAGGTTATCCTCGTAAAGCCGACTTATCTGGAAAATGGTCTGCCGGACTTCGACAGCATTCGTGCTTGCTTCGACCAGGTAGAAGCCATCATTCGGGACAACCGTGCAGCTGCTATCTGGGCAGTAGATTTCGGCGGTGTTGCAGAAGGCATTGCAAAGATGTGCTTTGGTAACTTCATCGGTTTCCGCTTCACCAAGCAGCTGACACCGGAAGAACTGTTCCAGCCGTGCTGCGGTGCATTTGTCATTGAATTGAATGGCGATGCAAAGGCAGATGAAACCGTGATTGGTACAACCACCAATGAACAGACCATTGTTTGCCCGAACTACACCATGCAGCTGCCGCAGCTTCTGCAAATCTGGGAAAAGAAGCTTGAGCCTGTTTTCCCGTGCAGAATCAAGACCACGACAGAAAAGCCGCCGGTTTACAGCTATAACAATCCGGTTCACCAGTTCTCGACCATTAAGACAGCTCGTCCGAACGTCCTGATTCCGGTATTCCCGGGCACAAACTGCGAATATGACACCGCTAGAATCTTTGAACGGGCTGGTGCAAGAGCAGAAGTCTTTGTCATCCGCAACCTGTCTGCTGCTGCAATTACAGAATCTGTAGAAGCCTTTACCGACCGCATTAAGAATGCCCAGATTATCATGATTCCGGGCGGATTCAGCGGCGGTGACGAACCGGAAGGCAGCGGTAAGTTCATTACGGCATTCTTCCGCAACCCGAAGATTATGGATGCTGTTCACAACCTGCTTCAGAATCGGGACGGCTTGATGCTGGGTATCTGCAACGGCTTCCAGGCACTCATTAAGCTGGGTCTTGTTCCATTCGGTAAGATTGTCGAAATGGAACAGGATGCTCCAACGCTGACCTTCAACACGATTGCTCGCCACCAGTCTATGCTGGTAACAACCAGAGTGGCTTCCACCAAGTCCCCGTGGCTGTATGGCTGCGAAGTGGGCGACCACCGTTGCAATTTCTCACGGCGAAGGTCGGTTCGTTGCTCCGCCGGCACTCATTGAACAGCTGGCAGAAAACGGACAGATTGCAACCCAGTATGTCGATTTGGACGGCAACCCAACTATGGATATTCACTACAACCCGAACACTTCCATGATGGCAATCGAAGGCATTACCTCTCCAGACGGCAGAGTCTTCGGTAAGATGGGACACAGCGAACGAATCGGTACAAACCTCTATCGCAATGTTCCGGGCGAAAAGGATCAGAAAATCTTCCAGAGCGGTGTTGCTTATTTCCGGTAATTTCCGGCAGCACCCCCCTGAAACAAGCAATATACACAAAAGCGGCAGCATTCCTTGCGAGTGCTGCCGTTTCTTGTTGCCTAAAACAAAACAGCGGACAACATTTCTGCTGCCCGCCGTTCTCTCTTAAAAGATAGAGGTCTTATTCTTTATTCTTCTGTATACGGCAAATCTGTAATGCCACCGATTAAGAACCTCATCAGCACGCCCAAATCGGCTTCTTCGCCAGTAACACCGTTTCCGTTGCAGTCGGTTGCTGCCAACTGTGCATCACTCATCTGCACCAGACCTGCCAGATACTTTCCGAAGTAAATTGCATCTACAAGGTCTACTGTGCCATCCAGATTGACATCACCGCAAGTGTCAGCCTCGCCGATGTAGTAATATCCTTGATTGAAGATACCATACCGTTCTTCTTCTTCGTCTGTTAAATGTTCATATTCCTTATACAGTGCTTTCGCAGCCAAATAATGCTGGTCAAACAAGCTGCCCCGATAAAGATAAACATTATGGTAAATCTCAAGACCATAAAAAGTTTTCAGATAGTAATTTGTCCAAGTGGTCAAATCTGTTCCAAGCGGCGGAACAAAATCCTTGTCAATCACAATGGTTTTTGCTACACTCACTAAATCCTGAATCTCACTCAAAGCACTGCCCTGATTGCCAGGAACGTCTGTGCCAGAGAGATACAGAACCCGCTTTTCAGCATCAAACTTCCAATGCAAGCCCTTTTCTGAGCTTCCCTCTGTCATACCATCTTCGGAAGCAACTACGTCTTTTGCAAGACCAGTGGACTCATAAATCCAATGATTGTCCGGATGTAGATCCATCGCATTCATCAACTGAAAATAGAATACGGACTGCTGTTTTACTTGGAATGTAAGATAATCATTTGGATTAATTGCATAATCAAAAAGATTCGTGTTTTTTAAACTCTCTGGAATTGTAATCGTGCAACGTTCGCTTTCACTGGATGGAATATCATGTCCAAACAAATACCAACGATCTGCCACAATACGTGTAATTCCTTCTTCAATTATGATATGCTTTGGATGATAGTTCGGTACAGCTCCGTATCCATACAACCAAGAAGGAAGCGTATATTTTTCCGTTCCCACATCATAAAGTCCTTGCATTTCGCCTGTTCCAGAAAATGTCATTGTAGCGGTTGCAACATCATATGTCCAAGTAACGTTGTCGCCACCCTCTACACCACAGTTGCCGCTATATGTTGACAGATTCGGATTGGTTCTAACAACGCACTGATATTCAAACGGATTTGTTTCTTCTTCTGTTGTCGGATACTGCTTTTCGTAAGCTTCCTTTACTTCCTCATATGCAGTTTGAAACGGCGATTGATAGTAACAACAAAAGCCCTGCGAACTGTTAAAATACTGCAATGCCGGATTATCAACCAATACTTTCTTTAAGTATGTGTAAGTCGCCGGCATTACGGTTTCATTCGGGTCTTCCGGCACGGTAAAGTTTTCATCAAAGACAACTTTATCTGCTGCCTTCATCAACGGCATCAGATGCTGAATCAGATAACTATTCTGGTAATCATCTGTTCCGCTCAAGGTCAACTGCCTAGTTTCATAATCGAACTTCCAAGTCAAACCAGTGTCAGAAGTCCCTTCTGTTGGTACAACTGGATTTTCTGCTACGCCGCTGGAATAAATCAGCCAATTCCGATTGGTAAAGTAATTTCTATCTGCAATCGCATGAACATCACAGTAAGCCGCAGAACCATCCTTTACATAAAGGATGACACCTCTTGACAAAGAAAGTGCTGTTCCATAATGGAAATCTGTCAGACTTTCCGGCAAGATGATGGTGCAAGGTCTTCCGCCTTTTCTCAAATCAAACAAGCCATTTTCTTCTGCAAAATCCGGCAAGCTTGTAATGCCTTCTTCCAAAACAACTTTCTTTACATTATAGTCATCTGAAGCAGACAGCCACGGCAATGCTTCGCCGCTTGCCTGATAATCCTTAATTGCACCTGTTCCGGAGAACGTAAGGGTCTTTTCTGTTGGATTATATGTCCATGTGACGGAAGAGCCTTCTGCACTGCAATCACCAGAATAAACAGCCTGTGCTTCTTCCGTTGCAGTTGTAGCAGTTGTTTCTTCTGCAAAAGCAGAAACCGGAGCAACCTGTGCAAATGCCAATGTCAAGGCCAAGATTCCAGCCATACATTTCATCGCTTTTTTCATAGCACATACCCCCTTATATGCTTTCTCAGCTTAACTTATTCCATGCAATGGCATCCCGTATATCCAAAACGCCATCCATATTCAAATCAACAGCTGTTGTATTAACTTCAAATGCGGTACCATCTCCTACATCTTTATAGTTAAGGTATCCATCAAAAGAGTTCATTACAAAATCCATTAAGTAAGCGTAATCCTTATCGCAAACAACGCCATCATGGTCAAAATCGCCTAGTACAAATGTATGGAACTCAAAAGTACTATTCTGTTGATTTCCATCTTCCAACAAATCAACTTTTGCTCTAAAAGAAATCGCATTTTTAATAGCTGCCTCACTCTTTAAAAATGGAGTGTTTAAGTCAAATGGAAAAGAACACATTGCCAATGGACGACCATCATTTTTCGTTACAGTTTCTTGAGAAAACGATACCCCTGTTCCAGCTGAAAACTTAGAAAAGGACATTGCATTATTATATCCATTAAAAATATAATATTTCTTTTCATCAACAATAAAGATAGGTGCATCGTCTGAATTTAATCCCCATGTCGCTTTTAAGGTCACATCTACATTTGCTGTTGGTTTATCCATTACAAACACACCATAATGCTGTTCCGACTTAAATGAATCATAACCAAATTTATTTTTAATATCCTTTTTAGTGGTTGCTGGTGTATTGCCATTGTAATAGGTTCTCTTCAAATCTTCACTCAGCAAAGAAATTCCATCTTCGGCACTTTCTTCCCGCTCAATCATTGCACGACCATTCACATAATGTTCCATCATTTCCTGTGCTTCTTCCATAGAAACACCGTTTTCCAGCAAATAGCTTGCAACGTTCTGTGTCTGTTCATCTGCGAAAGTTGCCACATAATCCTGTTCCTGAATCGCATCATATTCCTCAGCAAATGCCGGAATAGCGGTTGCAGAAATGGACGAAAAAATTGCAAGAGCAGAAACCCCTGCGATCATCTTAATTGCAGACTTCTTCATAATAAATTCCTCCTTGTTTTCCGTCAATTGTATTTTGTTACAACACGAACCATATGAAAACAACGTGCATCGTTTCAAATGCATTTCCTTCCATAGCTTTATTATACTTGAACTTTCGTGAAATGTCAAGTAATTTTTACGTAAAAAATATACAAATTTTGCCTCTTTATTTTATGCAGTTTTTTCGATTTCTCGCTATTTTTTGTCGAATTATAAAAACAACAGCGGACAACAAATTTTGTCATCCGCTGTCTTTCTTTATGATGCAAAATCTTCTAATAACCGCCGCAACTCCTGCTCGGTCTGAACGTGAATCCCAGCTTCAATTGCTCCCTGGTCTTCCTCCGGCAGCAGCTGCACCGGCATTTGTAACACCTGATAAGGCTTTTGCTGTTCGCCCCGAAAGACCGCTAAATACCCTTCATACTCTCCCAGTACATAATCCACCTGCGGCAGGGTCGAGGATTCTTCTGTCTTTGCCGCTGCCCGTTTATTCTGAATCGACTGCGACAACGCACACAGCACAATCACGGCTGCGATTAAAATGCTCATCAACACCACAGAAACTGCACGATATTTTGTCATACGTCTTTCCTCCTGTTCGGTTTTCCGTCTGATTTTTCGGATAAGTAACAGAAACAGGATTCCCAAAAAAGAAAAATTTATACAGGTTGTATATTTTTCTCGCTTTTTTCAGAAACCACTTAACATCCGACCGGCTTTGTGGTATAATAAAAGAAATATTGCCCGTTTTTCGACCACTGAGCGGCTGAAAATCCTAAAAAATTCTATTTTGGTCACCGCTCCCAAAAAGTCTGATTTTTTTCATCATCAACAGAAAGGATGCACAGCAATGAATCAGGAATCATCCCGCAACCCGAAACACCGTCCGGCTGCGGAAAAAGCCGGAAAACCCCGTGCCGGAGGAACTCCGCCAAAACGGTCATCCGGCAGTCGTGCAACGGCTGCTTCGCACGGAAAATCCCCTGCAAAAAAGCCAACTGCTGCCAGACCAACTGGTACGCAGAATCGAAAACCTGCTGCAAAAAAACCGACAGCAAATACAATTGCAAAACGTCCCGTTTCCAAGCCACCTGCAAAGCCAGCAGCCAGAACGACGACTGCAAACCTGCCGGCAAAGAAACCCGTTCCGCCAACCCCTCCACCGCCAGACCCCAGAGAACGGGTCATCTATGAGAGTGAGGCAGATGCAGCCCTCTGCAATAAGCCCCCGACGGGAACACCGGAATATCCGTATTATAACGATGCTCTTCAGGCGGAAAAACCAAAACGGTTTCCAACGCTCCGAAAAGCATTCTCGATTCTCTGCACCACACTGGTTTCCCTGTTCCTGATTTGTATCATCACCGGAACGATTGTGGCAACGGGCATGACGGTCTACGTTATGAGTTTCCGAGATGAAGTTTCCGATGTTACCATCGAGGAACTGGAAATGAAAAATAATACCTATGTCTATGCAAACGATTCCAACGGAGAGTTGGTGTGCCTTTATAAGGTCAACAACCATACCGAACGAATCCCCGTTACCATCGACCAGATTCCGCAGCACGTCAAGGATGCGTTTGTATCTGCCGAAGATGAACGCTTCTACACGCACGATGGTGTCGATTATCGAAGAACCTTCTACGCTTTCGTGAATATGTTCATTCACATCTATAATACCGATGTCGGCGGTTCAACCATCACCCAGCAGCTCGTTAAAAATATTACGGGCGATGATGTTCAATCTCCAGCCCGAAAAATTCGTGAAATTTTCCGTGCAATGGAACTGGAACAGAATTACAGCAAAGATGAAATTCTGGAAAACTACCTGAACTATATCGGTTTTGGCGGGCCTATCAACGGCGTTCAGCTTGCTTCACAGAAATATTTCGGAAAAGATGTCAGCGAACTGGATATTGCAGAAGCAGCTTCCCTCGCTGCCATTCCAAAAAGCCCGAACACCTTGAACCCGTTTGCTGGTTACGAAGATGAAGCCACAGGCGAATTTATCAACACGGGAAAAGAAGATAACAAAGCCCGTCAGAAATATGTTCTGCTTCAGATGTATGACAACGGTTCGATTACCTATGATGAATATCAGGCAGCCTTGAATGAAGAACTGATTTTCACAGACTCTGATGAATATCAGGAAACCCATCCGGAAGAAGACAACGAATATTTGAGTGCAGAGGCAACCTCTTGGGTTGTAGATACCGCAATCTATGAATTTGCTGACTACCTCGAAAAGACGTACAACCTCACCTCCAACGAAGCCATTGCCCGCATCAATGCCGGCGGCTATCAAATTGCAACGACCGTGGACTTGGATATGCAATCCTATGTTGAAGACAAGTACAAGGATTTGGACAACCTCGTTGGAAACAAAGAGGATGTTGCCCTTTACCTCGACCAGAACGGGGACGGCGACTATTCTACAGACGAAATTCTCTACCCGGAATCTGCATTTGTTGCCATGGACTATGAGGGCAATATTAAGGCAATTGTCGGCAGCATCGGCGAGAAAACAGAGTCCCTCTGCTGGAACTATGCCACGATGGAACCTCGTCAGCCGGGTTCAACCATCAAGCCGCTGACCACCTATGGCTTAGCACTCGAAAACGACAAGATTCACTGGGGTTCTACATTCACAGATGAACCGCTGAAACAGGTAGACGGCGAAGATTGGCCAGCAAACTACAGCAACTCGTATTCGCACAGTTCTGTATTCGCATACGATGCCCTTGCAAAGTCCTTGAATACCGTTCCGGCAAAAATCTGCGATGACCTCGGCACGCAGGCGGTCTTTGATTTTGCAACCGAAAAAATGGGCTTGAAACTGGACAACATCTCTACTGACAACGAGAGCGATAACGACCTTGCACCGCTTTCACTGGGTGCGTTAACCTACGGTGTTACCTTGGAAAATCTGGTTTCCAGCTATATTCCATACGGAAACGACGGAACGCATTTTGAACCACACATCATTAAATGGGTAAAACAGGGTGAAGATACCCTCATCTATGAAAATGATGGCAGCCCGAGAAAGGCAGTCAGCAGCGAAACCGCTTATGTCATGAATAAGCTGCTGCAAAATGTTGTTGAAAACGGCACGGGCGACAAGGCAAAGTTACAGAATAAACATGTTGCCGGAAAAACTGGTACAACCGAAAACTGGTATGACTTGACCTTTGTCGGCATGACGGAAGATTTCGTTAGCGGTGTTTGGATTGGATACACCGAACGGCAATCGTTGCCGGAATCCCTTGAATCCGACCAAATCTGGTATAACATCATTGGCGAATACGCTGATAAATTGGATACCGGTGCAAGCTATCCGAGCAATGATGACGTGGTAGAAGGTTATGTGTGTGCAAAGACTGGTAAAATTGCAGGGCCAAACTGCAAGAAACTAGGTGTTGGCTACTGGAAATCCACAAACGCTCCCGTTTGTGATGGCAACCACTACACTGCTCCAGCAGTTACAACACCATCCAACAACAACCACACCACCAACAGCAGCAGTGACGAAAGTTCTGAAAGCTCCAGCAACACCGACCATAGCAGTCAGGGCAATGGCGGACATGAAAATTCCAACAGCTCCGGCGGCGATACCAGTCAGAGCAG
>ENA-OPEV01001896-OPEV01001896.1-human-gut-metagenome-genome-assembly--contig:-NODE-1896-length-10862-cov-2.708985_pt1 | contig 10862 bp, 7 predicted proteins | sample MGYA00241637_ERZ501537 | MGnify/ENA primary metagenome ERZ501537 (study PRJEB25962, sample SAMEA1972159) | human gut metagenome | biome: human gut; feature: human-associated habitat; material: faeces...
CACCGCCTTTTCCTGTCAAAAAACGGCAGAAGTTACTGTTGTTTGACTTCCTTTGGGTAAAGAACGGCACAAAAAAGAGAACTGCCCTGGGGCAGTTCTCTTTGCCTGTAATGTATGGTTACGAAAAAATTTTCAGATCCGTTTCCAGACGGCTCCGCCGCGCACATCGGCAACTTCGATGCCCTGAGCTTTCAGATCGTCACGGATCTTATCTGCCTCCGCAAAGTTTTTCGCTTTTTTCGCTTCATACCGTTTTAAAACGAGCGCATCGATTTCCGGATCTCCCTCGCCGGTGATCTGATAGCCGGATGCGGTGGAAGCGGAAGTTGTCTTTGCGGCCTCTTTTCTCTTTGCTTCTGCATGGGAGAGAAGTGCAAGACCGAGCACCTGATCGAAATTGTCGAGAAGAGCCAGCTTCGTTGCGTCGTTCATGTCTGCCTTTAAGATATCATACAGCGTTGTGATGGCAAGCGAAGTGTTGAGGTCAGCATCGAGTGCTTTCTGGAATTTTTCTTTTAAAGCACTCATGGAAGCTTCATCGACGGATCCGTTTTCCGGATTTAAAGCGGCGATACGGGCGATCAGCTTGTCGTAGGCGATTTTTGCGTTGTCCAGATTCTCCCAGGTGAACACAAGTGCCTTGCGGTAATGGGACTGCAGGCAGAAGAAACGGTAGACGAGCGGATCGTAGCCTTTTTCTTCCAGAAGAGAAACGGTCAGGAACTCACCTTTCGATTTCGACATTTTTCCAGTTGACGTATTCAGGTGATGTACATGGAACCACTGCGGGCACCATGCGTGGCCCAGGTAGCTTTCGGACTGCGCAATCTCGTTGGTGTGGTGCGGGAAGGCATTGTCCACGCCGCCGCAGTGCAGGTCGAGGTATTCTCCGTTGTACTTCATGGAGATACCGGAGCACTCAATGTGCCATCCCGGATAACCGATGCCCCATGGAGAGTCCCATTTGAGCGCCTGGTTCTCGAATTTTGATTTGGTAAACCAGAGAACGAAATCGTTTTTGTTGCGTTTGTTGGTATCTTCCTCTACGCCCTCGCGGACACCAACGGCAAGATCATCCTCATCGTGGTCGTTGAATACATAGTAGTGGTCAAGACGGCTGGTGTCAAAGTAAACATTTCCGCCGGCAAAGTAAGCGTAGCCGGTGTCCATCAGTTTTGCAATGATTTTAATATATTCGTCAATGCATCCGGTCGCCGGCTGTACGACATCCGGGCGCTTGATATTCAGCTTTTTGCAATCCGCAAAGAATGCATCAGTGTAATACTGTGCGATTTCCATGACTGTTTTATGCTCGCGCTTGGCACCTTTGACCATCTTGTCCTCACCGGTGTCCGCATCGGAGCTTAAATGGCCGACATCGGTAATGTTCATGACACGGTTGACGTTGTAGCCTTCATAGCGGAGTGCCTTTTCAAGAACGTCCTCCATAATATAACTGCGCAGGTTTCCAATGTGCGCAAAATGATAAACGGTAGGTCCGCAGGTGTACATTTCTACACGGCCCGGTGTGTGTGTCTGGAATTCAGCTTTTTTATGGGTTGCAGAATTATAAAGATACATAAAAGAAGTCTCCTTTTTTCTTTTCGTGCGGATACGGATGCAGAAGTGATGATACACAGGAAAGCAAAAAAGCGTCTGCTGTATCCGACAAGGATATCAGAGACGCCGCGTGCGGTGCCTGTTTTCCGTGTACTGCACTGGTTCCTTATTAAAATTAATATTAGCAGGATTTTTTTTTGCTGTCAATAGTCCGGAGGCTGTCGAAGACAAAAAGTAAAACGCATTTAATAAGAAGAAATACATTTTTCAGAAATAAAAAGACAGTGCTGCAGAACGCAAATGGAAAGAAACAATTATTTGTGTAATCTTTTTTTTATTATAAAACCGAAGAATACAGGAAAATAGAAAAACGGCATCAGAACAATACCCAAAAAGAGGAAAATAGAGGATTTTGATGACTTTAAATGCAGTTTATACACTTTTCTCCTGCATCGGATATTGACAAACAGAGAGAGTTCTGGTTATAATGAATGCAGTTGTTTTTGGACAAACGGACAAATGTACGGGCATGAGGGATGAAGAAAACAAATCTTGTTGGACGCATCTCCTTTTTGTACTCTTCGTTTTAATGTGGTAAAGTGCCAAAATGAAAAACGGTGGAATGGCGAAGCCGTTCCGGCAAATGTCCGGATGATGCAAAAACAACGCGAATCCATGAAAGGAGTTAGGAAGAATTATGAAAAGAAAAATTGTAAGCGCATTACTTGTTATGAGTATGACTGCAAGCCTGGTTGCCTGCGGAAATTCCGGCAGCGGAAGTTCTGATCCGGCAGATGAGAGTGTAAGCGTAAGCAGCAGCGCATCTTCCGAAAGTGATGCAAGCGCATCTGCAAGCAGTGAGAGCGAAGCCGAGGCAGAGGAATCCGAAATGCCGGAAGGATACGACGAGACCAGCACAGAGCTCTACAATGAGGCACTGGGAGATTTCAACGATGCACTTGCTACTGCAAAGGAAGCAGAAACGGTGGATGAGAGATATGCCCTGATGGCAGTTGCCGAGGGAAAACTGATGGAGTCTGCCATGATGTACCCGCTCACCTCAAGAGGTGGTATGTACGCGATGTACAGAATGGCTCCGCGCACCAAGGACTATACACTTTGGGGAAGCGATAACGACCGTTATCATCAGTATGTTGTAACAACTGACTTTATCAAGGCAGAAGATTACAACGAAATGAGAGCAAAATGGGATGAGCTTAAAGGAACAGGAACCTATGAGAGCTGGGTAAAAGAATATCTGGCAGGAAAAGGTTACACCTTAAAAGACAGCTTCTCCATGCCGTATGCGAGCGATCCGGTAACATGGGACGGACTTGCAACTTCCCGTGCGGCAGATACCGATGCGATCATCAATACCTATGACGGACTGATGGAGTACGATGTAGAGGGAACTCTGCAGCCGGCACTGGCAGAATCCTATGAAGTATCCGATGACGGACTGACCTATACCTTCCACCTTCGTAAAGATGTAAAATGGACCGATTCCCAGGGACGTGAAGTGGATACTGTAAAAGCAGATGACTTCGTGGCCGGAATGCAGCACATGTGTGATGCACAGGGCGGTCTGGAATACCTGGTACAGGGCGTGATCAAAAACGTATCCCAGTACATCAGCGGTGAAGTTACCGATTTCGACGAGGTTGGTGTAAAAGCTGTTGATGACTATACCGTAGAGTACACACTGGAAGAGCCATGCAGCTACTTCATGACCATGCTGGGCTACACCATCTTCATGCCGATGAGCAGAAGCTACTATCAGTCCCAGGGTGGTAAATTCGGTGCTGAGTACGATTCTTCCGCAGCAGATTATCAGTACGGAAAAGATTCCAACTCCATCGCATACTGCGGACCGTACCTGGTAACCAACGCTACAGCGAAAAATACCATCGTATTTAAACTGAGCGATTCTTACTGGAACAAAGACAACGTAAACATTAAAACCCTGACCTGGCTGTTCAATGACCAGTCTGATGTTACCAAAATGTACACAGATGCAAAAGCAGGTACCGTTGACTATGTAAACCTGAACACCTCCACTATGGAGACAGCAAAATCCGAAGGTCTGTACGACCAGTACGCAGTAGTTTCAGATACCGACGCTACTTCCTTCATGGGATTCTACAATATCAACCGTACTGCGACTGCAAATGCCAACGACGGAACAACAGCAAAGAGTACAAAGTCTGACGAAGAAATCCAGAGAACAAACAAAGCACTGCAGAACGTTCACTTCAGAAGAGCGATCAGCTTTGCAGCAGATCGTGGCGCTTACAATGCACAGCAGGTTGGCGAGGATCTGAAGTATACTTCCCTTAGAAATACCTTTACCCCGGGATATTTCGTAAGCCTGTCAAAAGACACTACCATTCAGATCAACGGAACCGACACAACCTTCCCGGCAGGCACCTACTATGGTGAAATCGTACAGAAACAGATCGACGCCGACGGCGTGAAGATCAAAGTATGGGATGCCGAAAACAAGACCAGCGATGGTTTTGATGGATGGTACAATCCGGAAAACGCAGTAGAAGAACTGAATACCGCAATCGAGGAGCTCGCAGAAGACGGTATCACCATCGATGAGAGCAACCCGATCCAGATTGAGTATCCATATCCGTCTGCAGTAGAAGTTTACACCAACAAAGCAAACTCCTACAAGAAATCAGTAGAGGCTGCCCTTGGCGGAAAAGTTGTGATCAATCTGGTTGATGCCGTAGATGTGGATGGATGGTACTATGCAGGATACTATGTAAACTATGGTTATGAACAAAACTACGACGTATATGATGTCTCCGGATGGGGTCCGGACTTTGGTGATCCGTGCTCTTATCTGGATACCATGCTTCCGGACTACGAAGGATACATGACCAAATGTTTCGGTATCTTCTAATTTTGGAAAAGGTAAAATTGGAAAGACCAGAACAGTTGAAAGCCAATGAATAAACCGGCAGGGGGATGGGGACAAAAAAAGCCATTCCCCTGTCATATTGTGTTAAGGAATGAGAGAATATGACAAAATATCTTTTTAAGCGTTTGTTGCATGGCCTTGTTTCCGTAGTAATCGTCGTTGGATGCGTTATGACTATGATCTATTCTCTGATGGACCGAAATCTGATTTTCGCACAGGATACCACCTATTCCCATCAGAGCAATAACCAGAAAAAGGTGTACAAATATCAGAAGTGGGAGACATACGGATATCTTGATTATGTAACCTATGCAGATTATTTGAACGCTCTCAAAGCAAAAGGCGAAATTGACGAGGATACGAGATCCAAAGCAGTAGCATTCGGAAGAACGAAAGACCAGGATTCAGAACTGGTATCTGAATATGTAAAGGAATTTACAGCTTATTATAAAGCAAAAGGTTACACCGTAAGAAGATACGATGCGATCATGATGGGTAAGAAAAAATATGCCAACGGCGGACAGCAGCAGCTGTTTGCATACAGGGATATTCCGCTTGCAACACGTCTCGGAAAATATTTTTCCGGTTTGATTGACATCGACAGCATTCACGATGCTGCAAAGGTAGAAGGTAAGAGGGGGATTACATTTACCTTACACGATCCGGTATATGGGGGAAAGAAATTTTCACCGGCCATCATGGGAAATGGCACAACACACAAGTACCTGATGTACTTTGACTCAAAATTCCCATATTTCCATCAGAATATAATCACCATAAATTTAGGAAAGTCCTATTCCGTAAATGAGGGTGTGGATGTAGCACTGACCATGACCCGCGCGCAGGGATCCTACGTAAAATCGGAGATTACCTACCCAAGCGGTCTGGTGGAATACAGTGCAGACGATCTGCACAGCGCAACGTATATGAGCGAATCTCAGGATGCAAGCGCTGTTCATTCCGATCGGTTCACAGATGACTATACCAACGTGGATACAGTTAAGAGTGGTAAATCAAAAATCGGCTATTCCTTTGTGATCGGTATCATTGCCGTGATTCTTTCCTATCTCATCGCAGTGCCGCTTGGCATTCTGATGGCGAGAAAGAAAGACAAACTGGTTGACCAGCTTGGAACCATCTATATTGTATTCATTATAGCAGTACCTTCACTGGCCTATATCTTCCTGTTTAAGGCAATCGGAGGAAAAATGGGTCTGCCAACCACCTTTGACATGGATTCGAAGAGCAAGCTGATGTATATTCTGCCGATCGTTTCTCTGGCACTGCCGCAGGTGGCAAACCTGATGAAATGGCTGCGTCGATACATGATCGACCAGATGAACTCCGATTACGTAAAATTCGCAAGATCCGGTGGACTGACAGAGGGAGAAATCTTTACGAAACACATTTTGAAGAACGCAGCGATTCCGATCGTGCAGGGTGTTCCGGCGAGCGTACTGTTCGCACTGACCGGAGCCATCATCACCGAGCGTGTGTACGTAGTACCTGGTGCCGGTAATCTGCTGACCGAAGCAATCAGCAAATATGATAATGGTGTTATCGTAGGTGTTACACTGTTCTACGCAGTGCTCTCCGTGATTTCCATCATCCTGGGCGACGTTTTGATGTCCATGGTGGATCCGCGAATCTCATTCTCAACGAAAGACAGGTAGGGACTTATGAATTATGATTTAGATAAATTCGGTCTGTCTGAGGAAGAACTGTTTTCTCCTGTAGATAACAGCTCTCTGGAGTCTGAGAAAATTACGGCTCCGAGATATTCCTACTGGCATTCCGTGTTCCGCGTATTTTTTAAGAAAAAAATCAATATTGCCGTACTTTGCCTCCTGGGTGTGATTCTGCTGATGACGTATGTGTATCCGCTCTTTGTGGAGTACGATCGTTTCGCCAATCTGATGAACGGCGCGACAAAACATCTGTCTCCAAGCAAAGCATTGCAGCAGCTTGGATTCAATATTCACTGGATTTTAGGATCCGGTGCTTCCGGACAGTCGACATTTGACGCTGTCTGGTTTGGTTCCAGAATTTCAGTTTCCCTGGCGTTTATCTGTGCGCTCATCAACCTTTCGATTGGTGTGATTGTCGGATCTGTCTGGGGATTTTCGAAGAAGGTTGACGTTTTCATGATGGAGGTTTACAACATCATCGGAAATATTCCGTATGTACTTCTGATCTCCGTCCTGGTGCTTATTTTTTCTCCGAGCTTCTGGACCATGGTATTTGCACTGACCGTTACCGGATGGCTTGCCATCGCGTACTTTATCCGTACGCAGGTCGTTATCATCCGTGACAGAGAGTATAATCTGGCATCGAAATGTCTTGGAACTTCGATTTTCCGCATTGCGATGAAGAATATTCTCCCGTTTATGACATCTGTCATTGTTACTCTGGCGGCAACTGAGATTCCGTCCTACATCTCTTACGAGGTGTTCCTGGCTTACATCGGTATGGGACTTTCTGACATGTCTCTGGGAAGACTGATTTATGAGGCTGAGGGCGCCATGCTGACACCGGGATGGGGATTCGAATTCTGGAGTCCGGTTGTTGTCGCTTCAATCATCACCGTAGTATTATATGTAGTTGGACAGAACCTTGGAGATGCGTCCGACCCGAGAACACATATGTAGGAAGGAAAGCCGCATGGAAGATAAAAAAGTATTATTATCGATTAAGGACTTACAGGTAAAATTCCGTGTCCGCGGCCGTATCCTGACGGCAATCCGGGGCGTAACGCTGGATATTTACGAGAATGAGTCCATTGCTATCGTAGGAGAGTCCGGCGCCGGTAAATCCGTATTCACAAAAGCGTTTGCGGGAATGCTGGACAGCAACGGCTTCATCGACCAGGGAGATATCATTTTTAACGATGCCGAGCTGAGCGATACCGTTGTGCCGCTGAACTCTTATGCGAAAAAGACCATCGCATCCACCTGGGAAAAGCTGAATGACTATTCCAAACTGGAATATGGTTCAGAAGTATTTCTGAAAATGAAGGCTCTGGAGCAGGAAAAAGAAGAAAAAATGACACTGAGCGAGGAAGAGCGTGAGAAAGCAGATGCTGAAATCAGGGAACTCGTAGTAAAGAGAACCGAACTTTTCAACTACAAGCAGACACTCGATACTTCCAAAGAAAAAGCGAAGGTTAAAGAGACATCCGCCGAGATTTCCAGACTGGATGGAGAAATTAAGGCTCTGCAGAAAGCAAAAGAGGAAAAAATCAAGGCTCACAAACAGGCTGCCATGAACGATACGGCCTACAATCAGGCATATGATGCAAAGATGGCAGAGTACAAAAAAGAGTACGCCGGCCTGACAGAAAAAGAAATTACGGACGAGACGAGAAAGAGAAACGAGATTCTTGCCAAAGAGATTTATCTTTCCGTTGGACGTTACAAACTGCGCAAAAAAGTCCGCATGATTAAAAAGCTGCACGAGGCATTCAAAGCTGCAATGGAGCGCGGTGTGGATCTGAACGATGAGCAGAAGCGAAACGGCGTTTTCGACCAGGCTACTTTCCGTGTGCGCTATCTGGATGAGACATCGGAGCGGCTTCATGGAACCTGTATCATTAACCTGGCAAAAATCCAGGATCCGAATGACTGGGGCCAGATCCGCGGTAAGAAAATTGCAACCGTATTCCAGGATCCGATGACTTCCCTGAACCCGATCATCACAATCGGAAAACAGATCACTTCTGTTATCATGAAGCATCAGAATGTCAGCGAGGTGGAAGCAAGAGCACAGGCGCTTGAGCTGATGGAAAAGGTTGGTATTCCGAACGCAGAGCAGCGTTTCGATGATTATCCGTTCCAGTATTCCGGCGGTATGAGGCAGCGTATCGTTATTGCGATTGCACTTTCCTGCCGTCCGAAGATTCTGATCTGCGATGAGCCGACAACTGCGCTGGACGTTACGATTCAGGCACAGATCCTGAAGCTGATCAAGGATCTTCAGAAAGAGTACAACTACACCATCGTGTTTATTACCCACGACCTTGGTGTCGTAGCGAATATCGCAGACCGTGTTGCCGTTCTGTACGCAGGACAGATCATCGAGTTTGCGAACGTAGAAGAGCTGTTCTACGATCCGCGCCATCCGTACACCTGGGCGCTGCTTTCTTCCCTGCCGCAGCTTGCGGAGCGGAATACAAAGCTGTTTTCCATTACCGGTACGCCGCCGTCTCTGTACAATAAGATTATCGGAGATCCGTTTGCACCGCGTAACCAGTACTGTCTGAAGATTGATACTCTGGAGGAGCCGCCGATGTTCAAGGTAACGGATACCCACTATGCCAAGACCTGGCTGCTGGATCCGAGAGCGCCGAAGACAGAAAAACCGGAAGCTATTCAGAATATTCACGAAAAATTATTAAAAGCATACAACTTATAGGAGAGTTTGAAAGTGTCTACAAAGCAGGAAAGCAAGACCACTGTTTCGCATCTGCCGGAGCATGGTCCGATTGACGAAAATGGAAGAGAAATCTTACTGCAGGTAAAAAATGTAGATATCACTTTCGGCAAGGGCGATGACGCAGTCAAAGCGGTAAAAAATGCTTCTTTTGACATCTACAAGGGAGAAACCTTCTCCCTCGTAGGCGAGTCCGGTTCCGGAAAGACCACGATCGGCCGTGCGGTCATTCGTGTCAACCCGTGTTCCGCAGGAGAGATCCTGTACAAGGGTGTTAAAATTTCCGGCAAGATTCCGCATTCCCTGGACCGGGAGGTTATCCGAAACATTCAGATGGTATTCCAGGATCCTGCCGCATCGTTAAATGAGCGTGCGACGGTCGATTACATCGTATCCGAGGGTCTTTACAACTTCCATCTGTACGAGAACGAGGCAGACCGTGTGAAAAAGGTAGAGAACATGATCAACGAAGTTGGTCTTCTGCCGGAGCACCTGACCCGTTACCCACATGAGTTCTCCGGCGGACAGCGGCAGAGAGTCGCACTGGGGCGTGCAATTGTCAAAAATCAGAAACTGTTTCTGATGGATGAACCGCTTTCCAACTTGGATGCGAAATTGAGAGTCAGCATGAGAAGCGAAATCAGCAAGCTGCACCGTCAGCTGGGTAGTACTACGATTTATGTGACACATGATCAGGTGGAAGCAATGACGATGGCAGACCGCATTGTTATTATGAAAGATGGTGTGATTCAGCAGGTGGGCAAGCCAATGGACTTGTATGAACATCCGGCAAACAAGTTTGTGGCTGGGTTTATCGGTTCGCCGCAGATGAATTTCTATGCAGTAAAAGTGACTGGAACGACCATGACTTTCTCCGATGGGAATAAGATGCACTTGCCGGAATCTGTGGTATCGAAACTGAACGGCAGACAGGGTGCATTCATTCTCGGCATTCGTGGTGAGGACATCAAGCTGGATCCGCAAAATCTGGATCTATACAAGAACAATATCATGTCTGCAATCGTGGACAGTGTAGAAGTTATGGGAAATGAGAATAATCTGTACTTTAACTTTGGTGGCACTGGTTCCGTTGCAAGAGTGTCTAAGTATGAAATCAGCAAACCTGGCGATACCATTGATTTTACCTTTGTTCCGTCCAGAATGCACTTCTTTGATACACAAACCGAAGAAAGCCTTTTCTAATAGGAGGATATGATTATGATGCAGAACATTCATTTTAAAGCTCCAAATTGCTGGATCAATGACCCAAACGGATTTATCTGGTACAAGGGACAATATCACTTGTTTTATCAATGTTTTCCCTATGCTCCGCAATGGGGCAGAATGCACTGGGGACACGCTGTCAGCAAAGATTTGGTAAACTGGGAGGAAAAAGGCATTGCCCTGTATCCGACCAAAACAGATGACCGCAGCGGCTGTTTTTCCGGAAGTGCTGTGGAACAGGATGGGACACTCTACTTATTTTATACAGGTGTCAATTATTTGGAGGAAAATCCAGAAGACATTAATCAGTGTCGAAACGACCAGTTTCTCGCTGCACAGATGATGATTTCTTCTGATGATGGCATGACCTTCGATAATGTCAAAAGAAAAAAGACGGTCATTCCACCCATTGCAGAAAAAGCCATTGGCAGCAAAACCCACACTCGTAACCCAAAAGTATGGCGTGGAAAAGATGCATGGTATCTGGTTCTGGGAAGCTCCGTTGACCACAAAGGCAGACTGTTGATTTATAAAAGCAATGATTTGCAGAATTGGACGTATCTCAGCCACGTGAAAAAAGATAACTTTGGCTGGATGTGGGAGTGTCCAGACTATTTCGAGATGGACAGAGTACGACTGATGAAGACGGAAATCGCATCGTGATTGCATGGGCAAGAATGCCGCAGGCAGTAGACGGAAAATGGAACGGTATGATGTGTAT
>ENA-OPEV01001897-OPEV01001897.1-human-gut-metagenome-genome-assembly--contig:-NODE-1897-length-10861-cov-17.328521_pt1 | contig 10861 bp, 8 predicted proteins | sample MGYA00241637_ERZ501537 | MGnify/ENA primary metagenome ERZ501537 (study PRJEB25962, sample SAMEA1972159) | human gut metagenome | biome: human gut; feature: human-associated habitat; material: faeces...
TTTCTTACGTTTTTATCTCAATCGGATTTTCTATCAGCACCCTCAAAAATGCTTACGATTGATTCTGCCTGCCTCCTGTTTTTCTTACGTTTTTATCTCAATCGGATTTTCTATCAGCACCCTCAAAAATGCTTATCGTCTGGCTTTGGCTGTCTACCATTTTTCACATTTTTTATCTCTAACTGTTTTCTATCAACCATACCAAACAGCATGAAAAAAGCCGGACACAGGATTGACCCTGTCCAGCCTTTTTCTTATGCTCTCCTACCTCCTGTTATTCGGATACAGATCCACATACACCTCTTTGCAGTACTTCAACAGACGCTTTGCAAGATCCATATAGAATCTATGCGTGATTGCCATATCTCCCTGCGGATAAATCACAACCTGAAGCACCACTCGGTTACTGGGACGATGGACAATGCTCAAAACATTTCCCCTCACGACCTCTGCATACACTTTACGGATCTCTTCCTCGGTTACTTTTGTATCAATCGCCATAGCCATAACCGTCCTTTCTCAAAAATTTATAAATAAAAACACCCACTCCACAATCGAAAGCTGATTTTCAGGCTTACAAAATCCAGTCCGAATGCTGAATACAGCTATCTGACAATGTCCATCCTCTCATACCAATCTGCCGCCATTTTTTCTAACTTTTTATCCCTTATCTCCTGAACCTCTGGCTGCCATGTCATTTTGATTCTATTTCCAGCTAAACAGGAAAACAAAGCCTGCCCTCCCATAGATACCTATTCTGTCAGGGAATGCCGTTTTCTTGATATAACCTGTCTCTGGAATTTCTACTATTATTTCTGATATTCCGTTTTTTCCAGTTCTAATGTATACACCCACTCTGCACTCGGTTCTAATCCTTATGAATGTCAGCCGGATAAACTCCAAACCGCTCCGGTACGCCGTTCTTATATTGCAGCCTGTCAACCGGATTTCTTATTTTCTATCCGCATTTTCATTATTGCATTTCACAATCATGCTCCACTCCATTTTGAAAGCCGTTATCTCCAAATATCACAGGCAGATGATGGAGCAAGGACACCCAACAGAAACCGGACTGCTGATCTTCTTTACTCCATTATTCAATCCAACACAAGCTATCTATGGAACATTCATACCATCACAAATCCTCAACGCTTCCACAATTTACTCTCTGCGTCATGGGATTCAAAAGCCAGAACAGAACCAATGCTATCCCAACATTTTTCCACCACGCCTATACACCAACCAGAACCATGCCGGACACAGCGCTTTTTCCCTATTTTCTTACTTTAACCACCTTGAAATAAGAAATTTTTCAACCCTTTTTCATACAAAGGCTTTTTATCCCCTGAAAATTCCTCGTTTTGGCCCGATTTTTTCAAAAAAAATCCCCATAACACCTTATTCAAATAATTTGTAAGATTTTTTATATTTCAATAAGATTTTTCAGACCTTGACGGTTCCTCAAAAATCAAAACAAGCCAGACCTTGATTCTCCTCCAAGCCTGACCCGTTTTGATTTCATGGATTCCGATAAACAGTTCTATCTTTACTCTATGCGTTCCTTTTCACAAATGTCCTCTTTCTCCAACAGCTCCCTCTTATATTTATAAAAGGTATTCCGACTGACTCCGGCTAATTTCATGCACTCTTTATCATTCAGATTGCCGTCAAAGCTGCGGGAATGCTTTTTTATCAGCTCTTTGGCTTCTACGCTCTTCTTCGTCTCAAGCTTCACCCCCTTGACCTGTCCAATCTGTTTTCCATTCAGTCTTGCCGTTTCGATTCCCTCTTTCGTTCTTTGCCGTAAATCCATAACCTCTTTTTCTGACTGCTCAAACGCAATCCGGATCTGATCCTTCGCTACTTCCAGCAGATACCGTTTCACAGCCTCCAGAAGAATATCTGCTTTCTCTCCGGTCATTTGAATGTCAGGATTCATATTTCTACGATAAACATCTGTATTGATATGCGGCTCTTTTAAGAATACCAGATGAATCCCACGATTAAACAGCTCTTCATACAGTTCAAAGCCTTCCTTCGCATTTCTGCTCATTCGGGAAACACTGTCAAACACAATCGTATCGTCATCCTTCACACGCCGGACAATTCCCTTCAGACGCTTCCGGTCTTTATAGTTTGTACCAGTAAACACTTCCTGTATCACAACCGCCTCTGGGTATGCCCCCTTAATATTCCGGATCTGTCTCTCAATGTTCTGCCTCGGCGATGAAATACGAGCATATCCATAAATCATATGTATCAACTCCTTTTCATAAATGAAATAAAATATACCCATTTATAAAAAGAAGCCGGAAAATCAGTTCCAGCGGATTGCAGCAATGTTTCTTCCTTTTACCGACTTGCTGGCATTTTCTCTCAAACTGCTACAACTGTCGCAGATCTGGAGACCGCCTGACTTACTACTTATTTTTCCCTCTATAAAACCAACTTTCGCACCTCGAACCTCATACCATCAGAATCGCTACTTTTTCAAACTTCGTCCCGTCTCTCAACCTATCTCCCACCACATACCTATCCGTTTTTTTCTCTCTCTTTTATTTTGACAAGCCGGAAGCGCAACGCACCCTAAATTTTCCGGTACTGCCAACCTTTTAGAAATTTCCACGCCATACTCCGATTTCCAAGCAGAATCCGACTTGTTTTTTAGTTCGGGATTTTATTTGTCTCCTTCTTATATTTTCCAACAACTGCTCTGATTCTATTTACAGCCTGTCCGATTCTCATACGCACCCATAAATCCACTCATATGCTGGCTGCATTTTCATTTTCCACGCTCCAACTCGATTTCTTAGAAGCTGCCACCAGCACACAGAAACGCTACATCCTCATAAACCAAAAGACAGGCGAGACTTTATGTCCCACCTGACTATCTATGCTTCATTTTCTTTTTGCTTCTGTCTCTCTCTGGCTATCCTGTCCTGTTCTTTCTGAATCAGCTTTTTTTCAAGCTCTTCTGGAACTTTCTGTCCCCTCATAATATAGAGAAATGCTCTCTCTTTATCTTCGTCAAAGTCTGGCTCCTGATCGGTTGTACTGCACAGGTTAATTCCCAGCTTCAAAGCATACTGTATCATTCTTTCCTCGTTCTCAATCTCTTCCGAAGTCCTGAGAGGAAATTCATCCAAGCTTCTTTTCGGCAGCTGTCCTTCTAATCTCTGCATATCCTGTAATATATCGTCAATACCTTGCAGGTCTCTTACGCTAATCATTTTTCCGAATGTTCTCTTCTCTCATTTGAAGCATTGCACGCTTGATATTTGTATCCGTAATCATCTGTCCCAGTTTATTTCCCGCTTTCCTTAACTCCTCGCCTATATCAGACAAGTTTGCCTGAGGACTGTCATGCAGCGTCTTATAAACTTGCTCTTGCATAAGATGATATGTGTCTGAACCTACAATAATGTAGTAGGCATCTGAATAGGAACAACCTAAAATATGCATCACAATCTCTACCATGATTGCTACCTTTGCCCCTATTACATCTTTTAAAGAATCTATTTTTCCCATTTTACAGACCTATGCTTCATTTTCTTTTTGCTTCTGCTTCTCTCTGGCTATCCTGTCCCGTTCTCTCTGAATCAGCTTTTTTTCAAGTTCTTCCGGAACTTTCTGTCCCCTCGTAATAAACAGATATGCTTCTTCTTTATCTTTGTCATAGCCGGATTCTGTATCATCCGTCATATAAAGGTTAATCCCCAACCGCAAAGCATACTGCTTCATTTGCTCATGCCTTTCAATCTCTTTCGGGTTTCTAATCTGAGAACGGTCAACCGTCCTCGTAGGGGACAACTGAATCAACCTGTCTATTTCCTTTAAATGCACATCTATTCCCTTTAATTCTTTGACATTCATCATTTTTTAGGTGCCCCTTTCTTATATATTATATGATATTCACTTGCTATCTTAAGCATATCATTGATTGCTCTAGTTCCATTATTTATTATGCCCTTTTCCAGATATTCATTCGCTAATCTGGCATAATCTCCTATAAACCGCTCACATTCCGATTTATAAGTTCTTTCTATCACATAAACAGAACCATCATGCCCCACAGCTGTCATACTCCTCAATGATGGAGTATCCTTAAATGTTTTAATGTCTGTTGCAGAAAAAGTACCCGTACTCGGGTGGTTATGCATGTATATCAGCGTCCGGTCAGGCGCTGATTTTATAAACAAATTTGCTTCTCTATCCTGAGAAAAGTCAACTGCTCTTTCCTGCGTTCCCTCAATGAGGATAGCCTCTTTCGTTATGATGCTAAACACAATAGCACATTCCATATCATTCCGTCTGTATCGCTCACAAAGCTCTCTGGCATTTTGTAAAAGCACTTTATGATATTCCTGTATGATCGCATTTTCGCTATCTGTTAAACCAAACAACTGAGTTCTTGGTACCTTAGAGATTGCTATATCTGTAATCTTAATTGGTCTGTTCCTTACTTTTGACTGCTCTACTATTGTATTTTCCATGCTTCACTCCCTCTATATAATGATTATAACGCACCCATTATGAAAATACCATAGATTTTCTGTGAACTTTCAGAGCCAGAGGAAATCAGACCTGTCTCCCCCTGAATCTATGTAAACACTCTATCACACTTCTGTTACTGACTCTACACAATCTCTATCACGTCTATATTGATAAAGATTGTAAGATAATACCTCTTCTGCATGAACATCATTTTGATTGATTACTCTTACAATCTCCTTCAGTTCTTTCATATCCATTTGCCCTCTATCCGGCCATACCAGTATCTCATGGATACTTGATGGTATTAAAATCAAATCTGCCTGTACCACATCCGACAGTTTTTTCAACAAATCTGGATATAAAATCGCACTAGCTCCCCATAAACCTTTTTCATTTGTCACAATATAAAGCGGACTTTTCATATCCAAAATGCTTTGTTCTGCTGACTCGCAGATATTATTTTCTAATATGCCATGAGACATTCTTAAGATTACATCATCCAATCGCTCAATCATCCCCGGAAACTGCCTTTGCATATTTTCCATAGCAACTGCATACAATTCTTTTTCCGTGATCCCCCACTTTTCTACAAGTTTATTTTCTATCAATGTACTAAAGTATCCATCCTGTTTATCAGCCATTTTAATGTAAAATATTACTGCCAGATCCAGATATTCTATATAAGGAACCTGTTCTAAACGCTCACGGTTCATTGCCATATTTACCAGACGATACATAATATGGGATTTTACGCTTCCATAGTCAAATAACCTGTCTCTCAGATTTTCCATTTCTATACCATTATCCATGATATTTTTTATATCAAGTACAATATCCTGTAAGCTCCATTCTCCAGAACAGTATCTCTCATAATACGGTTCCAGATATATAATAGGAGTACATGCTCTTCCATCTTCCCTACAGAGTATCCCCACCATCTTGCAGCCGTTATTTTTTTCAACTTCATTTACCAAAAGCTCTGCTGTCTCTTCACAAAGGGGCTTCAGCTCTTTTCTTATTTTCTTTGTAAACTCATTAAACTCCATGCTCTTTCCTCCAGTATTCTTCATTGATTATGTATTCTGACATCAGTCCTTAAATGTCTAACCGTTATATCCCACTGCCTCCTCTCTTAAAAAGTAGGGGGATTGTAACGCCACACGCATTATGATTCAATAGTGTTAATGCCGGAGTTATAATGATATTTTTAGGAAATTTCACGGATTTTTATAGATAATACAATCAACTTTTCTTTCCACCCTTTTCAAAACCTCAACTCACAGAAAATACACGTCAACATAGCATATGCATACCAATTTTTCACTTCAAGCTGGTTTTATAAGCATACTAATTTTTATATGTTTACAACACTTTGTTCTTGCGGTCAATCACTTCGTTTACCCTTTCAAGATTTTTACCACAGAAATTCAGTATTTTAAATATCGTTGAAAATTGGCTAAATGCATACATAAAATCTCACTTATGCTATACTTCATACATCTCTTAAGTTCTTTCCCAATAAACCCTTATGCCTACTCCCTGTAAATCTTATGCCTATCTTAAACCTTATGCCTATCCCAAACCTTACGCCTATCCCAAACCTTATGCCTAACCTATTACCTTCCACCCAGTAAATAAATAAGAGGGAAGCCTTTCAGCCACCCTCTTATGCTCAGTACCTGCTCTTATGCTTAGTTCAAATCCATAACTGTTGTATTTGATGTATAGAAGCGGTTACTTACTAACAACTGATTCATATTCGGAATGAAGATCTTGATTCCATCATATGTTCCTACATAATCTTTCTCACAGCCATTTAATGTACTACGAGCAGATGTAAAGAACTGATAGCTACGATTCTTTGCTTCATCTCCATTAAACATGTCATTTCTGTTCTCTAGTTTACCATTTGCTTTAATGTTTAGAGCAGTACTTCTTAAGCTTGCATCTCCATCACCAAAGCCCATCCTATAAGCTAACCTTGTCTCCAAGCATCCAATACTGAATCCTTCATTATACCAAGTCTTTCCATTACGGTCTGAACCCATATTTCTGTCTATTGCAGATAAGAAGTTTGTAACTATATTTGTTCTGCTATCGAACTCTTTTACTTCTGCATTAGTCAGGTTTTTCTGGTTCTTCTGCAATCTCTCAAGCTCAGTGCCATTTCTAGTTATGACTACATTTCCATCTGCATCTGATGTAAGAACCCAATCATATGTCTCTTCCAGTTCTTCAAGTACATCTATATCAGAACTGTTTCCAGAAGCAGAACCTGTTGTCTGTAAATCATACTTGCTATCACGAATAAACTCCTGCCCTAAACGATAGGAACCATCCTTACCAGTTATAACTTCTGAGCCTCTATAAAATTCTCCATTGTTATCATCTTTATTGATGCCTTCCTGTCCAACCATAACGACTTCATAATTGCTTAAGACATTCTTTGTGTCGTTCTTGAATGCATTTACTGCATCCACTACTTCCTGTTTGGTCTTTACATTCGTAGCATCTGCTAAAGCATTTTTATCCATGACATAACTGTTAAACACTCTGTATCCTATCCAACTCTGTGAAGCTTTCACACCATTTCCAGCCGTTCTAAGATCATATACTGCTCCAGCAGGAAGTAAACTGTTCTTATTCTCAACACCAGCAGCATCTAATAAGTTATGAGCTTTAGCATGGGTACTCCACTGACTTGAAGTTAACTCCAGTGTTGTTGCACCCTTCGGTCTGAAAATTGAAGTATCAATACGCTGTAATGAGAATAATGTGCTAAGGTTCTCTGCTGTTAAGTAAGCGTCTTGCTCTGCACCATCTAACTCACTGATAAACTTCATTTTATAGTATGGGTAAAATGTAAATGACTGCTCTTTAATATGATTCTTGAATCCTTTGAAATTTAACGTGCTTAACTTCCAAATATTCTGTTGTGCTGTATCAGTTAAAGCTCTATCTCCTTTGTTTTCTTTGCCCCATAAACCATAGATTGTTGTGTTGTTTGGTTTGCTATAAGCTTCATCCAGTTCTGACTTGTTATTACTTGAATTATGTGTGTCTGTATCAGATCCTCCATGTCCACAACTCGGTTCAAATGTAGCTTGTGGGCTGTTAGAATCAAATACCCAGTCTGTTTCAAAAGTTCCTGTCCAAGATACCCTTGAAGGCTGTTCTGGTTCATTTCCATATCGGTCAGCTTTTGGTATATATGACGGAGCATTTAAACCCATATTTATTAAGGTGCTCTCAGTATTCTGATTCATGTTCGGATATAAAACAGGTCTGTCGGAAAAACTTCTTTGCAGTACCATTCTTCCATCAGGCTCATTAGAACCAGTTTTCCTGTCTCCACCGCTTTCTCCAAGATCATCAGCTCCCCAGCTTGTTGCTCCTGTCTGTTTCCAATCCCAGACAAACTTAGGATCATAAACTTTATGATTGCTTAATGAGAAATGCCAAGCCTCTGAATCCACCCATTCATAGTCAGAACCACAGGCCTCATAGTCGTCATCGTCTCCTACATCTTCATCACAGCTCTCGCCGGAACTGACTGACGAATAATTTACAACTCCCTGTACTAAGCGCCCACCATTAGCTTCTGCTAAACCAAACTGATGACTAATTTCATTCTCATGTAGAATCATATTAGCACCTGTATCAGGCTTCTGATAATGTATAAAAATCTCTTTCGTGGTATCCTTTACAGGAATACGATTATCCATTGTACTGTTTCCAGCCGGAACATCTTGCCAGCTGTCAGGATCAGCGTTTTCAGGAGATTCTATTGCCTCTATATAGTCATAACCTTCATCAGGAGTCGTTACTATGTAACTTCCACCCTCAAATCTCGGGTTGTTGTCTACTACAACTTTATCTGTAACTCCACCACTCTCATAGATTTTAGTTACTTCTGGCTGCTTAACTAACCTTAAATATAATGTATCTTCTTTTTCTAGTTGCACCATACCAGTAGTAGTACCTGTCTGTTTATTCGGTATCGAGTTCTTACAATCATCATAACTGTCATTATCACTTGAAGGCTTTCTAAACTCATTGCTCGTAAACCAACTATCTACTTTGTAGCCTTCCTCGTTCTCTAATGTAACCTGACTTACCGTATTCTCTCTTGTATGATTTTCAGTATAGATGTACTCATTTGACAGCTTATTTGCATAATATTTTACGATCCTATTTTTTGCCTCTGTTCCTCCATCTGTACTCTTGTCCTCTGACGGGCCAGGACGATACCCACCAGTAGAAGAACTGCTGTAGTTGATTTCATCAAAGGTTGAAGTTCCATCCGGAATCAGTAAGTTATCGTATATATGAACAGAAAATCCTGTATCTCTAAAGTTATTTCCATGAGCTAAGCTGTATAAACTCCATTCCTCTCTGCCATCCACTTTTTCTAAATGCTCAGGAGAATTTCCAGGCTCATATATCTTTAAATCATCATCATTATGTGCAAGCATTAGTGTTGTTACGCCAAGATCACCACTTCCCCAGTTAGGTCCAACCCAGCATAAATGCATCATATCATCACTCAAATTTAATCCTTGCTTGTCAAAAGGAGATACTGCAAGTTCATAAGTATATTTTGCAAGGTAGCTTACAGTTCCATAACAAACTCCTGTTACGTTTCCATAGTTTAAACTGCCATTATTTCTAGCCAGTAAATCAGGATGAACGGTCAGAATCTCAGGCACATACCAGTATAAAGGCTCTACAATAACTTTATAGCCTTTCTCTGTAATAATGTCAGAAGGATCTATTTTAATAAGCTCTCCTGTTATCTTGTCTGGTTCTTCCTTGCCTACTCGAGCTTGTTCTGCCGGATTCGTAAAGCGGAATAGATGATCTACCCTATTATCAATCCACTCTCCCTTATTGTTGTGTATCGGCACAGCCATGTCTACCAGTAAACTTAACACGTTATATGCACCATTGAGAGATCTCTTATCTAATTCTTGTCCATACTTACCAACCTCCGCTTCAAAATATTTTATTAAGTCTCTTCCGCCAGGCTCAAAACCAGTTTTAGAGCTGTTCAAAATTGAAGGGAGAGGTATTTTAATATTATTGCTTAGAGGAACCAAACCTTCAACGCCTTTTTCTGTAAGTTCAGCTACTTTTATATTATACAATGTTGTTAAATACTCTTCAAACTTAGCCTTAGGGTACATATTAGTTTCTACAGGCTCCCCCTTTAAATTATACCCTGTAGGAACACCATTCTTATTCCAAGTCAAGTCACTATAAGCTTCTGTCTTAATGCCATTACTGTAATAAAATGTATTCTTTTTATTTATTCCAGCCTTTGGTGCACTCCAACCGATGTAGTTAATATATTTATTGTAACCACTAATAAACTCTTGACGCCCTCCTCCATTGTTTGAGTTCTCATACCCGATGTTGTTTATGTCAGTAGGAACGTAGTTAACTATATCTATTGAGTTTGTGACCCTATCTCCTGTCTTATCTACGATTGAAATACGATAACCTTGATTTTCAGGATATGCCATAAACCTATGAGCATATGCTGCATTACTTCCCACTGTTGTATCTCCATCAGAGTTTGTATTTCCGCCTAAACCCACATCGGCTAAACTGGCCATAGGAGTGCTTATTGCCAGTGTTAGAGCCAATGCACCAGATAGTACTTGTCTTAACATTCTCATACAACGCTACCTCCTTAATCAAGCCCCATTTTTTCTTTTATTGCTTTCATTACTTCTGGGTCACTTAATTCTTCTTGAGCCTCTTGTCTATAAGTGTCCTGCATCTCATTAAATACTTCTTGGTCGATTCCAACTACTTCTGTATCTCCACCATTATTTTCTTGTAACTCTGAATTTTTAATGTTCGATTTACTACTTGTTTGAGATCCAGTGCCATTATTTGAAGTAGTATCATATTTAGAAGTGTCAGTGCCAGATTCAGAAGTGTCTTTACCAGATGAAGAGGATTCTGTACCAGATAAACTAGCACCCTCAGCATTTGTAGAGTTCTCTTTTGAAGATTCGTGACCATCCTCTGATAAGCTTTCATCATTATTTAATGCTCTCGTTTCTATAACAGGTATACCTGCTTCTTCTGAAAGCTCTTCTAAGGACTTCCCTTCGCCAGCTTTTCTAGTCTCTGCTTCAGGTAATGTCTCTAAAACTTCGGGTTCTGTCGTTTCGGGTTCAATAACTTCTAATGTAGGAGAGGTGGGTTCCTCCGGCTTATCTTTTGTACATCCAGATAAACTGGAAATTGTTAATGTTAATAAAAATAAAATCAAAGTTCTTCTTTTCATAAAGATCATCTTGGTGTTAGAATATAAATAGTACAAGTCAAAATGAGAATTCCTTATAAGAAAAAT
>ENA-OPEV01001899-OPEV01001899.1-human-gut-metagenome-genome-assembly--contig:-NODE-1899-length-10858-cov-3.034713_pt1 | contig 10858 bp, 9 predicted proteins | sample MGYA00241637_ERZ501537 | MGnify/ENA primary metagenome ERZ501537 (study PRJEB25962, sample SAMEA1972159) | human gut metagenome | biome: human gut; feature: human-associated habitat; material: faeces...
GCCGAGGCGCAAAAACAGCGAATCTGACTCTGAACCGCGCCACCAACACCCCGAGACAGCCTGGCTCCACCTTCAAGGTGATCAGCGCCTTTGCTCCGGCTCTGGACACCTGCGGAGCCACCTTAGGAACCGTTTATTACGATTCTGTTTACAGTGTCGGAAATAAAACCTTTAACAACTGGTATGGTCAGAAATACACGGGATATTCCAGTATCCGGGACGGAATTATTTACTCTATGAACATTGTCGCTGTCCGCTGCCTGATGGAAACTGTCAGCCCGCAGCTCGGTCTGGAATATGCAGAAAATTTCGGCATTACTACATTGACCTCTCAGGATCTGGGTGCATCTCAGGCTCTTGGCGGTCTGACCCACGGCACTACCAACCTGGAACTGACTGCCGCCTATGCATCCATTGCCAACGAGGGAATCTATACCAGACCGGTATTTTTCACTAAGATTCTGGATCATGACGGCAAAATCCTGATTAACAACGAGCCGGAAACCCACCGGGTACTGAAGGATTCCACTGCTTTCCTTCTGACAGACGCTATGGCTGGATCTATGGAAACCAACCGGAAATTCGGCAGCTCCATTAATTCCACCAGTGCCAGAGCCAATATCCCCGGCATGTCCAATGCAGGAAAAAGCGGAACCACTTCAAAAAATAATGATATCTGGTTTGTGGGCTATACCCCCTATTATACAGCAGGAATCTGGGCAGGCTGTGACAGCAACCAGAAGCTGACGGCTCAAAACGGCGGAACCTCCTTCCACAAGAACATCTGGCGCAATATTATGACAAGGGTTCATGAAAATCTAAGCGATCCAGGCTTTACGATTCCTGACAGTGTAGAGACTGCTCAGATCTGCCGCAAATCCGGAAAGCTGGCTATCCCAGGCGTCTGCACAGAGGATCCCCGCGGTAATGCCGTTTATACGGAGTATTTTGCCAAAGGCACGGTTCCTTCTGAGATGTGCAATACTCATGTACGCGCTACAGTCTGTGCAGAAACCGGTCTGCTGCCAGGAGACAGCTGCCCGCGCACCGTTCTCATCCGGATCGCGCTTCCTGCAGATGCAAATGGAACTACCGACGATTCCCCATACGCTCTGCCAACCGAGCAATGTCCGGGACACACCTCCATTCCGCTTCCACTGACACCTGACGGACCAGGTTCCTCTGAGTTTCAGGGACCCGGCGGAAGTCTGGGGCCTGTAGGTCCTGGATATGTCAACGGCGGAAGCACCGTATCCTCGCCTACCGGCGGCGTATCAAGAGGCCCTGGACTTGACTAAGTCTCTTCGGTCTTTGCCCTGTAAGATTTTTTATCAGAAAGCTTTCGAATAAAAGAATGGATCGATGTTCAGAAATCAGTCCTGCAGCAGGATTTTATTTTCATTCCTGCTGCAGGATTTTTTCAAAAAATACAGAAAATAGAAACAAAACTGGTATCAGAAAACTGCCTTTACCACAGTCTGGGCATCCGCATCAATGACCCCAAAAGTATTCAGTCTCAGCTTTGGAATTACAGGAAGGCTGACAAAAGCCAGCGTCATAAAAGCATCAATGGTATCTGGTATTCCCATCTCCTTCAGCTGCTCCTTCATCTCCTGCAGCTCCTGCTCCACCACCTCTGCCGGTGCATCTGTCATCAGACCTCCTATGGGAAGAGGAAGAGCTTTTTGTACCTTTCCGTCTACGGCAATAGCCAGACCGCCTTTGTTTTCTCTCACACAATTTCCTGCAAGAACCATATCCGCGTCATTCGTTCCGACGACAATCAGATTATGGGAATCGTGGGCAATGCTGGAGGCTACAGCCCCTTTCTTCAGTCCATATCCATGTAAAAATCCCAGTCCCATATGTCCTGTTTCGTGATGGCGCTCGAATACAGCCATTTTTATAATATCCCTCTCCAAATCCACTCCCGGCGCATATCCTTCCTTTTCTTTCCAGGGAACAATCATTTCTCCGGTCAGAAGTTCATTGTCCTGCAGACAAATGACTTTCTGATTCTCTCCTGTTTCCTTCACTTCCAAATCCGAAAGCCTGATTTGGGGCATGTGGAAGGAATCATATACTCTCTTTTCCATTTCCGGAAGAAGGATAGGACGATGGGGCTTTTCCCCCAGAAATTCGCCATCTTCTGCCACCAAACGGCCATCCTTGTATACCTGTTCAACCTGGAAGGTTTTCAGATCCGAAAGAACCGCCAAATCTGCCCGGTAGCCGGGAGCAATGGCTCCCCTGTCCTTTAGTCCAAAATACCGCGCCGCATTGTAGCTTCCCATACGAATAGCAAGAATGGGATCTGCCCCCTGCTCCACTGCCCTTTTGATAATATAATCAATATGTCCCAGACGAATCAGATCGCCTGGATGTTTATCATCAGTTACCAAAAGTCCCCGTTCACAGTATGGATACTGAAACATCGGCATCAGAGCATTGAGGTTTCGGGCTGCCGTACCTTCCCGAACCATAATCCACTGTCCACGGCTAAGCTTTTCTCTGGCTTCCTCCCACTGAGAACACTCATGGTCAGAAACCACTCCGGCTGTCACATAGGCATTCAGCTCTCTTCCGGAAAGAAATGGCGCATGTCCATCTGCCAGCCGCCCCTTTTCCCGCGCATCAGCCAGCTTATCCAAAATCGCCTCGTCGGCCTGTACGGTTCCAAAGGCATTCATCATCTCTGCAAGACCGAGAACCTCCTTCCTCTCATAAAAAGGCCGAAGCTCCCGAGCCCTCAGCACTGCTCCAGATTCATCCAGATCTGTTGCCGGGACACAGGACGGCAGCATAAAATAAACATCCAGATCCAGCACTTCTGCATACTTCATCATATATTCAATCCCCGCTGTTCCTGCCACATTGGCAATTTCATGGGGATCTGTAATAACAGCTGTTGTGCCGTGAGGCATGACTGCCTGCTGAAAATCTGCCGGAGAGACCATCGAGCTCTCTAAATGGATATGGCCGTCAATAAAACCGGGGCAGACCGTTTTTCCCTTCAGATCTACCTCTCTCTCCCCATCGTACTGACCAAGCCCTACAATGTATCCTTTTTCTATGGCAATATCTGCTGTTTCCAGTTCATAGGTAAATACATTTACAATGGAAGCATGCTTCAGCACCAGTTCTGCTTTCTTTGCTCCTGATGCAGCCTGGATTCTCTGTCTCAGCGTTTGATTCTTATCCATGTATCTCACTCCTTCTTGATTATTTTCTAACTATTCTTTATGTATCTTTTATTTTTGCGATTCTTTTTATTGTTATTTTCTATTATCATAATATAATCTAATTTAATAGTCAATCAAAAGACTTTTTTGCGCAAAAAAGAAAAAAAACACCTTCTCTTTGTCAAATTCCTTTTAATAGAAAACCGCAAGAATTATGAAAACAAAAAAAGGGGACTTCTGATATGATATTTTCTGGTATGATATCTTATAAAGGAGAAAATCAATGGAAAACAAAACTGTCATTAACATAGAAATGGTGATTGAGTATATTGAACATCATCTGGACGGCAAACTGGATCTGGAAACCATTGCCCTGGATTCCCATTATTCCAAATATCATCTGCATCGCATGTTTACTTCCACAACAGGGATGACCATTCACGATTATGTTCAGCGCCGTCAGCTGACCGAAGCCGCAAAGCTTTTAGTTTTTTCCAAAAAATCCATTCTGGAAATTGCACTGAGCTGTGGATATGAAAGCCAACAGGCCTTTTCTTCCGCTTTTAAATCTATGTATAAAATCACGCCTGCAGAATATCGATATCACCAGGAATTTTATCCTCTGCAGCTTCGATTTACCCTGTGCCGGAACACAGAATCCAAAGAGTTTACCCGAGATGACATTCGCCTTGCCAGACAAAGTGATATTCCAGCCTGGATGGAGCTGATGCGTCTTGTCATCGATGGATATCCGGTTATGAATGAGGACGACTATTTAAAAGAAATAACAAAATGCATCCAGGAAAAACGCGGCCTTATTTTAAAACAGCATGAAACTCTGATTGGAGCCATGGCTTACTCCCTCTCTCCCTGCTCCATTGAATTTTTAGGCATTCACCCTCAATATCGGAACCGTGGCATTCAAAAGCTGTTTTTGGATACGCTTTTAAAAGAAATCCTTCCGGGACAGGAGATTGCCATGACCACCTACCGGGAAGGAGATAAAGCTGATACCGGCTATCGCAGTCTGCTGAAACAGCTGGGTTTTGCAGAAAGAGAGCTGTTGGTCGAATTCGGTTATCCCACACAGCGTTTTGTATATTCGCCGGAACCGCAGAAGGAGGATTCCCATGAAAAAATCGCAGAATAGCTGGAAAAGACGAATCCTGTTATTTTTTATCAGTCAGTCCATCACTCTGTTTGGATCTCAGCTTGTACAAATGGCTGTTCTCTGGTATATCACTTTACAGACTGACTGCGGCGGGTGGATTGCTGCTTTTTCCGTTTTTTCTTATCTCCCACAGTTTTTCATTTCTTTTATTGGGGGAGTAATGGCAGATCGCCAGAACAAAAAACACCTGATCCTTGTCTCTGACGGACTGATTGCCGCTGTCACCTTTCTTATGATACTGCTCATGCCTCATCTCTCATCAGAGCCTGTATTTCTTACCGCCCTGCTGCTGATGTCTTTTCTCCGCGCTGCAGGCGCCGGTATTCAGAATCCTGCTGTTCAGGCTGCAGTATCACAGCTTGTCCCAGAAGAGCACCGGATGCAATACAATGGGATTTATTCTGCCATGCAGTCCTTTGTACAGCTTACTGCGCCTGCTGCTGCCGCTCTTATTATGACCTCATATTCTCTCAGGACAACGCTCATGGCTGATATTTTCACTGCCATCCTTGGTATGGGAATCTTGTGCAGCCTCTCTCTTCCCACAGAGAAAAACCAGGAGGATCCGTCTTTCCCGCTGGACGAAATCAGCGTCGGCATCCGCTATGCCTGCTCCTCTGGAACAATCAGCAAAACACTGCTTATTTACAACCTGTTTCTCTTTTTCACAGTACCTGCCGGGTATCTGTCCGGTCTTTATGTAAGCCGGGTCTACGGAAATACCTACTGGTACCTGACTGCAGTGGAGCTTGCCGGCTTTGGCGGCATGATGGCAGGCGGTCTGCTCCTGAGCTTCTGGAAACATAATACCTGTTACAATACCGCCCTGACAGCCGGACTGACTTTGTTTGGAACTATGGCAGCGGCTATGGGTCTTGTACGCCATTTTCCCTTATATCTTCTCTTCATGGTATTGTACGGAGTTGCCTTAACCATCGTACAAACTGCCCTTACTGCTATGATACAGAAAAATACAGAGGCATCTATGACAGGACGTGTCTTCGGCCTTATGAATTCCCTCTATTCCGTCTGTTATCCGGCCGGCATGATGGTATTTGGCGCATTGGCTGATAAAGTCCCTCTCCAGTGGAGCATGATCGTTTCCGGCGCTGCACTCCTGATCCTTTCCTGCATTTCTTATAGGGATAGAGAACTGAAAACAGACAGGTTCTGAGCCTCGCATGAAATCTTAAAAAATACCTGGCATCCATTGTGCCGCCACTTTCCATATCTCATAATCAAAGTCCGCGTAAGAATAGCTTTTGTTATCACTATGCTTCGCATGGGACTCTACCCCGTCCCATGCTGAGGCATGGCCTGTTGACTTCGTTTTTGAAAGCAGAGTCCCATAGCAAAGCTCGTCTCCCATATTCTCAAAACGAATCCGCACAGACGACTTAGGCCCCATATCTGCCCTGACTGTTACGGGAAATCCCACTGCTATCATTACAGCACACAGAATAAGAAGAAAAACTGTTTGAATCCTTTTGAGCTTCATCATATCCCTCCTTCGCAATCTCCAAAGCACGCCTCTTTGTTTTTTTGTTTTATCATATGGATCTTAACATTTTATCACTGCTTTCTTATATTTATTTGACAATCTCTTTTATGTGAAAAAAACATTCAGACGCAGGAATCGATAAAATCAAAAAGAACTTCTCGATAACTTAAAAGAGGTGTCGCAAAACACGGGAATTCTGCTAGATATAGTGTCTTGCCCGCCGTTTGGCATGGCGTATCTAGCAGGAAAAACCCAGTCTGCGACATCCTCTTTACAGTCTCAGTATGAAATATTTTATACGCTATCTTAAATCAAGATACATAACAGCAAAGTCTATGTACTCTTCCTTTATTTTGAAATATGCCGGTGATGTTCCAATATGCCTGAAGCCAAATTTTTCATACAATCGGATTGCCTGCTCATTATCCTTTCTCACATCCAGATTGATGATTTCGATCCCGTTTTCCTTTGCATACTGAATCAATTCCCATAATATGGCCTCCTTTAACAGTGATTTATAAAGCATTCATCCCTCCAAAGCTTTATCGTACTATGATTGTATCACATATATTTTTAAAATCACACAATTTATTACACCAATCGTTCCATGAATTTTTCAATCAACGACAGGCTCTCCTCCCATTCATCCGTGCGATTTATTGTAAATCCATGATGACTTTTTGTAAATCTTTTACAGGTAACAGGAACCCCTGCTCTGGACAGTTTCATGGCAAATTCTTCATCCTCAAAGCAAAGACTGTCTAGTCCCGCACTCATAATCAATGTTTCTGGAAATCCCCTCAGTTGTTCCTCTTCAGCAAACAGAGGGGATACATAAGGATTTTTTGCAGCCTCACCTTCACAATAAAATGCATTATATATTCTTGCTGTCTCTGCAGGCATATCACCTTCTATCCGTGTCTTTAATACCGGATCTGTATAAAGATCTGTCGGAAAAAATTCTGCAATTAGTCCTTTGGGCTGAAACTCCCTGGTCTCACCTGCTTTCATACACACCGTAACAGCCAAATTTCCTCCTGCGCTGTGTCCAATAAGAAAAATCCGGTTTGTATCTACCTCTAATTCCTTACTATGTTCAAAAGCATATTTTACTACCTGGTACGCCTCATCAACAGCCTTTGGAAACGGGTTTTCCGGTGCAAGGCTATAATCTGCATCCCATACAAGTGCATTAAATTTTTCTGCCATTCTGCTGCAGAACACCCTATCCTTATCCTGCCGACCTTTCATAAAGCCTCCGCCATGAAAATTAATAATCATTCCACTGTTAGAACTGCGTTTTTCACTGATTATTTGAAACACCGGCACACTGCCACCAGACACTGGAATTTCTATAAGCTTCTGGATCGCTGTCAGAGAATCTAATTCCTCCCTGTCTACCTTTCCATACAAATCCCTGCTGCGTATCTGAATAGCCCGCTCTATCATTTCTTTTCTTGTCATATTTCCTCTTTTCATTCTGCATATTCCATATTACTTTACATAATCGGAAAAATAGTCATAATCCATCCTACAGAAATCACACACGCAATGACAGCAAACAGCATTCCCTGTTTTATCATAGATGCCTGATTATATCCTCCTTCTTCCATTATGTAAGGAACTGCGGCTGTTGCCATTGGTGTCATAAATGCGGAAAGACAGGCTGCCTGAATTAAAATCATTAATCCTACCGGATTTCCGCCAATACTTGCGCAGGTTGCAATCGCAATCGGATGAAAAATCATCATTGTTCCGCGATTACTCATAAACTGAGTCATAATAAACGGAATAATAAAGAAAATAAAACCAACAAGATAGGAATTTCCGCCAAGACCCTTGACTAAATTTGCAATAATACCTCCAATCAAATCACCTGCTCCTGTTGCACTTAATGCCCCTGCCATAGCCAGCGCTCCTACAATTAATAACAACATACTGACTGGCAGCGCATTGGTTGCTTCTCTTGGCTTTAAAACACCACACAGGATCATCAAAAGTGCTCCGATCAAACAAATTTCCCAAGTTGCAAGGTGAAGCTTATCTGCAAACATTAACGCAATCGCATCACCAAAAAAGATCATGATACCTGCTTTTTCTGCAAATGGTTTTAAAGGCTCCTTTTTTGCTGCTTTTTTTGCAGAGTCTGCTATTGCAGTTGGAGATACTTCAGGTGCCAGTTTATAAGCAAAAAAAGCAAAATACAGAATAGAAAATACTAACATTGGTAAACGAGCTTTCATTGGATCTAAGAATTCAACCATATGTGCTGTGTAACCATAAGATTCAATATAGCCGTTCAATTCTGCTGCAATTGTAGCCCCTGCACCAAACGGAAGAGTACAGCATGTGCAAATCGTCACAACACCCACTGGGAACACCACTTTACTTCGACTAATCCCCATAGATTCTGCAGATGCAATCAGCATAGGTGCAACAATGCCGAATACTACTACAGGGCTCTGAATGAACTGGCTTAACAGAGTTCCGATTAATACATATCCCAGCATCATTTTATTTACACTGCCTTTGGATACTCTGGAAATCCCGTTTGCAAGATTCATACAAAACTGAGTACGGTTAAAGCCTGCTGCAACAACGCACATCCCTGCAATCATAATAACATTGTTATTAGCAAAATAACTCAAAGCTTCTTTTACGTCTAGACATCCAGTAAGTGTAAGGGCCATAAAAGATGTCATGGAAATTGTTGCAAGACTATAAAGACCACTGCAGTAACCTGCAATCGTTACTGCAAAAATAAATAAACAAACTGCCAACTGACTCATAAGTTTTCCCCTTTTCAATTCTCAATTTTTGCGTACAAGAAACACATCCTGCAGAAACATCTTCCGCCGGTTTTGCCAAATCTGTATTTTTTATTTTCCAAACATTATTATAAATCTCTTACAGAACCATCGTAATTGATCTGAGCATTGATTCCCCTCTGCTTCGGTGGGAATTTCTCTGAAATATCATCAATTAACTCGATACCAATACCTGGACGATTTGGAACTTTTATATACCCATGTTCTACCTCCAGCGGCTCTTTCAGCATTGTAGCTTCTCCTCCCTGCAAATAGAAAGATGGGAACTCCTGAATGGTAAAATTGGGAATAGAGGCATCCAGCTGAAGACACGCTGCTGTGGAAACAGGGCCAAGCGGATTATGTGGAACAATTCCCACATAGTTTGCTTCTGCCATGGCAGCCACTTTTTTTGCAGGTGTAATGCCGCCTAACGCACAAACATCAGGCCGCACATAACGGGCCGCTTTTTTTGTCATAATCAATTCCATTTCCTGAATATTAATACAGCGCTCCCCTGTCGCAATCGGAATAGAAATTTTTGACGCTACATCTGCCATTACTTCTACGTTATCAGGTGCAATGGGATCCTCCAGAAAAAGAGGATGATATTTTTCTACCGCATTGCCAAAAGCAATTGCCTCTGACGGAGTTAGGGATCTATGACACTCCAAAACAAAATCAAAATCCTCTCCTACTGCCTGACGGCATGCAGCTACCATATCCGTATATTTTTTTACTTTCCCATTAAAAATGTCATCTTCCATGCCTGTCTGAGTCTGACTCATATCACCAGTAATCATTAACCGGGCACATGTAAATCCCTGCTTTTTTAGTTCTAAACACCCTTTTGCCATAGCTTCCGGGGTAAACTGAAAAACTGCTCCATAGCTGCGAACCTTATCTCTTGTCCGTCCGCCTAAAAGCTCATATACCGGAACCCCAAGAGCCTTTCCTTTAATATCCCAAAGGGCAATATCAATCGCAGATATTGCACTCATAAGGATTGCACCGCGAAAATACATACTACGGTACATATATTGATTGTGATGTTCAATCTGAAACGGATCTTTGCCAACGAGATATCCACGAAATTTTTTCAGGCACTCTGCTGCCGCATCAATGAAGCCCCAGGCGCCTACCTCACCAATTCCTGAAATTCCTGTATCTGTAATTATCTTAACAAAAAGATATTTACTTGCCGGAATCAGCGTTAAATCTGTAATTTTCATAACAGTCTCCTTTATAGAATGTTTCTTTTATCACGCGTGATTGATTGATATTCTTATTTTATCAGTTTCCCTTTTTTAAATCTTTCCAAACATTTACAGTTTTTTTCTGCAAAAATAAAAAGCATCAGCCTATGGCCCATGCTTTTTATTATAAACAATCTAAAAAATCGCCCTTATTTTTAACGAATTCTAAAGATAAATTTTGGTTTTTTATTATTTCTATTCTAATTATACGCCCATACTGTCTTATTTTAGAAAGACTCTTTTGTAAAATCATCCAGAATTTTTTGAAGCTTTTCCACTTCTTCACAAGAACGCTGAGCCTGCTGTTTTAAATCCTTCAGCTTTTCTTCATATTTTTCCGTTTTCCCGTAATATCCAAAATCCAATATCTCACATTCTTTAGCCCTATACCTGTAATTCTCTAATTTTTTATTCAGCAGTTCATTATTTGTGGAAAGAAACGTTCGTTTTTCCAAAAGTTCCTTTCCCCGATCTTCTGCAAGAATTTGCTGACGGTACTGCATGGGAGACTTCCCAAAGGTTTTCTTAAAAGCTGTATTAAATGCTTTCACATCAGGGAATCCGTTATTGTGTGCAATTTCAAGTACAGTGCTTTCTGTAGAACACAATTCTAAAGTTGCTTCTCTCACTCGTATTCGTGTCAGATAATCATAAAAATTTACACCCACATGATTTTTAAAGTATACAGATAAGTAACTGGAATTGTATGGACACACCTTCCCCAAATCATGAAGCGATAACCTTTCTTTATAATTTTCCTCCACATAGTTCAAAATCTGGTGAACTACCCATTGTCTAAAGCCAATGGGCTTCCTGCTTCCCAGACCTCGTAACCTACTATCTCCACAGGCGTTAATTCGGGCAGTCCCTGCCCTATATTGTTATTTTTTATGCTATTTGTCTTAATCCTTCTTCCAGTATATTCTTCGCCGCATTGATAT
>ENA-OPEV01001912-OPEV01001912.1-human-gut-metagenome-genome-assembly--contig:-NODE-1912-length-10806-cov-4.209934_pt1 | contig 10806 bp, 9 predicted proteins | sample MGYA00241637_ERZ501537 | MGnify/ENA primary metagenome ERZ501537 (study PRJEB25962, sample SAMEA1972159) | human gut metagenome | biome: human gut; feature: human-associated habitat; material: faeces...
CCGGTAAAGGCGGTTTGAGCGTATTGCTTATCGAAAAGAATAGTCTGGGTGGCGTCTGTCTGAACGAAGGCTGTATTCCTACGAAAACATTGTTGTATTCGGCAAAGACTTATGACAGTGCAAAACATGCATCGAAGTATGCAGTCAATATCCCGGAAGTCTCTTTCGATTTGCCTAAGATAATAGCGCGTAAAAGTAAGGTAGTGCGTAAACTGGTGCTGGGAGTGAAAGCGAAGCTGACTGCCAACAATGTTACAATCGTATCGGGAGAAGCGCAGATCATTGATAAAAATACGGTTCGCTGCGGGGAAGAGACTTACGAAGGAGAGAATCTGATATTATGTACGGGTTCGGAAACCTTTATTCCTCCTATTCCGGGAGTGGACGCGGTGAACTACTGGACGCACAGGGATGCTTTGGACAGTAAAGAATTGCCGGCTTCTTTGGCTATTGTTGGTGGCGGGGTAATCGGTATGGAGTTTGCGTCGTTCTTCAATAGTTTGGGAGTACAGGTGACGGTGGTTGAGATGATGGACGAAATCCTGGGTGGAATGGATAAGGAGCTTTCCGCTTTGCTCCGTGCGGAATATGCAAAACGAGGTATTAAATTCCTGCTTAGTACGAAAGTGGTCGGCTTGTCGCAAACGGAAGAAGGGGCTGTTGTTTCTTATGAGAACGCGGAGGGAAACGGCAGTGTCATTGCAGAGAAGCTGTTGATGAGTGTCGGCCGTCGCCCGGTGACGAAAGGTTTCGGGCTCGAAAACCTGAATTTGGAGCAGACGGAGCGTGGTGCTATCAGAGTTAATGAAAAGATGCAGACTTCTGTGCCGGACGTGTATGTTTGTGGTGACCTGACAGGATTCTCTTTGCTCGCCCATACGGCTGTTCGTGAAGCGGAAGTTGCCGTACATTCCATCTTGGGAAAGGAAGATGCCATGAGTTATCGGGCTATTCCGGGCGTAGTCTATACCAATCCGGAGATTGCTGGAGTGGGTGAAACGGAGGAGTCGGCCTCAACGAAAGGAATCAATTATCAGGTTATCAAACTTCCGATGGCTTACTCCGGCCGTTTTGTGGCGGAGAATGAGGGCGTCAACGGAGTCTGCAAAGTATTGTTGGATGAACAGCAACGGGTGATTGGAGCCCATGTGTTGGGCAATCCGGCTTCGGAGATTATCACTCTTGCGGGCACTGCCATTGAACTCGGATTGACGGCAGCGCAATGGAAAAAGATTGTTTTCCCGCATCCTACGGTAGGAGAGATTTTCCGGGAAGTGTTATAAACGGATTCTGATATCTGCGATCGTTCATTGATGCGGGTATCTTACTGATAAAATCAAATATATGATGAGAAAATATATAATCACTCCGGCCTTATTGGCAATAGTTTGTATGGTGATGTGTCATTGTACATTTGTTGATGTCATAAACTGTATTGTATGAAAAAAAGTCTTTTGTTGGTCACCCTTTCAGTTTGTTTGTTGCCACTTTGGGGACAACAAAATTTCTCCCGGATAGATTCGCTTATCAAGAAGATGCTCCCCGAAGCATCCGAGGTCGGCATATCCGTCTACGATCTGACGGCTAAGAAATCACTTTATAACTATCGTGCGGAGAAACTTTCCCGTCCTGCCTCTACCATGAAGCTGCTGACGGCTATTACCGCACTCTCCCGCCCCGAAGCTGCCGAACCTTTCCGCACGGAAGTATGGCACGATGGCGTGATAGAACATGATACTTTGCAAGGCAACCTGTATGTGGTAGGCGGATTCGATCCTGAATTTAACAGCCAGTCGATGGATTCATTGATAGAAGAGGTAATCACTTTCCCTTTTTCGGTGATTAACGGACAGGTGTACGGCGATGTTTCGATGAAAGACTCTCTTTATTGGGGTAGTGGATGGGCATGGGACGATACCCCTGCGGGCTATCAGCCCTATTTGTCTCCACTGATGTTTTGCAAGGGGACTGTACAGGTTTCTGTCGTTCCTTCTACGGTGCAGGGAGATACCGCGAGTGTTTCCTGCCAACCTGTATCCTCCTATTATACAGTGACGAATCAGACGAAAACACGTACCTCTTCTGCCGGAAGATTCTCTTTCACGAGAGACTGGCTGACGAATGGCAATAATCTCCTCGTTTCGGGCAATGTCACTTCGATCAGAAAGGACGATGTAAACATCTACGACTCTCCCCGTTTTTTTATGCATACTTTCCTGGAGCGTCTTCGTGGGAAAGGAATCACGACTCCCCAGTCGTATGGTTTTGCCGAATTGCCTCGCGATAGTGTGACTGTAGAACGGATGGCTTGCTGGAATACTTCCGTGCAGAAAGTGCTGAACCAGTTGATGAAAGAGAGTGATAATCTCAATGCGGAAGCATTTCTTTGTCGCTTGGGGGCGCAGGCTACGGGAAAGAAGCAGGTAGCTGCCGAAGATGGTATTGTCGAGATTATGAAATTGATCCGTCGCCTAGGGCATGACCCGAAAGACTATAAGATTGCCGACGGTTGCGGACTGTCCAATTATAATTACCTCTCTCCTGCCCTGCTGGTGGACTTTCTGAAATATGCGTACTCGCAAACAGAGGTGTTTCAGATGTTATATAAATCTCTTCCCGTTGGCGGGGTGGACGGAACATTGAAATTCCGGATGAAAGGTACTCCTGCCTTCCGGAATGTTCATGCCAAAACAGGCTCGTTTACGGCAATAAATGCGCTTGCAGGCTATCTGAAGATGAAGAACGGACATGAAGTGGCATTTGCCATTATGAACCAGAATGTACTTTCGGCGGCTAAAGCGAGAGCATTTCAGGATAAGGTGTGTGAGGTGATTATTGGGAAATAGGCTGATATGAATACATTAGCCCGTACAACCAAAGTGGAATTCCGTTGTTGAATCCGATTTCTATGTTGTCAAGGGGCAGGTACTATTTTCCATGGAGGGCTCTTTATTGATTCTTCTATAAAAAGACAATTGTATTCTCTAATAAGCAAAAATCGTAGGATTTTGTTTACCAGAGAATACAATTATACTTGTTTTGAATCGAATACTGTAAATTCTATACTATATATATTATATTTACTTTGAGTATTCAGCCCAATTAGTATTCTTCATATCGCCACTCTTAGCCAACTCTGCGTGCATACCAAGTGCAGCCTGAATAGCGTGTGGAGTCTGTGCCCGGTTACCGGCCAGTTTGAGGTAATCCCAAAGAAGCTCTTTGTAGTCAGGATGTGCACAGTTTTCGATGATGGCTTGTGCGCGTTCTTTCGGGCTCTTGCCACGAAGATCGGCAACACCTTGCTCGGTGATAACGATGTTGACATCGTGCTCCGTGTGGTCGTGGTGGGATACCATCGGTACGATCGCGCTGATCTTCCCTTCTTTGGCCACAGACGGACAAGTGAAGATAGAGATGTAAGCGTTGCGGGTAAAGTCTCCCGAACCACCGATACCGTTCATCATTTTTGTTCCGCCGATATGGGTAGAGTTTACGTTGCCGTACAGGTCAACTTCGATGGCTGTATTGATAGAAATGATACCGAGGCGGCGTACTATTTCCGGGCTGTTTGAGATTTCCGACGGACGGAGAACCAGTTTGTCGCGGAAGAAATCCATATCGTTGTAGATGCCTTCCAGACAGTCATTTGTAACAGTCAGTGAACAGGCGCTACCGAATTTGATGCGTCCTTCGCGAATCAATCCGATCACGGAATTCTGGATTACCTCTGTGTACATTTCGAATGCAGGAATCGTTTTATCACGTCCCAATGCACCGAGTACGGCGTTGGCGATGTTTCCTACACCCGATTGCAAAGGCAAGAAACTGGACGGGATAATACCGCGTTTCATGTCGGCTGCAAGGAAGTCGGCAACATTCTGGCCGATTTTGTCGGTCAACGGATCAGCGGCAGCGAAAGAACGCGCTTCGTCCGGCCAGTTGGTTTCCACTACGCCTATAATTTTTTTCGGGTCTACCTGAACGTAAGGCAGTCCGATACGGTCACTCGGTTTATAGATCGGTATTTCGCGGCGGTAAGGCGGGTCGAGCGGTTCGTATACGTCGTGCATACCCATGCCGGATTTGCTGTGTGCGCCGTTCAACTCCACGATAATCTGGTCGGCCAGACGGCAGATCGTCGGGGAAATACCACCAGCGGCAGTCAGATAAATCTTTCCGTCCGGAGTCACTTCGCAGGCTTCGATGATGGCTACGTTCACTTTGCCCATGAATCCGTAGCGCACTTCCTGTGCCATTTGTGAGAGGTGTATGTCGTTGTAGGCAATCTCTCCGTTGTTCACAGCTTTGCGGAAATCAGCGTTGGTAGTATAAGGGGCGCGGTAGCGGATTGCTTTGGCACGTGACAGTACGCCGTCGCAGGATTCCCCTGTCGATGCGCCTGTGAAAATTCCTACTTGAAACGGGTTTCCTTTCGCATGTTCTGCTTCAGCAATTTTTGCGAGTTCGGCTGTTACAGCCTTGGCCGTTCCGGCGGGAGTAAATCCGCTTAGGCCGATGTTGTAGCCATGTTTGATTAGGCTTGCAGCTTCCGCTGCCGAAATACGATTGAGTGACATAAATAGTAAATTTCGTGTTAAATACAGTTGATATTTTTATTGATAATTAATTCTCTGTTTGTACGGCCTTGTACCAATGCTTGGCAATGACTCGTCACATAATGATTCGAAACTCAATGAGTTTACGGGCTCTCTCAATACTTCCGTTGAAGTATCTCTCCCCAGATAATAGCGCGGCGGGCTTCTTCTGCGGAGTGAATCGTGAAATCATGTTCGTTATCAGTTGATTCGGTGTGAGAGTTATAATGAGAACCTTGTTGGGAATTTCGTTTATCTTGCGCGGCACTGTTTGCCAGGGATGCGGAAACGGATATTTCTTCTTTTTTTCTTTTCTGCTGCGCTGCTGGTTTCGCCGTCTGTTTGGGAGACTGTTGCGGTGGCGTCTGTTTCAGGGGTTTAGGCTGGAATAATTCTTCCAGCGACTTGGGGCCACCCCATGCCTCGGGCATAGGAACTGCATCCGGAGCTACTTCAACGGGGGATGGCATCGGGGAAACGGGGCGTTTATTCTTAGCTTTTTTCGATTTACTATTCTTATTCACCTCTTTGAATATTCCCACAAGAATGACACCTGCTATCAAGAGAAATTTCAAAAAATCTTCCATTGTGTTTCACTGCTAATTAGTTATCTGCCAAAGTTACGTATTTTATCTGGTTCAGGCTAACATTTTATTATGAAAAAAGGGCAGCTTCACAGCTCCCCTTAATTTTTTTAACCTAAACCTTAACTATGAAAAAATCTAATGTTTCTTTCATTGCACAAATGTGAAAAATAAATTTAAATTTGCCAAGCATATCGCCTAAAAATGTTTATTCTCTTAACATAAATTACAAATTTGCTTGCCAAATCATAAGTTTTTGCGTTATTTTGATATCAATTCACTACTTATTGAAAGCGAAGCCGTATCTTTGCATCCGAATTTTTAAACTAAGATTTGAGTATGAACGAATTAACGGGAGCGGACTTTAAATCCGCAACTGAAATGAAGGATGACAACAAAAAGTTGTTTATCGAAACCTATGGCTGCCAGATGAACGTAGCCGACAGTGAGGTGATTGCCTCGGTGATGCAAATGGCGGGTTATTCCGTAGCCGAAACGCTGGAGGAAGCCGATGCCGTGTTTATGAATACCTGTTCCATCCGCGACAATGCGGAGCAGAAGATTCTGAATCGCCTGGAGTTTTTCCACTCGCTGAAGAAAAAGAAAAAGCATCTGATTGTAGGTGTACTGGGCTGTATGGCCGAACGGGTAAAGGATGATCTGATAACGAATCATCATGTAGACCTCGTTGTGGGGCCGGATGCTTATCTGACGTTGCCCGACCTGATTGCGGCCGTAGAAACCGGTGAAAAAGCAATCAATGTGGAACTTTCTACTACCGAGACTTATCGGGATGTGATTCCGTCGCGTATCTGCGGCAATCATATTTCGGGTTTTGTATCCATCATGCGTGGCTGCAATAACTTCTGCACCTATTGTATCGTGCCCTATACTCGTGGACGCGAGCGCAGCCGTGACGTAGAAAGCATCCTGAATGAAGTGGCAGACCTCGTGACGAAAGGCTATAAGGAAGTCACCCTGTTGGGGCAGAACGTCAACTCTTACCGTTTTGAAAGACCGACAGGCGAAGTGGTTACTTTCCCGATGTTGCTCCGAACAGTGGCCGAGGCTGCTCCGGGAGTGCGTATTCGTTTCACGACTTCCCATCCGAAGGATATGAGTGATGAAACGCTGGAAGTGATTGCGCAAGTTCCGAATGTGTGTAAACATATCCATTTGCCTGTGCAGAGCGGCAGTTCGCGTATTCTGAAACTGATGAACCGTAAGTATACCCGTGAGTGGTATCTGGACCGGGTGGCAGCTATCAAACGTATCGTCCCCGATTGCGGACTGACTACCGATATTTTCTCCGGTTTTCATTCTGAAACGGAAGAGGATCATGCCTTGTCACTTTCGCTGATGGAAGAATGTGGATATGATGCTGCTTTCATGTTTAAATACTCCGAACGTCCGGGAACGTATGCATCGAAGCATCTTGAAGATAATGTGCCCGAAGAGGTGAAAGTCCGTCGCCTGAACGAGATTATCGCTTTGCAGAACCGTCTGTCTGCCGAATCCAACCAGCGTTGCATCGGTAAAACGTATGAAGTGCTTGTGGAAGGAGTCTCCAAGCGTTCGCGCGACCAGCTGTTCGGCCGTACGGAGCAGAACCGTGTGGTGGTGTTCGACAGAGGTACGCACCGTGTCGGTGATTTCGTCAATGTGCGTGTCACGGAGGCCAGCTCGGCTACGCTGAAGGGGGAAGAAATCTGATTTCACCACAGAGGACACGGAGGTCTTTTTTCTTCCTTGAAACTCTGTGTCTTCTGCATTCTTTGTGGTAAAACTTACATCATCATGTGTCTCCTGATGGAGAACTTCACAATCGCCATCGCATTGATGGACGCGAATGGAATATCCATCGGCTCATGATGAGTATTATAGCTCACGAGCTTGAGATACCCTTCTTTTTCCGAACGATTCACGTACTTCACCGCCAGATACTCGTCTCCGTCAATCATAAACGACACCAGGTATATTTCCCCGTAAATCACGTTGTCGAAACTGCTAATTTCCTTGTATCCGATAATATCTCCCGATTTCAGTATGGGATACATGCTGTCTCCGTTGACGTAGACCGCCCCGTCGCAGACGGAAATATTGGGAATCCATATCTTCCCCAGTGCATATTGCTGTTTGTTGGTGAATAATGTTTTCAGGTTCGCCGCCGCCGTAATATCGTATAATGTCACGCTACGGTCGTCTATTGGTTCGGGCGTTTTCGGATTGTGTATAATTTCGACTTCTCCCTGTACCAGCTCGCTTTGGCAAAATCTCGGCTGATGTTTCGGATTTCCTTTTCCCAATAATAGCCAGTTATAGTCCACCTTGTCTCCGAATTTGTCAAGCAGCAGACGGAAATCAATGCTGTTTCGTGCTCCCCAATTGGTAACTGTTGCTCTCGAAACTTCCAGGTATTCAGCTAGTTCGCTGTCTCTCTTTAAGTTCAATGCCTGTTTGGCACGTTTGATGATACCTAATACATCCAAATTTGTATCCATTCTGTTTTTTTATTTAAAAGACTAATCTCGGATTTACAAATGGCAGCTATAAAAATGGCTGCCTCAAAAATGTGTTTACTATATGTTTATAACCAATGATTTGTGAAATAGTTGAGGTTTAATATTGAAAATTACTATTTTATTTATGAAAAATATTCTATCTTTGTCCCATTGATTAATAGAAAACGTTTCAAAAATATAAATTAAAAACGGATATGCCATGCAATACTTCAAGAAAAACACAAAAAACTTGAAATTTTCTCATCCGCCACCTGCGGAAAGCTTACTGATGCCTGTTAACAGCTATTCTCCCAAGTGTTAATAGCTATTTCTCTAACCATTAATATCTGAAACGCCAGATGTTAATACCTGGCAATAGGATAACAAAAGGATAACATATTGTATACGAATACTCCGTATTTGAATGATTACAGACCTGACTGATAAAAACTAGCATTTATAATTTATAATTGGATAACAAAATGAAAAGCTCAAAAGTACAAACACTGTGCGTTTGCGGATGTTGCAAACGCTCTCTTCCGGCAAGTGCCTTTTATATCAATAAGAAAACCGGCCTTCCCGGCAACTACTGTAAGGAATGTCGTAAAACTGTCAGCCGGAACCACCGGAAGAACGAGAAACGCTCCCTTGCATGCGACAGGGAAAGCAATTATCCGGTAATAACCTCTACGGAAAATCCCACGTTGCGACGGGAACTTATTCTGCATGCCCTTGAAACCGTAGCTGCCAGCATTGAACGGAAAAGGCGGAAAGTCCGTGAATCGGAATTTGAATCCGAATCAGGTTCTGAATTCCAATCCGAATCAGTCTTTGAATTGGAATTAGAATCAAAATCAGGATCAAAATTAGAATTGGCAGACTGATTTATAAAAACAATTTATATCATGGGACGAATAAAACAAGGGCTTGACTATTTCCCTTTGAATACCGATTTTATGCACGACCGTGTCGTACGCCGTGTGATGAAGCGTGAAGGCGATTCCGCCTTCACGATCCTGCTCTATACCCTGTCTTATCTATATTCGGGCGAGGGTTATTATATTCATGTCGATGATGACTTCTATGACGAACTCTCCGACCAGCTCTTCAGCACGGATAACGATAGTGTCCGCCGGGTGCTTCGTCTGTTTGTGGAGTACGGTTTCTTCGATTCCTCTCTCTACGAACGTTACGGCATCCTGACTTCCGCCGACATTCAGCGGCAGTTCCTTTTTATCACTAAACGCCGCAGCCGCCGTCATATTTCTCCGGACTACTGTCTGCTGCCGGATGAGGAAACCGTACACTCCACCCTTCCGGATGCTGTTGCAGAAACCCCGGATATTGTAACGCAAACCCTCGATACTGTAACAGAATCCCCGGGTACTGCAACAAAAAGCACCTTCATAAAAAGAAAAGAAAAAGAAAGGAAAGAAAACATCCTCCCTAACCCTCCTTTGCCCAAAGGAGGGGATGAGGGAGAAGAAGGAGGAGATTTTTCTAACAGAAAACCGGCGAAGAAGAAACGTGAACTGACACAGTCGGATATTGACCGGATGCAAGCTCCTGCTGACGGACACCCGCGCAACCTTTCCGGACTATTGGATAACCTTCGCCTTTATCATATTCCTCCCTCCGAACAGTATGCAATCGTGCTGAAAAGTAATTACGGAGAAATCGGTGGTAAGGTTTGGAAGGGTTTCGGTGTCATTCGGGCAAGTGCCGGAAAGATCAAACTGCCCGGCCATTATTTGTTGAGTGTCCTGAATAACTGAATTAATGAGGAATATGATGCTATTATGTTGTGTAATGTATTGTAAATTAGTGGTATAGTAACAATTTTTCATATTAACGAATTTATTAACGCACACTTTTAAAATCTCTTGCACAGACAGAAATAAGGTCTTATATTTGCATTGTCGATAAGCTTAAAGACACAGACAAACTAGAATTATTAACGACTAAAAACTATTACAATTATGCCAGTATTGTACAAACCTTTCCAGTCAACTCTGGAAGACAAAAAAAGCGGTAAAAAACTCTTCTATCCCCGAGTTGTACGTTCGGGAAACGTGGATTCCGCACAACTTTCGAAAGAAATAGCAGCCTACTCTTCCCTCTCTCCGGGTGACGTAAAAAACACACTCGACAACCTGGTGACGGTGATGGGGCAACACTTGCAATCTTCGGAAAGCGTAAGCGTGGACGGTCTTGGTACCTTCCGTATGGTGATGGTAGCTCGTGGCAAAGGTGTGGAAACCTCTGACGAAGTGTCGGCTGCACAGGCTACGCTTACCGTCCGCTTCCAACCGACAACGACTAAGAATCATGACCGCACTACCGCTACCCGTTCGATGGTGACCGGTACGAAGTGTGCCCGTTATGATAAACTTGTTTCCGATGCAGGTAGTGCAGGAGGCGGCAACTCCGGTGGAAGCGACAAGCCCGGTGGAGGCGGTAATGAAGGAGGCGGAGAAGCGCCCGATCCGGCTGCATAAATGACGTCACGGCAGTGAGGAGTACACAAAATGTAAACGGCAAACTTCGTAGGCTTAACTAGACATTTGACTTTTAACTAAACTAGAAATCATCCACTAACATGAGGATTATCAACTTGATTGTGGTGCATTGCAGCGCCACGAGGGAGGATTGTACACTTTCTCCGGAAGATTTGGACTGGTTGCACCGGCGTCGCGGATTCAATGGAACAGGCTATCACTATTATATCCGCAAGGATGGAACAGTGCACCTTACCCGGCCCGTGGAACGCATCGGAGCACACGCCAAAGGTTTCAACGCTCACTCGATAGGTATCTGCTATGAAGGTGGTCTGGACTGCCGGGGACGCCCGGCAGATACCCGGACTCCGGCACAGCGGGCTACGCTCCGGCAACTCGTCGGGCAACTACAGGAGAAATTCCCTGGCTGCCGGGTATGCGGGCACCGGGATCTTTCGCCGGACTTGAACGGAAACGGTGAGATAGAGCCGGAAGAGTGGATAAAACAGTGCCCGTGCTTTGAGGTGGCAAAGGAATTCGAGGAGTTCGGAGGATTTGCTACTGTAACTAAGAATAAGAACACAGAGTAACACAACACATTAAAGAACAGAAAGGAGGTAAATTA
>ENA-OPEV01001915-OPEV01001915.1-human-gut-metagenome-genome-assembly--contig:-NODE-1915-length-10766-cov-5.327514_pt1 | contig 10766 bp, 8 predicted proteins | sample MGYA00241637_ERZ501537 | MGnify/ENA primary metagenome ERZ501537 (study PRJEB25962, sample SAMEA1972159) | human gut metagenome | biome: human gut; feature: human-associated habitat; material: faeces...
CGAAACAGCGGCTATGCTCCAGTGGAAGAAAGGCGGTTTGTAAGCCATTTCTCCTCCGTTGTTTCTGGGTAAAATCCAGTTTCCGCTATCCAGCATGGAGTAGGAGACAATAGATTCGCGAGGCTCCCCTTTGGTGTGGTACTCCGATAAACCGAGGAAAGGCAGGATAGTAACTACGCAAATGACTAGTAACAGCCAGAAAGCTTTGTTTGAAGTCAATGTTTTCATCTTTATCTTATATTGAAATTTATGTTCTTTTATTTTCTGCCGAAGTCGGCCGGAATTTCTCCCCATTCTTTCGTTTCCCATTTCAGAATACGGGTGGTATAGGTGTTTCCCTGCAACCATTTTTCTGCCCGTTCAATCAACAGAAAGAGTTCTTCTGTTTCCGGGGTTCGGGGGAGTTTGGTCTTGCACTTCTTCTGTCGCACCCAGCTGATGGCATTCGCGCTGTCACTGTAAATGGGCATATCGAAACCTTTCTTTTTCAGCAACGCCAAACCGTGTACGATGGCTAGAAACTCACCGATATTATTCGTGCCTTTCATCGGGCCGAAATGAAAAATCTCCTGACGGCTGGCAATGTGTACGCCGCGATATTCCATCGGTCCCGGATTACCGCTACAGGCTGCATCGACAGGCTATTGTCGATCACACAAGAAGGTAAAGTATCCGAAGAAGGTTTAGGACCTCCTGATTTAGCCTTTGCATTCTTGCCGATATAAGCATAGGGAGACATTGTCAACGCGCGTTCCGCTTCTTCGCGCGTATCAAATGATTTGTATTTGGCAGCTTCATATCCTTTGATTTGAAGTTGGCAGTCTGTCCAGGAAGTATAAACTCCGGGGGTGACACCTTCCCATACTACATAAAATTTCTGTTTAGCCATTTTTTCTGACGATAATTTTAGATAGTCAATGAATTGACGCTGCGAAGGTACAAATATATTCTCTAACTGAACAAGTTAGGGGGGCTACTTGTTATAAAAAAAAGAGAGTTTTAAGAATATAAAATAAGAAAGGAACTATTATGGAAAGATCTTTTAGTGAAGCTTTGAAACAACGTCGAACTTACTATTCAATTACTAATCAGTCACCTATATCCGATCAGGAGATCGAATGTATCGTTAATATGACCGTGCGCCACGTACCGTCGGCATTCAATTCGCAATCTACCCGTGTGGTACTTCTATTGGGAGAATCGCATAAGAAATTGTGGCAGATTGTGAAGGACGCATTAAAGAAGATTGTACCGGCTGAAGCGTTTGTCAAGACAGAGGAGAAGATAGATCATTCGTTTGCCTGTGGGTATGGCACTGTATTGTTTTTTGAGGATCAGAAGGTTGTGAAAGGGCTTCAGGAGGCTTTCCCGGCTTATCAGGAGAATTTCCCGGGATGGTCATTGCAGACTTCTGCCATGCACCAGTTAGCTATCTGGGTAATGCTCGAAGATGTAGGTTTCGGAGCATCGCTGCAACACTATAACCCGTTGATTGATGAAGAAGTGCGCCGTGCATGGGATTTGCCGGAACATTGGCATTTGATTGCGGAAATGCCGTTCGGACTTCCTGTCGGCAAACCGGGTGAAAAAGAATTCCAGCCGCTTGAAGAACGGGTGAGAATCTTTAAATAAATCGGGAATGAAGAATGAATAATGAAGAATTGGATGGCATAATGGCTAAAATTCTTCATTCTTCATTCTTCATTCTTCATTAAATGATTAATTTTGCTCACAAAATTAATCATTTATGGTTCGTATCTTCCTTACCGGCTATATGGGTGCCGGAAAAACGACGTTGGGTAAGGCTTTTGCCCGATATATGAATATACCGTTCATCGATCTGGACTGGTATATTGAAGAGCGTTTTCACAAAACCGTTGGAGAATTATTTATTGAACGAGGCGAAACAGGATTCAGGGAGCTGGAGAGAAATATGCTCCATGAAGTAGCCGAGTTTGAGAATGTGGTAATTTCGACGGGGGGTGGAGCGCCTTGTTTTTATGATAATATGGATTTTATGAACCGGACCGGAAAGACTGTTTTTCTGGAGGTGCATCCGGATGTGTTGTTCAGGCGCTTGCGTGTGGCTAAACAACAACGTCCTATTCTTCAGGGTAAAGAGGATGAAGAACTGAAAGCGTTCATTGTTCAGGCACTCGAGAAGCGTGCTCCTTTTTATCATCAGGCACAATATATCTTTAATGCAGACGAATTGGAAGACCGTTGGCAGATTGAAACATCGGTGCAATGTTTGCGACAACTTTTGGGATTGTAGAAGTAACAGTCGTTATATTTTGTGTAATCGTCATTTGGAAAGCAGTGGAATGTGTGTAATTTGTGCCTGATAATGAATGATTATTGGGAGGAATTTTACAGTATTCAGAAATCAGGTAGTTGTAATGTTCTCTTTTTGTTGGAACTTCGTTTTTTTTGAGACTCTTGTTTGTGCATTCGGTCAATATTTGTACCTTGCACTCGTTATGAGATTTTTTATTGACTAGTAACACAAAATTAAGGTAAAGTTCTATATCATGAAAACTTTAAAAGAGAAATTTGGGGAGTTATCCGCTAAAATTAAAGCATCCGGACAGCCTGCAAGGGTATGGTTTCCGCAGTATACACCGGCTTCATTGTTAAGTGCGGAAAACTGGTGGGAAGCATTGGCTGTATGTGAATATGCTTTGGACACAAAAGAAGACGAGAAATTAACAGAAGATTTTTTTGAACTGATATTCAGTGCTTTTGACTGTAACGTAGAGGTGGAACTCAACGCGGAAGAATATGAATTCTGGTGGGAAAAGGTGATGCAGGTATGCGATCGTGTGGCAAAGTTTAGCGGTGCGGGATGGGCGCAGAAGGGTGCACAATATTCCGAAGCCCGTTATGGAAAGCGGGACATGAGTTATTTGTTTCCATACTACGAGAAGGCCGCCGATATGGGTTGGGCTGAAGCGGAAGCAACTGTTGCCTATTGGCGATACATGGGATTCTATTGCGAACAAGATAAAGAAGAGGGTGAACGGCGTTTTGCAGCTCTCACTTCTCCCGAAGCTATTTTATGGGGAAAGCATTATCGTGCTTTTGCCGAAGAATTTGCAGGGGATAAAGCAAAGGCATTACAGATACGGAATGAACTGCTTGCCGAACTGCCTGAAGGTGAACGTTTGCGTGCTCATGTATATGCATCGTTAGGAGATGCGCTCGACAGAGCGGAAGGTAACGTGGCAGAGGAAGCTGCTTACTACGAAAAAGCCCTGGAAATAGTTCCCAATCTTTATAGTCTTAAAAATCTGGCTACGCTTTATTTCCGTTACCCGGAACTGAATAAACCGAAAGAACTGAGCTTTGAACTTTGGGAAAAGGCTTGGCATGCCGGTGTGTGGTCTGCCGCCAATTTCCTGGGATATAACTATCAGGAGGAGGAATGGCTGGATATGCCTAAGGCGATTGAATGGCTGGAAAAGGGCATGCTTTATTGTGAACCCTACAGTACGTATGAACTGGCATTGATCTACCTGTATAATGATGAATATAAGAACGTGGAACGTGGACTGATGTGTCTGAACCGTTGCGTGGAGGATGATTATATACAAGGTATCGAAGGACTGGCCAATATTTATTTCAACGGTGATTTGGTGCCGGAAGACATGAATCGCGCGAAAGAGTTGTTGGAGAAAGCCATTGAGTTGGGTTCGGGAAGTGCAGCTTATCGTTTGGGCTGGATGTATGAACGTGGCTTCTTGTCTGAAGAACCGGATTATGTGAAGGCTTTAGAGTTTTATGAAAAAGCGGCTTCACTGAATAATGCCGATGGGTATTGCCGTGTGGCTCTTTATCTGGCTAATGGATATAGCGGTGTGAAGGACCCTGTAAAATCAAGGGAATATTATGAAAAAGCGGCCGAACTGGGTGCTTGCTTTGCCCTTGTGGAACTGGCATTCTTATATGAGAATGGCGATGGAGTGGAGAAGAATTATGAAAAGTCATTTGAACTGATTAGCAAGGCTGCCGAACAGGGTTATCCTTATGCAATGTTCCGTGTAGGTCTTTATATGGAAAAGGGTGTTCTTGGTGAAGTGAAACCGGAAGAGGCCTTTGCCTGGTATACAAAGGCAGCTGAAGCGGACGATAATGATGCGATCTTTGCTTTGGGACGTTGCTATAGAGAAGGTATCGGAACGGAAGAAAACTGGGATAGGGCACTCGAATGGTTTAGTAAAGGGGCGGAAAAGAATGAAGCCCGTTGTCTGACGGAACTGGGGATGGCTTATGAGAATGGTAATGGCGTGGAAGAGAATCCACAAAAGGCAGTGGAATATATGATGAAGGCTGCCGAACAAGACTATGGTTATGCTCAGTTTAAGATGGGAGATTATTATTTCTTCGGTTGCGGTCCCTGTCTGGAAGATAATAAAACAGCTGTGGAATGGTATGAAAAGGCAGTGGCTAATGAGATTCCGATGGCTATGTTGCGTATGGGTGAGTATTATCTGTATGACTACGACAGCCTGAATGAGTCGGAAAAGGCTTTTGCTTATTTCAAGAAAGCTGCCGAGTATGAATGGTATAGTGAAGGACTGGGTATCTGTTATGAAATGGGTATCGGAGTGGAAGATAATGAAACGGAAGCCTTTAAATATTATACACTGGCTGCGGATAATGGAAATACGACAAGTATGTATCGTACCGGACTTTGTTATTATAATGGAGTAGGTGTGAAACAGAATTATGCCGAGGCTTATCGTTGGTTTACGGATGCGGCAGGAAATGAAAATATTGCTGCGACTTATTATCTCGGTAAGATGATGATGTATGGCGAAGGTTGTACTCCTGATCCGGAAGCTGCGGTGCAATGGCTGCTGAAAGCTGCCGAAAAAAATAGCGACAAAGCGCAATTTGAACTTGGAAATGCCTATCTGACAGGAAATGGCGTCGAAGAAAACGATGAAATTGCAATGGAGTGGTTCGAAAAGGCCGCAGAGAATGGCAATGAGAAAGCTCTTAAAATCACCGGAAGGAGGAGGAAGTAAAAGAGGAACATGGAAAAAGAAGGGAATAATCTGTTTCAGGTCAATCTTAAAGGTATGATTGCCCTGTTATCAGAGCACATTTATAGTAACCCGAATACTTTTGTTCGCGAACTGTTGCAGAATTGCGTAGATGCCATCACGGCACTACGCAATATTGACGAGAATTATAAAGGTCGCATCGATGTCTTTCTGAATGAGGACAAGACAGTGGTATTTCGGGATAATGGTATCGGATTGAAAGAGGAGGAAGTTTATCGTTTTCTGACTGTTATCGGGGAGAGTTCAAAGCGGGATACTCCCGATGCGGACGATTTTATCGGAAGGTTCGGTATCGGATTGTTATCTTGTTTCGTGGTGACCAATGAAATCACCGTAGAGAGTCGTTCTGCAATGGGCGGACAGCCTGTTTGCTGGTGTGGAAAAGTGGATGGGACGTATCAGCTGACTTTATCAGACGAAGAACGGCCCATCGGGTCGCAGGTAGTATTGCACCCGAAAGGGGATTGGATGCATCTTTTTGAATATGAAACATTTAAGAAGATACTGGTCGGTTACGGAGAAGTGTTGCCGTATCCTATCTATCTGCATTATCAGGGGGAAGAGGAGTTGGTAAATACGCCTTCGCCTGTATGGCTTGACCCGAAGGCGACTCGTAAGGAGTTGCTGGATTATGGGGCGAAAGTGTTTCAATCGTCTGCTCTCGATGCTTTCCGGATCTATACTGAAAGCGGCAAGGTGGAAGGGGTGCTTTATGTCCTGCCTTTCCGTACACAATTTTCAGTGCGCAACTCCCATAAGGTCTATCTCAAACGTATGCTGTTGAGTGAGGATGATTGCAATCTGTTGCCGTCGTGGGCTTTCTTTATCCGTTGTCTGGTGAATGCGGACGGGTTGCTGTCTACCGCTTCCCGGGAGTCTTTGGTGAGTAATGACCAACTGAAAGATGCCCGGAAAGAGATCGGGGTGGCTATCAAGGATTATCTGCGGGGATTGGTGCAGAATGACCGTGCCATGTTCAATCGGATTCTGGATGTTCATCACTTTCATATCAAGGCGATTGCTTCGGAGGATAATGAATTGCTTCGTTTGTTTATGGATTATCTTCCTTTTGAAACCAATAAGGGTTTGCGTAGCTTTGGAAGTATTCGTTCGGCAAACAATGTGATATGTTATACCAAGAATCTGGAGGATTTCCGGCAAGTGCGGCGTATAGCCGGAGCACAGGGTTGGCTGGTCGTGAATGCTGCTTATACGTTTGATGAAACGTTATTGAAAAAGTATGTCCGCCTGAATCCGGAACTTACTTTGGATGAAATATCTCCTTCACGGTTGCTGGAGCAGTTTGGTGAAGTGGAGGCGAACCAGGAGTTTCAGGCTTTTGAGGTGAAAGCGAACGAGTTGTTGAAGCGGTTTGGCTGTATCTGTCGTCTGAAGCATTTTACTCCGGTGGATATTCCGGTTATTTTTGTGGCGGAGGAAAAGGAGAATGCCGCTAAAAGTGCTAATAATCCGTTGGCGGCTGTACTGGGAGCTGTGAATACTACAAAGCAGATTCCGCCGACACTCACTTTCAATGCGGATAATGAAATGGTGCAGACCTTATTGCAAATACAAGGAGACAATAAACTGTTTCAGCATGTGGTGCATATATTGTATGTACAATCGCTTCTGCAAGGTAAATATCCGGTAAACAGCGAAGAAATGGAGCTTTTCAACCATTCGCTAAGTGAACTGATGACTTCGAAAATGAATGATTTTATAAATTTCCTGAATTAAAAAAGAGTATGAGATACACACTTGAAATACAAAAATTGCTGTTGCAGACACAGAATAACAACCTGCATCCCCGCGAAAAAGCCAATCTATTGAAAGAAGCTATCCGCATCGCCGATGAGAACGAAGATGTGGAATGGGCTACGGAGTTGAGACTGGATCTTATTTATGAACTGAATCTTCTTTCGGCGGATGCTGAAGAGATTACCGTGTTCTCTAAAATTCTGGATGATTACGAGAACCACAAGGATGTGATTAAGGAAGATGACTTGTTGTGGAAATATAAGTGGATATGGGCTTGTACGTTCGATCTTCCGGAGATCCCGATGGAGCAGGTACAGGCAATTGGGGAGGATTATAAAACCCGTATCCTCCGGAACGGGTATTCTTTGCGGAGTTATTATCACCGCTGGTCTGTGGAATGTGTCTGGATGCGGCAGTATGACAAGGCGAAAGAATACATTGATAAAATGTTGAATGAGAAGATAGACGATCAGTCGTGTGAGGCTTGTGAATTGAACTTTATGCTGGATTATTATCTGGAAACGGGACAGTTTGATGAGGCTTACAGCCGCGCGCAACCGTTGATTAATAAGCAGATCACTTGTTATGAAGCCAATTTGCGGGCCTATTTGAAGCTTGCTTATTATGCACAGAAAGCAGGTAAACCGGAGATTGCCGCCGATATGTGTGCACGTGCCGAAGAAGCATTGGTGGGAAGAGAGAAGGATGAATATCTTTTGCTCTATCTGGGATTGTTTATTGCCTATAATATGATGACGAAGCCGGAAAGAGCTTGGGAATATGCTGAACGCTGTATTGGTTGGAGTTTGCGTACTAATACGCTGAAGAGTTATCGTTTCTCCTGTGATATGGTAGAGGCTCTGAAATATGAAACCCGTCCGGAAGTCTCGTTGTCTTTGCCGGAAGAGTTCCCGCTTTATCGTCCGGATGGAATTTATCAGGTAAACGAACTTCGCAATTATTTCTATCAACAGGCAGAAGAGCTGGCACGTCGCTATGACGCCCGTAACGGAAATAGTGGTTATATGGACCGTTTGAAAGATTTAATGTCTAATTAATTGCCAACATGTAGATTAATCCGTATTTTTGCCGTCCAATTATTTACTAAAAACACTGAATAACAGAAAATGAGAAAGTGGCGTATTGAAGATTCTGAGGAACTCTACAACATCACAGGTTGGGGTACCTCGTACTTTGGTATTAATGACAAAGGTCATGTAGTTGTTACACCTCGTAGAGACGGAGTGACTGTCGATCTGAAAGAACTGGTCGATGAGTTGCAATTGCGTGATGTGGCTTCTCCCATGTTGGTACGTTTTCCGGATATTTTGGACAACCGTATTGAAAAGATGTCTTCCTGCTTTAAACAAGCGGCCGAAGAGTATGGTTATAAAGCCGAGAACTTTATAATTTATCCGATTAAGGTCAATCAAATGCGCCCGGTGGTGGAAGAGATTATCAGCCACGGAAAGAAGTTCAATCTCGGACTGGAAGCCGGTTCCAAACCGGAACTCCATGCAGTGATTGCGGTCAATACGGATTCTGACTCATTGATTGTCTGTAACGGATATAAAGACGAAAGTTACATCGAACTGGCTTTGCTTGCCCAGAAAATGGGTAAACGTATCTTCCTCGTTGTAGAGAAGATGAACGAACTGAAGCTGATTGCAAAGATGGCAAAACAGCTGAATGTGCAGCCTAACATCGGTATACGTATCAAACTCGCTTCTTCCGGTAGCGGAAAGTGGGAAGAGTCTGGAGGTGATGCCAGCAAATTCGGCTTGACTTCCAGTGAACTTCTCGAAGCGCTCGACTTCCTGGAGAGCAAAGGGATGAAGGATTGTTTGAAATTGATTCATTTCCATATCGGCAGTCAGGTGACAAAGATACGTCGTATCAAAACGGCTTTGCGTGAGGCTTCACAGTTCTACGTGCAGTTGCATTCGATGGGATTCAATGTGGAATTTGTAGATATTGGCGGTGGACTCGGAGTGGATTATGACGGAACCCGTTCGTCCAATAGCGAAGGCAGCGTGAATTATTCCATCCAGGAATATGTAAACGACTCTATTTCTACTTTGGTGGACGTGAGCGATAAAAATGGTATCCCACACCCGAATATCATAACGGAGAGTGGACGTGCATTGACGGCACATCATTCTGTTCTTATCTTTGAGGTACTTGAAACCGCTACATTGCCCGAATGGGATGACGAGGAGGAAATTGCTCCGGATGCACACGAATTGGTGCAGGAGTTATATGGAATCTGGGATTCGCTGAACCAGAACAAGATGTTGGAAGCATGGCACGATGCGCAGCAGATCAGGGAGGAAGCATTGGACTTGTTCAGTCATGGAATCGTGGATCTGAAAACCCGCGCACAAATCGAGCGTCTGTATTGGTCTATTACACGTGAGATTAATCAGATTGCAGCCGGTTTGAAGCATGCGCCCGATGAATTCCGTGGATTGTCCAAACTGCTTGCCGATAAATATTTCTGTAACTTCTCGTTGTTTCAGTCACTTCCTGACTCTTGGGCAATTGACCAGATATTCCCGATCATGCCTATTCAGCGGTTGGATGAAAAACCGGAGCGTTCGGCTACCTTGCAAGATATAACCTGCGACTCGGACGGCAAAATTGCCAACTTTATCTCTACCCGTAACGTGGCTCATTATCTGCCTGTACATGCACTGAAGAAAACAGAACCTTATTATGTGGCTGTGTTCCTGGTGGGAGCTTATCAGGAGATTTTGGGAGATATGCATAATTTGTTTGGTGATACGAATGCCGTGCATGTTTCGGTGAACGAGAAAGGATATAATATCGAACAGATTATCGACGGAGAAACGGTAGCGGAGGTGTTGGACTATGTGCAGTACAATCCGAAGAAACTGGTACGTACGCTCGAAACTTGGGTGACGAAATCAGTGAAAGAAGGAAAGATTTCTTTGGAAGAAGGAAAAGAATTCCTTTCCAACTATCGTTCGGGGCTTTACGGATATACTTATTTGGAATAACCGGCAGGGTGCCGGAGCCGGATTCTCCATTCGGTGAACTTATTAGAAATCAAGAAATGAGAGAAAAACTAACAGTTATTAAGGTGGGTGGCAAAATCGTAGAAGAGGAAGCCACCCTTCGTCAGTTGTTAAATGACTTTGCCGCTATCGACGGACATAAAGTGTTGGTTCATGGTGGCGGTCGTTCGGCAACAAAGATTGCCGCACAACTGGGTATTGAAAGCAAGATGGTAAATGGTCGTCGGATTACCGATGCCGAAACATTGAAAGTCGTAACGATGGTGTATGGCGGATTGGTGAATAAAAATATTGTGGCAGGTCTGCAAGCACGCGGAGTCAATGCACTCGGATTGACCGGTGCGGATATGAATGTAATCTGTTCGGTGAAACGTCCGGTGAAAGAAGTAGACTACGGGTTTGTGGGAGATGTGGAACAGGTGGACGCTACTTTATTGTCGGATTTGATACATAAAGGCGTTGTTCCTGTGATGGCTCCATTGACGCACGACGGCCACGGCAATATGCTGAATACGAATGCAGATACCATTGCTGGGGAGACAGCGAAAGCGTTGTCGGCCTTGTTTGATGTGACATTGGTATATTGTTTTGAGAAGAAAGGCGTGTTGCGTGACGAGAATGATGACGACAGTGTGATTCCCCAAATCACCCGTGCCGAATTTGAACAATATGTAGCTGATGGCGTTATTCAGGGAGGTATGATTCCCAAGTTGGAGAATTCTTTTGAAGCAATAAATGCAGGAGTATCTGAAGTGGTAATCACCTTAGCATCAGCGATTAATAACTCTGGTGGAACAAGAATAAAAAAATAATTCAAAAAAAGTAGTGGGCGACTGTAACTTTTCATATCCTAGCCCGTCATTATTATAGAGATGCAAGAAATCAGCTTCCGAAACGATAT
>ENA-OPEV01001917-OPEV01001917.1-human-gut-metagenome-genome-assembly--contig:-NODE-1917-length-10754-cov-3.002150_pt1 | contig 10754 bp, 9 predicted proteins | sample MGYA00241637_ERZ501537 | MGnify/ENA primary metagenome ERZ501537 (study PRJEB25962, sample SAMEA1972159) | human gut metagenome | biome: human gut; feature: human-associated habitat; material: faeces...
ACGGTGAACGACCATCATTTTTATCAGACGCACGGGGAAACACTGGCAAATGGATTAAAGGCTGGTGTTGACTGTTTCACGGATGATGGAGAGATTGTTTATGCTGCGGCAAGGGAGGCATTAGATAACGGCTGGATCACGGAAAAAGATATTGATGAATCGGTGCGCAATTCGTTCCGGACAAGGATAAGGCTTGGCATGTTTGATAAAGAGGGCGACTGCCCGTATCAGAACATGGGCGAAGAATATATCAACAATGAGGAACACAAACAACTTGCGCGTAAAATGGCGGATGAGGCGGTTGTCCTTTTGAAAAATGAAAATGAAATTCTTCCGTTTGATGAAAATACAGTAAAAAATGTAGCAGTAGTAGGTCCACTCTCTGATGTGTGGTACAAGGACTGGTATTGTGGCATCCCTCCTTATGAGGTTACTGTCTTAGATGGAATCAGAGAAGCATTTCCAAATGCAAAGATCAGTCATGAAACCGGTTTGTCTGAAATCCGTATCCGCCTGGCGGATCAAACCAGTGATAAATGCTATGTGGGACTGGATGAGAATACCCGGTTAAAACTGGTAATAAAAGAGCAGGCAGAAACATTTATTTTGAATGACTGGGGCTGTGGCAGCATGACCCTGGTGGCAAAAAGCAACGGCAGATTTGTCACTTTAGAGGAGGATACAGATATCATCAAGGCAGACAAAAAAGAGGCGTTTGGCTGGTTTGTCCGTGAGTTGTGGAATTTGAAGTGGGAAAAAAGCAGTTTTACACTGGAAAGCTGGAATAAGAAGCAGGTAATTGTGGATAAAGATGGTCATTTTTCCATCTGCGTGGATAATCCGCCGGCAAGATTTGAGATAGAGATCGTAAAAGACGGGAAAACTGCTGCGGAGAAAACAGCAAAAGAAGCTGATCATGTGATAGCAGTCATTGGCTGCAATCCGGTCATCAACAGCAAAGAGGAAGTTGACCGCACCACGATTGTACTTCCGACGGAGCAGGAAGAACTGGTAAAACGGGTGGCAGCAGTGAATCCGAACACCATTGTGGCTTTGATCAGCAACTATCCGTATGCCATCGGTGAATTGGAGAAAAATGTTCCGGCGATCCTGCTGTCTGCATCGGGCAGTCAGGAACTTGGACACGGAATCGCAGATGTGCTGACCGGAAAAGCAGCAGCTGCGGGACGATTAAATATGACATGGTACCGTTCGGATGAAGATCTGCCGGATATGAACGACTATGATATCATTCAGGGAAAACGCACTTACCAGTATTTTGACAGAGAAGTGCTCTATCCGTTTGGATATGGTCTGACTTATGCAGCATTTTCCTACGAAAAAATGCAGATCAAAAAAGAACGCGGCTGTATCAAAGTGAGCTGTTTTATCAAAAATACCGGGGAAAGAAGTGCCGATGAAGTAGTACAGCTTTATGTGCATAAAAAGGGTTCCCGTGTGCAGCGTCCGATCCGGCAGCTTGTTGGGTTTGAGCGCATTCATGATATTCAGCCCAAAGAAACCAGAAAGGTCACATTTATGGTACAGTTGTGGGAGTTAGAATACTATGATGTGATATCAGAGCGCATGATCTTAGAAGAAGGAACGTATCAATTTATGGCAGGCGCATCGTCGCAGGATATCCGTTTAGAACAGAGTATTGAAATTGATGGAACGCATGCCGGAAAAAGAAATCCGTTCCAGGCAACTGCTGCCGACTGTTATGATGCATATGACCACATGTTTTTACATCGGGGAATCAACGGTTCATCCTGTGTGATCCCTGGCTGTGCCGGAGATGATCCGGATGAGATGAAAAAACAGCCGGTGAGTGGAAAGTTAATTTATCATGATTTTGTATTCAGCAAAAAGCCGCTCAGGCTGAACATCACGTTAAAAGTATTAGAACCGGTCAAGGTGACTGTGACAGGGAAAAATGTCGCAACGGTCACTGCAGAGCCGGTGGACTGACGCAGAGGGCGTTCTGGTCCGCAGTGCTTCCATGCATGAGATGGATCTGCCGGAAAATTTTATTGAAACCGGAAAACCGGAAACCATTCAGATCCAGGTGGAGGGAAAATGTAAGATATCCAAATTTGTGTTTGCCTGATAAAAAATTCACAATTGAACCGTGCGCAGTGAAGTGTTATAGTATGTTCTGGATGATATTCCGTATACAGGAAATCATACCAGAACATATTTTTTATCAGAAAAAGAGAATAAAACCAGGAAAACCGCTTGTATCCGTCAGTCGACGGAATGAGACAGTCGCATGCTGCTTCACAAAACGGGGAGTGAAATCCGGTTCACATTTTGCTCCGCCAGACAAAGGGGGAAAATCCCCTGTCCGTCAGAGGAGGATTGCATGCAGATCAGTTTTATTGGCGCCGGAAAGGTCGGCGTGTCACTCGGAAAATATTTTATCAGTAAGGGCAGGAAAGTAGGAGGTTATTATAGTCTGAGCCCAAAGTCTGCCGCATGGGCGGCAAATTTTACAAACACAAAGCAATATCAAAGTATCGAAGAAATCATTAGCAGCAGCGACATGATCTTTTTTACCGTGCCCGATGATAAGATCGGTGAAGTATGGGAGGCGGCAAAACCGTATGCCCACGGTAAAATCATTGCACACTGCAGTGGGATTCACAGTTCAAACATCTTTTCTGATATAGATCGTACTGGTAGTATGGCCTATTCTATTCATCCACTCTGTGCCGTCAGTGACAGGGAAACATCCTGGCAGGCACTTGGTGACGTACTGTTCACCATTGAGGGGGATGAGCGAAATATCTCCAATATCCAGAACATGTTTGCGCAGATGGGAAACCGGACGTGTTTTATTTCTGCGGAAAACAAAATCAAATATCATGCAGCGGCATCTCTGGCATCGAACCACATGACAGCGGTATTTTTTATGGCGCAAAAACTATTCTTAGAGTGTGGTTTTTCAATGCAGCAGGCAAACTGGGAATTGTACCGGCTTGCAAAAGGCAATCTGGAAAATATCCACGCACAGGGATGTATTAATTCCCTGACCGGACCTGTGGAGCGCGGGGACAAAAATACCGTACAGAAACATATGGATGCATTAGATGCTGACATGAAAAATGCCTATCTGGAAAATGCAAAGCAGCTTTTAGAGATCGCAGAGCAGAAAAATCCGGACAGAGATTATGCGGCAATGAGAGAAATTCTCATGCCGACAGAGATTGGAGAATGACAATGAAAAACACAGTAGTAACTTTGCAGAAGCAAAAACACGAGCACGACAAAATCACGATGGTGACGGCTTACGATTACACGACCGCGAAGATCATGGATGAATCCGGCGTGAATACGATCTTAGTCGGGGATTCACTTGGCATGGTCATGCTTGGCTATGAGGATACGTTATCCGTGACCATGGAAGATATGATCCATCACACGGCAGCAGTGACCAGAGGTGCAAAAAATGCATTTGTTGTTGCAGATATGCCGTTTATGTCCTATCAGACTTCCGTCTATGATGCAGTGGTAAACGCTGGGCATCTGATGAAAGAGGGCAGGGCAAACGCAGTCAAATTAGAGGGCGGCGTGGAATTTGCCCCACATATCAAGGCAATCGCACAGGCATCAATCCCGGTTGTTGCACATCTTGGACTGACGCCGCAGTCGGTCAATGCGTTTGGCGGATTTAAAGTGCAGGGAAAAGACATTGAGGCGGCACAGAAGCTGATCGAGGATGCAAAAGCAGTCGAGGAGGCAGGCGCATGCATGGTCGTATTAGAATGTGTACCGGCAAAACTGGCAAAGAAAATCACGGAAATGCTGAAAGTTCCGACCATCGGTATCGGTGCAGGCGCAGACTGTGACGGACAGGTGCTTGTTTATCAGGATCTGCTTGCCATGTACGGGGATTTTCGTCCAAAATTCGTAAAAGTATTTGCAAATGTCGGCGATGCAATGCGTGAGGGAATGGCGGCATACATCAAAGAAACCAAAGAGGGAACCTTCCCTTCTGCAGAGCATTGTTTTAAAATAGACGATTCCGTGATCGAAAAATTATATTAGGAGGAACATACACATGAAAATCGTATCAACCATAAATGAAGTGAGAGAACAGGTAAAAGAATGGAAAAAAGAAGGGAATACGATCGGGTTTGTTCCGACCATGGGATATTTGCATGAAGGTCATGCGAGCCTTATCGATGCAGCACGTAAAAATAACGGCAAAGTAGTGGTCAGTATTTTTGTCAATCCGATCCAGTTCGGGCCAAACGAAGATTTAGACAGCTATCCGAGAGATTTAGAGCACGATGCAAAACTCTGTGAGGAACACGGCGTGGATCTGATCTTCCATCCGACACCGGAAGAAATGTATGGGGATAACTTTTACACCTTTGTGGATATGGATGTGCTCACAAAAGAACTTTGTGGATTAAGCAGGCCGGTTCACTTCCGCGGCGTTTGTACGGTCGTATCCAAACTGTTTAACATTGTGACTCCGGACAATGCATACTTCGGACAGAAGGATGCACAGCAGTTAGCAATCATCAAACGCATGGTAAAAGACTTAAATATGCCACTTTCCATCCACGGCTGCCCGATCATCCGTGAGGAGGATGGACTTGCAAAGAGCTCCAGAAATACATATCTTTCCCCGGAGGAGAGAAAAGCAGCACTCGTGCTGAGCCGCTCTGTTTTCCTTGGTGAAAAAATGGTGAAAGAGGGAGAACGCGACTGTAAAAAAGTCATCGCTGCAATGACTGAAGAAATCGAGAAAGAGCCGCTTGCGAAGATTGATTATGTCAAAATCGTAGACTTATCCACAATGCAGCAGATCGATACCATAGAGCACGGCATACTTGCAGCAATGGCAGTATACATCGGAAAAACCAGACTGATTGACAACTTTATGATCGAGGACTAGAAAAGAGGAAAAAATGACTATTTCAATGTTAAAAGGAAAAATCCACCGCGCGACCGTAACGCAGGCGGAGCTTGACTATGTGGGAAGCATTACCGTAGACATCCAGCTTTTAGAGGATGCCGGCATTTTTGAGTATGAGAAAGTGCAGATCGTGGATGTGAATAATGGCGCACGCTTTGAGACTTATACGATCGCAGGAGAGCGCGGCAGCGGAGTCATCTGTTTAAACGGTGCGGCAGCCCGCATGGTACAGACCAACGACAAAGTAATCATCATGGCATATGCAGATGTGACGCCGGAGGAAGCAAAACAGCAGAAACCGGTTGTTGTGTTTGTGGATGAAAACAACCACACCACGGAGATCACAAACTATGAACGTCACGGGGAGATATCGGCAATCCGTTAAAAAATTTACTGTTTAAACAAATATGAAGGCTGTATTTAAAAAGGTTAAAGATACCTGAAAATCCAGAAACAGATGACCGGGAGTAAACGGTAACAGTTGAATCATAAAAAGCAATCAGTTATAATTATTTATAATTGATTGCTTTTTTAATCATGGAAACATATTTTTGTAGAACAGAATTTATTTTTGCAAAAAGATTTTTAATTACATGGAGGAAAATATGCCGCAGAACTGTTATGAACTCGTATGGATATTTATCATTTATGCCTTTATCGGCTGGTGTACGGAGGTTTCTTACGCTGCATTAGACCGTGGAATTTTCGTAAACCGTGGATTTTTAAACGGGCCGTACTGTCCGATCTATGGTTGTGGTGTTGTGATTGTCGTTGCGGTGCTCACTCCATTGAAAGACAATCTGCTGATATTGTTTATCGGGTCTTTTTTGCTGACCTCCATTCTGGAATATATTACTGGATATTTACTGGAAAAAGTATTTCATAACCAGTGGTGGGATTATTCTGACAAACCGTTTAATATTCACGGTTATGTCTGTCTGAAATTTTCGATTTACTGGGGACTGGCATGTACTTTCATCATGGATGTGCTGCACCCGATCATTTATAAAGGAATCACACTGATGCCGCATATTGTCGGAATGATTTTAATTTGCATTATCATGACCGTATTTTTTGTGGACTGTGGCATTACCGTAGCAACGATCCTGAAATTCAATAAACGGCTCAAAGTCATGGATGAGATGGCAGAACGCATCCACAAACTTTCCGATGAGATCGGAGAAAACATTTATGAAAACGTGACGGACATCGTGGAAAAATCAGGGGAGTTCCAGGAAACACATGCCGAACTGTTAGATAAATTAGCGGAGACAACCGGGGCTGCGAAGGATAAGATTGCCGAAACAACCGGAACTGCTAAAAATAAAATTACCGGCACAACAGAAACAGCCAGAGAAAAAATCGCCGAGACGACCGGAAATGCAAAAGAGAAGATCACAGATACCGCTGCAAATGCAAAACTTGCAATTTCAGAAAATATCATGGAAGCAAAGAGCAGTTTCGAGGCAAAGAAAAATGCCTGGACTGAAAAATCGGAAGAGTGGAAGAAAAACCGCGAAAAACAGAAGGCAGAGCTTTCCGAACTCTCTGAGAAATACGAACATCTTTTTGAAGAAAAGAACTTTGGCTTTCAGCGTTTGATGAAAGCATTCCCGGATATGAAGTCAAGAGAAAATGATAAGACTTTGACGGAATTTAAAAAACACTTTCATTTAGACAAGCCGGAACAAAAATAAAACAGATGCGCAGCGGGCAGCAGTGGACGCAGAAATGGAGAAAACATGATCAGAACAGTCGATACAAAAATAATTACAGAAAATGTCAAAGAGATGTGCATTGAAGCAAACCATTATCTTTCCAAAGATATGGATATTGCAATGAAAAATGCGGTTACAACGGAAAAATCCGAACTTGGCAGGAAAATATTAAATCAGCTTCAGGATAACTTAAAGATTGCGGATGAAGAGATGATACCGATCTGTCAGGATACCGGAATGGCAGTTATCTTTTTGGAAGTGGGGCAGGATGTTCATTTTGAGGGAGAGGCGATTGAGGATGCCATCAACGAGGGCGTGCGTCAGGGTTACACGGAAGGCTATTTGCGGAAATCCGTTGTGAAAGATCCTCTGATCCGTGAAAATACGAAGGACAATACCCCGGCGGTTATCCATTATTCCATCGTTCCGGGGGATAAAGTAAAGATTACCATTGCACCAAAAGGATTTGGAAGTGAGAACATGAGCCGTGTCTTCATGCTAAAACCGGCGGATGGTATCGAGGGAGTAAAAGATGCTGTATTGACAGCCGTAAAAGATGCGGGGCCGAATGCATGTCCGCCTATGGTTGTGGGAGTCGGGATCGGTGGAACATTTGAAAAATGTGCAATCCTTGCCAAAAAGGCGCTGACCCGTCCGGTCGGGGAACATTCCGATATTCCTTATGTCAAAGACATGGAAGAAGAACTGTTAGGAAAAATCAACCGGCTTGGTATTGGACCTGGAGGACTTGGCGGTACGACAACAGCACTTGCCGTCAATATCAATACCTATCCGACCCATATCGCGGGACTTCCTGTGGCAGTCAACATCTGTTGTCATGTAAACCGTCATGTGGTAAGGGAAGTTTAAAGGAGGATAGTGTGAAAAATAAGATTTTTCACACTGCAAATGAAAACGTTGTTTTCATTGAAAAGCAGCGCAAGAATGGAGGATATCATGGATAAGCATATTACGACGCCGATCACGGAAGAAGTGACGAAAGATTTAAAATCAGGTGATTACGTTTATATTACAGGAACAATCTATGTGGCAAGAGATGCCGCACACAAAAGAATGATCGAGGCACTGCAGCGGGGAGAAGAACTGCCGATCGATATCAAGGACAGTACCATTTATTATATGGGTCCATCTCCGGCGCGCGAGGGCAGACCGATCGGTTCTGCAGGACCGACCACAGCCACCCGCATGGACAGATATGCACCGACACTGCTTGATCTCGGGGAAAAAGCGATGATTGGAAAAGGAAAACGTTCAAAGGAAGTCATTGATGCCATTGTGCGCAACCATGCAGTTTACTTTGCAGCAGTCGGCGGTGCAGGGGCACTTTTATCAAAATGTATTACAAAATCAGAGATCGTATGTTATGAGGATCTTGGTGCAGAGGCAATCCGTAAGATCGAAATCAAGGATTTTCCGGTGATCGTTGTGATCGATAGTCAGGGGGATAATCTCTATGAGACGGCAGTCAAGGAGTTTGCAGGTTAGTATTTTATTTGCATATTTCCTGTTTTTGCTGGCAGGAGTATCTTTTGATAACATGCAGAAGATAAAAAATGGTACATGTATCGTGTCTGCCTGTTATGATGAAAAGCAGATGAGGGAGGAATGGGAACAAAAACTTATCTGGGATAAAGAGGATTTTCCGGGACTGCCGCAGGAGGGAGATACGGTTGGAATCAGCTATTATTTTTATGATGAAAAGGGGAGGCTTGATTCTGTTAAAAGTTATGGAAAATTAGATGATGCGTATGGAAACGATAAAGAATTAATTGCTGAGGATGAGATTTTTTACCGGTATGATCAGGCGGATGCGCAGGTATTTATGCAGTGGTACATGTATGTCCCGATTGCGTATTGGGAAAAAGAAAAATATTCATCGAGGTGTGTGAATAAATATCTGACGTATGATTATCTGGACGAAAAAGAAATGGAACAGATGTTTGATGATTTAAAACTGCCATCAGATAAATACTTTGAAACCTGTGCCAGAGAAGGGAAAATGGTTTCTGTCATGAGGAAAAATGACAAAAACGGGGATTCTGAAACAGAATATTATTGTCCTGTCAGAACCGGCGGCCAGAACAGACAGGATGCAGCAGTGTATCAACTGGATGGCAGTTACCTTATTCAGGACATGCGGCAATATGAAGAGGGTCAGAGACTGCGGACTGAAATGAATCATGATGGAGTTTTTTATTTTTATGATTATGATCGGAATGGAAACAGGGTCATGTCATTGTGCCGTACTTCAGAGGGAGAATGTTATATCCAGAAAAAAATATATAATGAAAAACAGCAGATCACTGCCCAATATACGCAATCCATATCAGGTGCAGAACAAAAAGAACTGTCATTAACGGATGGGAGTACTTTTATTTTGAAATGGAACAATGATAACTTCGTGCAGGCAGTATGGAAAAAATCTGACGGAACAAGGGATATATATCAGTGGGAGCAGCAGGGCGATGAAAAAAATATAATCCAGACGCTCTCAGACGGCAGGGTGATCGACTGGAAATCATCTGCAGAACCGTGGTATGAAGATGCATTATCCGGAGGATGGCAAAACAAATACAACTGGTACATTGTAAAAGAAGGAGACAGTTTGTGGAGTATTGCAGAACGGGAATTGGGCGCTGGTGCACGTTATGAGGAATTGTACAGAAAGAACCGGTGTGTCATTGGAGAAAATTATGGTCAGTTATATCCGGGAATGAGATTAAAAATCGAAAAAGAGAGAGAATAGACAAAGGGTGCAATGCATTTTTCGGAATGGAGGACTTTATGGAAAAAAATTTAAACTGGGCGGTTTTAGGAACCGGTGTGATTGCAAATGAGATGGCACAGGCATTAAAAGCTATGGGTAAAAAACTTTATGCTGTGGGTAACCGTACTCATGAAAAGGCAGTCACATTTGCAGAAAAATATCAGGTCACAAAGGTATATGATGACTTTCATGAGATGTTTACAGATCCTGATGTGGATGTGATCTATATCACAACGCCGCACAATACCCATATCGAATTTGTCAGGGAGGCGCTGAAAAATAAAAAGCATGTGTTATGCGAGAAGTCGATTACCTTAAACAGTCTTGAACTGGAAGAAGCGTTAACGCTGGCAAAGGAGAATGGCGTTATTTTTGCGGAGGCAATGACCATCTGGCATATGCCGTTATATAAAAAACTATGGGAACTGATCGATGCCGGAAAAACAGGTACATACGCTTCAAATGCTAATGAGGAGCACGAAGAAATCGCAGACTGGCTGGCTGATGGGGTTCCTGCTCTTGGAAAAGTTCAGATGATACAGCTTAACTTTGGAAGTTACAAAGAATACAATATGAAGAACCGTTTCTTTAATATGGATCTTGCAGGCGGGGCATTACTGGATATCGGTGTCTATGCACTCAGCATTGCACGCAGTTTCATGGAAAGCAAACCGGATCAGGTCTTAAGTCAGGTGAAATTTGCACCGACCGGAGCTGATGAGCAGGCAGGGATTCTGTTAATGAACAAAGAAGCACAGATGGCAACACTTGCTTTATCGCTACATTCGAAACAGCCGAAACGTGCAGTAATCAGCTGTGAAAATGGTTATATTGAAATTATGGAATATCCGCGTGCGGATCAGGCAGTGATCGTGGAAGCTGAATCAGGAGTGCGCCATACCGTGAACGCCGGCGAGACAAAGAAGGCCTTACAATATGAGATGGAAGATATGGAGCAGGCAATAAAAACAGGAGATGTCCATAAATTAAAAATTTCAGATACAAAGGATGTTATGGATATCATGACAGATCTGCGAAAAAAATGGAATATGAAATATCCGGGAGAAAGATGGGAATAAAACCCAAAAAACGGAGCCAAGTTTTATGCAGGCTGTCAGTCATTGAGATGTAAAACATCCTTTGATTCCTGGATTTCATGAATAAAAAAATGAAATGTGAAAATAATAGTTGACAAATCAGTAAAGATTTAGTATAGTTATTCATGCGTTACGGCGCACGAACAATATAATATTGTTAAATAATGACTTTGGAGAAGTACTCAAGTGGCCGAAGAGGTGCCCCTGCTAAGGGTATAGGT
>ENA-OPEV01001919-OPEV01001919.1-human-gut-metagenome-genome-assembly--contig:-NODE-1919-length-10748-cov-2.519686_pt1 | contig 10748 bp, 6 predicted proteins | sample MGYA00241637_ERZ501537 | MGnify/ENA primary metagenome ERZ501537 (study PRJEB25962, sample SAMEA1972159) | human gut metagenome | biome: human gut; feature: human-associated habitat; material: faeces...
CTTCTGTAAAAAAGCTAAAAAAAAGTAAAATGATAAATGAGGGGATTATGACTGCAGAACTGGAAAGTACGCTGGAGCGGGACGTGTCGGAATTTATGCTGGAGCTGGGAATCCCGGCGCATTTGAGAGGATATTATTATTTACGGGAGGCGGTCGTTTTGTCCGTCTCCGACATGGAGCTGGTGGGAAGCGTCACGAAGCTTTTGTATCCGGTAATCGCGCGCGCATATAAGACAACCCTGCAGAGGGTGGAGCGGGCGATCCGCAACGCGGTCGAGGTATCGTGGGAGCGGGGAAATACGGATGTGTTTGAAGAGCTTTTCGGGTTCAGCCGTCTGACGGGCTCGGCGCGGCCGACCAACAGTGAATACATAGCGAGGATAGCGGACAAAATCCGCATGGAGATGAATTAAATGTTATTGAGCGTAATCGTACCCTGTTATAATGAAGAGGAAAATGTGCCCATTTTTTATGAGGAAATGATGAAAAATTCGGATTTTCTGGAAAAAGAGGGGCTGGATCTGGAAATCATCTATATTGACGACGGATCGAAGGACAACACGGCGGCGGAAGTAAAAAAGCTGCATGAAAAGGATGAAAGAGTCCATCTTGTGTCGTTTTCGAGAAATTTCGGCAAGGAGGCGGGAATTTACGCCGGTTTCCAGAAGTCGAAGGGAGACTATGTGGTAATGATGGACGTGGATCTGCAGGATCCGCCGTCCTTGCTGCCGGAGATGTTTTCGTACATCAAGCAGGGCTACGACAGCGTGGCGACGCGGCGCGTGACAAGAAAGGGCGAGCCGCCGATCCGGTCGTTTTTTGCGCGGATGTTTTATAAGCTGATGAACAAAATTTCCAAGACGGAGATCGTGGACGGGGCGCGGGATTACCGGCTCATGACCCGTCAGGTCGTGGATGCGATTTTGTCCATGTGCGAGTACAACCGCTTTACCAAGGGGATTTTCGGCTGGGTCGGCTATGAGACGAAGTGGCTGGAATATGAAAATGTGGAGCGTACCCACGGCGAGACGAAGTGGAATTTCTGGAAGCTGTTTTTATATTCGTTGGACGGCATTACCGCCTTTTCCACCGTTCCGCTGGCGATCTCTTCCGTGATGGGCGTGGTGTTCTGCGCGGCGGCGTTTATCGCGATCGTCGTTCTGGTCATCAAAAACCTGATCTATCACGATCCGGTGGCAGGCTGGCCGTCCCTTGTATGTATCATTTTGCTCGTTTCCGGCGTGCAGCTTTTCTGCCTGGGAATCGTGGGACAGTATCTGTCCAAGACCTATCTGGAAGTGAAAAAGCGTCCGATTTATCTGGTAAAGGAAGAGCTGTAACATGAAGCGTGACGGAGGGATCAGCATTGTAATGCCTGTTTACAATGCGGAGGCATATCTGGAAGCCTCCGTACAGAGCGTGCTGGGGCAGACTTGTCAGGACTGGGAACTTTTGCTGACAGACGACCATTCTACGGACAAAAGCGTTGCGATCGCGCAAAGCCTTGCAAAAAAGGACAGCCGCATCCGCGTGCTTTCCCAAAAGGACGGGGTAAAGGGCGCAGCGAACGCGAGAAATCTGGGAACGGCGCAGGCGCAGGGACGCTATCTTTGCTTTCTGGACGCGGACGATATATGGAGGCGGGACAAGCTGGAAAAGGAGCTTGCCTTTATGAAGGAAAAAAATGCGGCGTTCGTTTTTTCCGGGTACGAGTTCGGGGACGAGGAAGCGGCAGGCACGGGGAAGATCGTGCATGTGCCGGAGCGGCTTTCCTACAGGGAAGCGCTGTCGCGGACGGTGATCTTTACGAGCACGGTGCTGTTTGACCGGGAAAAGCTTCCGGACAGCCTGCTTGTGATGCCGGACGTGCCGAGCGAGGATACGGCGCTGTGGTGGCAGATTCTGCGCGCCGGGCATACGGCGTTCGGGCTGGACGAAAATCTGGTGATCTACCGCAGGCCGAAAAAATCGCTGTCGTCCAATAAGGCGAAGGCGGTAAAGCGGATCTGGGGGCTTTACCGGAAGCAGGAAGGGCTTTCTGTTTTGAAAAGCGCGTGGTATTTCTGCTTCTGGGCGGTGCGGGCGACGCTGCGCCGGATCTGACGGGACATGGATTTTTACGGAGGAACACATGAGAAAAAAGGATTCTGCCAAACGGCTGATCATATTGGCGCTGGGGATTTTGGGGCTGTGCGCGCTGACGGGCTTTTATGTGCACGACTGGTTTGCCTATTATTATCATCATATTTACTGGAAAACGGAAAACCGCTTTAATTTCAATGGGCATGTGCTGATGGTGGCGCTGTATTTTGTGCTCCTGTTTTTCTTTTCCCATACCTATGGGGCGTTAAAGATCGGATATTTAAAGCCGTTGGACATTTTTTTGTCGCAGCTTTTCGCGCTGCTGTGCGTAAACGTGATCTCCTATGCGCAGCTTTCGCTGATGTACGGCTGGTTTATCATCGGCGGCGAGCATATGGTCGCGATGACGGTGTATCAGGTCGCCTTTGCGGGAATCTGGGGCTGGGTGTGCAACCTGATCTACCGGAGGGCGTTTCCGCCAAGGAGGCTCCTTTTGGTGCACGGGGAGCGTCCGGTGGAGGACATCCTGCGGAAATTTGCGAGCCGTCAGGATAAGTACCGGGTGGAGCGCTGCATGAACATCAGGGAGGGCTACGACGCGATCATCGCCGCAGTGGGAGACTATGACGCGATCGTGTTGTGGGACATCCATACAAAGGACCGGAACGTGCTTTTGAAATACTGCTACAGCCATTCGATCCGCATTTACATGATGCCGAAGATCCCGGACGTGCTCATCAAGGGCAGCGAACAGCTCCATCTGTTTGATACGCCGATCCTTCTGACGCGGGAATACGCGCTCAATATCGAGCAGCGCATCGCAAAGCGGGTGATCGACGTGATCTGCGCGCTGATCCTGATCGTGCTTGCGTCCCCGTTCATGCTGATAACGGCGGTCGTGATCAAGCTTTACGACGGCGGCCCGGTGCTGTATAAGCAGATCCGCTGTACGAGGGATGCGAAGGAATTTCAGATCTTAAAATTCAGAAGCATGCGGGTGGACGCGGAAAAAGACGGCGTGGCGCGCCTTGCGGCAAAAAATGATTCCCGCATCACGCCGGTGGGCAAATTCATCCGGGCGGTGCGCATCGACGAGCTGCCGCAGATCCTCAATGGAATAAATATCATGATGAGGAGGCGGAGAAATGAGTCCTACCCCTGTGGTAGAATGACGCGTCTTTGCCACCCACGGATACACCTTTCCTCCCGGCAGCTGACCGCCTTCTCCCGGTTTTGCCCCCTGAGCCATTTTGATCTGAATTTCCTGGGCACTGACAAGATATCTGGATGTAACGCCGAATCTTCCTGATGCCACCTGCTTAATTGCAGAACAGCGATTGTTGTTTTTCGGCCCCGGAGTCAAACGATCCAGGCTCTCGCCTCCCTCACCGGTATTGGATTTTCCATGGAGATGATTCATGGCGATTGCCAGTGTCTCATGGGCTTCCTGAGAAATAGAACCATAGGACATGGCGCCCGTCTTAAACCGCTTTACAATAGACTCTGCACTTTCCACCTCTTCAATGGGAATGCCTCCATTTTCATCATACTTAAAATCCATAAGGCTGCGGAGATTTACGGTCTGCCCCTCTTCATTCAAAGCATGACTGTACTCTTTGAAAACATTGTAGTCCCCTGTTCTCGATGCCTCCTGAAGCAGATGAATGGTGCGGGGATTGTACAGATGCTCCTCCTGCCCTGCCCGTTCCTTATGGCTTCCTACACTTTCCAGAGTCAGATCCACATCCAGTCCCAGGGGATCAAAAGCAGAGGAATGAAGTGCGTCCACATCACTGGCAATATCCTCCAGCGTAATACCTCCTACCCGGCTGACCGTATTAGTAAAATACTGGTCAATCACCTCTTTTGAAACACCGATTGCCTCAAAAATCTGCGCGCCCTGATAAGACTGAATCGTAGAAATTCCCATTTTTGACGCAATTTTTACAATTCCATGGAGAACTGCTGAATTATAGTCATTCACAGCCGCATAGTAATCCTTATCCAGCATTCCCGAATCAATCAAATAGCGAATGGATTCCTGTGCCAGATAGGGATTGATGGCGCATGCGCCGTAACCAAGGAGAGCTGCAAAGTGGTGTACCTCTCTGGGCTCTCCGCTTTCCAGAATCAGCGCCATAGCGGTCCGCTTCTTTGTCTTTACCAGATGCTGCTGCAGCGCAGAAACAGCAAGGAGAGACGGAATCGGCACATGATTTTCATCAATATCTCTGTCAGACAGAATGATAATATTCGCACCCTCTCTGTGAGCCCGGTCAACCTCAAGAAAAAGACGATCAATTGCCTTTTCCAGAGAAGTATTCTTATAATAAGTAATCGGAACAACCTCTACACGAAAACCAGGCTTTTTCATGTGTTTGATCTTCAGCAGGTCTGTACAGGTAAGAATCGGATTATCCACCTTAAGAATCTTACAGTTGTCTGGATGTTCCTCCAGAACATTTCCCTCCTCGCCTACATAAACCGTAGTAGACGTTACAATTTCTTCCCGAATAGAATCAATCGGAGGATTTGTTACCTGAGCAAAAAGCTGTTTAAAATAATTAAACAGTGGCTGATGCTTCTTCGACAGAACTGCCAGCGGACTGTCTGCTCCCATAGCAGAAACCGGTTCAATTCCATTTAAGGCCATAGGCAGAATCATGGTTTTATACTGCTCATACGTATAACCGTAGGTTTTCTGCAGCCTTGCCCGCTCAGCCTTTGTCATAGACAGAACCCCTTTATTCGGAATCGGAAGCTTGTCCAGCTCTACCAGGTTGGAATCCAGCCACTCTCCATAAGGACGACGGGAGGCGTAACGCATTTTCAAAGCCTCATCGCTGACCAGTTCCCCTTTTACCGTATCAATCAAAAGCATCCGTCCCGGACGGAGACGTTCCTTTTTCACAACATGGGAAGGATCCACCTCAATCGCACCTACCTCGGACGCCAAAATCACCTGATCATCATCTGTAATGTAATAACGGGAGGGGCGAAGTCCGTTTCTGTCCAACACTGCCCCCATCACATCACCGTCACTGAATACGATCGAGGCAGGGCCATCCCATGGCTCCATCATAGTTGCATAATACTGGTAAAAATCCTTTACCTCCTGAGGCATAGACTTGTCATGAGCCCAGGGAGCCGGAATGGTAATCATCACTGCTAACGGAAGCTCCATACCGCTCATCATCATAAACTCCAGAGCATTATCCAGCATGGCAGAATCCGAGCCCTCCTGATTAATAATCGGAAGAACCTTGTGCATCTCTGACTTGAAAAACTCCGATTCCATCGTTTCCTCACGGGCCATCATCTTATCGACATTTCCACGGATGGTATTGATCTCTCCATTGTGAACAATCAGGCGGTTTGGATGCGCTCTCATCCAGCTCGGATTCGTATTGGTGCTGAATCGGGAGTGAACTACAGCAATCGCAGATTCATAATCCGGATCCTGCAAATCCTCAAAAAACTTTCTCAGTTCTTTTACCAGAAACATTCCTTTGTATACAATAGTTCTGCTGCTCAGCGACACCACATACGTATTGTCATTGCTCTGTTCAAACACACGACGAGCCACATACAGTCTGCGATCAAACTCCAGCCCCTTTTCCACTCCTGACGGCTTGCCGATAAAGCCCTGAACAATATGAGGCATCTTTTCTACTGCCCTGTCTCCAATCTGCTCCGGATGGATGGGCAGATCTCTCCATCCCAGGAACTCAAGCCCTTCCTTTTTTACAATAATCTCAAACATCTTTTTGGCTTGATTTCTTGCAAGCTCATCCTGAGGAAAGAAAAACATACCAACACCATAGGTTCTCTCCTCTCCCAGCTCGATACCAAGAAGCTGTGTCACCTTCTTAAAAAAACGGTGAGAAATCTGAAGCATAATTCCTACGCCGTCTCCTGTCTTGCCCTCTGCATCCTTTCCTGCCCGGTGCTCCAGATTCTCTACAATGTGCAAAGCCTGGTCCACGGTTTTATGACTTTTTATGCCTTTAATATTAGCAACCGCACCAATTCCGCAGTTATCATGCTCAAATCTGGGATCGTACAGTCCGAAACGTTCATCATTTCTTTCAGCCTGCTGGGCAGCAGCGGCCCCTGTAATTCTCTGAACATCTTCCATATCTGTTTCCTTTCCAAAATACTGTTTTGGGGTTTCCCTTTCCATCATTTGTTCCTTGGTTGCTTTCGCACAGCAATTCATTAAAGTTATGTGTTTAAAAAGAAATTGCGCGCAGAGCGCCTTGCTCTGCATCACGCAATTCCTATCCATAACTTTTTGATTAGCTGTCTGCCAGTAACATGATAATGATAATACTACATTTTACCCAGTTTGTAAACAGGTTTTTTGAGGAAGTTTTCAGATTATTTGTTATTTCATTTTGTATTGTATAATTGTCAGACTATATGATTCACAACTATACTTAGACAGTTATTTTAACTTTTTCTGACTTCGTAAATCATTTCTTCTTTCCCAGTGCAGCAAACATACTGCGTTTATATTCTTCCACCCCTTCCTGGTCAAAGGGATTTACGCCCATTAAGGTTCCTGATACAGCACAGGCCATCATAAAATAGTAATACAACTCTCCAAAGCTTTCTTCCGTTATCTCGTCTGCCTGAAATCGGATACAGGGAACTCCTCCCCTGGCATGAGCATCCCAGGTTGCCTTCTCTGCCGCTTTATTAATCTGGTCAAAATCCATTCCATCCAGGTAGTCAAACCTGTCACCAAACTCCGGATCCGGTTCAATCACAACCGTTGCCTTTGGATTTTGCACTGACACAAAGGTTTCTATCAGATTTCTTCTTCCATCCTGCATGTACTGTCCGATCGAATGAAGATCCTCTGAATAAATCGCCGCTGCAGGGAAGATTCCTTTCTTTTCCTTCCCTTCACTTTCTCCAAATAGCTGAACCCACCATTTTGTAAAATATTCATATTGTGGTTCAAACGATACCAGCATTTCAATATCATAGCCTTTTTCATAAAGTAAATGACGTGCTGCTCCATACCTCACTGCCGGGTTGTTTTCTGGATTCTCACGGCAATCATCCATAGCCGACTGAACGCCCTTCAAAAATCCATCTGCATCCAGCCCCGCTGCCAAAGCAGGAAATAACCCTACCGGTGTAAATGCTGAATACCTTCCTCCAACTGATTCTGGAAAAGAAAGAAACAGGAATCCATTCTCTTTAGCAATCTCCTCTAATCTGGATCCATATGTTCCTGTCACGATGACCCTCTTTGCCATCTCTTCTTTTGTATAATGCTTCCTCATCCATTGACGCAATATGCGGAAATGGCTTCCTGGCTCTAGCGTTTCAAAATTTTTTGCAATTACGTCAATATAAATACTTTTTCCTTCGATCTGTGCCAGAACATGTCTGATATAATAAGGAGACAGCGTATTGCCAAGATAAAGAACTTCTGGCCCGTTCCGATCCTTCAGAGCTTCTATCATTGCCCGTGCCGCTTGATTCGACCCGCCCACACCTACAATAACAAATACATCCGCATTTTCTCGAATTTCCCGAGCCTTTTCTCTCATGACATCCAGCTGAACCGCTGATTGCTCCAAAGTTCTCCACCCAAGCACATTCTCAGTATCTTCTTTCTCCAGAATCTCCCTGCAAATTTCTCCTGCTATCTTTTGATGCAGCTGCAACTCCTCTTCATTTAAAAATAAATTTAGTTTGCTTAAATCAAGACTGACATTCATAATTTCCGCCTCCTCCTTCTTTCTCATTTCCAAACAATCGAATACAAAACAGTTTTATTTATTACTTTAATTATCTATATGAGCATTATCACATATTCCAGTCATTATATCCAGCTTTTTGTACACTCTTATTATAACTTCAAAAAAGATGCTTGCTCGCGGCCTTCTCCGCCTTCAACGGATCACTTCTGCGACAAAATTCTCTTCCGCCGCATAGAGATCCTCGCGAAGTGTTTTTATGTCATAGGACTCAATTTCCTATGACAATTAGGGTGTCAAAAGGATAATTTTAATAAAAACACGCTTTCCCTCAATAAAGTGCATGGGCATGTAGGGTGAACATAGATATTTTTTTGCTGTATTTCTCCCACTTGCTGTTTTAATAAGCACAGTTTTTTGGGATTCATACTTTTCTCATGTGTCATTCCTTTTTAAAATGACCTTTTGACACCCTAATCCTATGACATAAAAAACAGACTCTCAAAATCTTAGATTTCCAAAGCCTGTTCATCCTGCGTAGGAAAAATCTTAGCCCTATTTCATTATAGCGCAAATTTTCTGAAATTAACAGAAAATAGGAATGCATATATTCACATTCTGATGCAAAACATATCAATATCGAGAACCTTCTGCTGAATTTAGAATAAAATCCTAAAGCCTGTCCAGAATTTCTTTTCTCTTGGAATCATATTCCTTTTGAGTAATTAAGCCCTGGTGATATAGGGATTCTAATTTTATAAGCTTGTCTTCGATATTTTCCTGGGATGGCTCTGCAGATGTTTCACTATCTTCTTCAACCACAATTTCATGTGTTGCCATCCCTTTTTCTGTAAATGCATTTTTATAGTGAAAAAACACACCGAAGCCAGCCATAACAGTCCATAAAATCCCAAAAAGTCCAAACATCGGAATCACAATTGTAATTCCTAATATTACAAACAAAATTCCAACAACAAATCCTAACAGGGACTGTGTCTTTCCAGGTTTTACTTTTATATTTCTGTTTTTCATAAAAGAACCTCCTCGTATAATTTTTTAAGTCTATCCCATCTCAAAATTTACTATTTGAATAAGTCCATAATCCACCTTACGCGTCCTCCCATATGGAATAAACGAAAACCGAAGAGCCGTATTGGTGCGACCTTTTTTGGGAACAAAATTTCTTTTATTTTTTTAGTCCTTTCGATTCTCATCTTATACCTCCAATTCAAATTGAGTAAACAGCCAGTCGATGATAATATGGTAATAATATTTTACCATAAAACGCGAAAAAACGCCAGAAACCTATCGGTTTCCAGCGTTTTTTCTCTATGTGTATCTTCCTGCATCGCGGGCAGAAAGCATCCCTCATATTCGCTTGGTCAGTTCAGAATTACTTACCCATCTGAGCAGCAACCTCAGCTGCGAAGTCCTCGTTCTTCTTCTCCATACCTTCACCGGTCTCGAAACGAACGAATTTCTTAACAGCAACCTTAGCGCCGTTTGCCTTAGCAACCTCAGCAACATACTGAGCAACGGACTGCTTGCCGTCCTCTGCCTTTACATAAACCTGATCCAGCAGGCAGATTTCCTTCATCTCTTTGTTGATACGACCCTGAATCATGCCCTGAATAACCTTCTCCGGCTTGGAAGCTTCCTTCGGATCGTTCTGGATCTGAGCCAGCAGGATGCTCTTCTCATGCTCAATGAAATCAGCGCTTACTTCATCACGGCTGGTGTACATGGGCTTTAATGCTGCAGCCTGCATAGCTACATTCTTAGCCATCTCTTTGATTGCATCGTTTACAACGTCAGTCTCAACGTCTACCAGAACGCCGATCTTGCCGCCTGCATGAATGTAGGAAGCAACGAAACCGTTCTGCTCCTCAACCTGCTCAAAACGACGGATGTTCATGTTCTCACCAATAATGGAAATCTGAGAAGACAGAGCCTCTTTTACAGTCAGAGTCTCGTCCTTTGCCCACTTCTCAGCGAAGAACTCGTCCATATCTTTTGCAGAAGTGGTCAGAGCCTGTGCTGCTACATCTGCAACGTAAGCCTGGAATTTTGCATTCTTAGCTACGAAGTCAGTCTCTGCGTTTACTTCAACGACAACAGCCTTCTTACCGTCTTCGGTAATAGCGGTATCAACAATACCCTCAGCAGCGATACGTCCAGCCTTCTTTGCTGCGCCAGCCAGTCCCTTTTCTCTCAGGAACTCTACGGCCTTGTCCATATCACCATCGGTACGTGCAAGAGCCTTTTTACAATCCATCATGCCGGCTCCGGTCATTTCTCTTAATTCTTTTACCATTGCTGCAGTAACTGCCATTGTTTTTTCCTCCATGATTGTTATTCAGCCTGCGCAATGATACGCAGGCTGAAATATTTTTCTAATTAAGCCTCTTCGGTTTCCTCTTCAGCACCAAACTCTTCAGCGAAGTCAGCGCCAGCCTCACCCTGATTTGCCTCAATAACAGCGTCTGCCATCTTAGCAACGATCAGCTTAACGGCTCTGATAGCATCATCGTTACCCGGAATTACATAATCCAGTTCTTCCGGATCACAGTTGGTATCTGCGATACCGATTAACGGAATACCCAGGGTATGAGCTTCCTGTACACAGATTCTTTCCTTCTTCGGATCTACAATGAAAATAGCATCCGGAAGCTTCTTCATCTCTTTGATTCCGCCCAGGTTCTTCTCCAGCTTCTCCCACTCTTTCTTCAGTGCGATAACTTCCTTCTTCGGCAATACGTCAAAGGTTCCGTCCTCGGACATAGCCTCGATCTCTTTCAGTCTGTTGATACGGCTCTGAATGGTCTTGAAGTTGGTCAGCATACCGCCCAGCCATCTCTCGTTTACATAGTACATACCGCAACGCTCTGCCTCAGTCTTAATAGCATCCTGAGCCTGCTTCTTGGTACCTACAAACAGGATGGTGCCGCC
>ENA-OPEV01001945-OPEV01001945.1-human-gut-metagenome-genome-assembly--contig:-NODE-1945-length-10620-cov-1.795930_pt1 | contig 10620 bp, 7 predicted proteins | sample MGYA00241637_ERZ501537 | MGnify/ENA primary metagenome ERZ501537 (study PRJEB25962, sample SAMEA1972159) | human gut metagenome | biome: human gut; feature: human-associated habitat; material: faeces...
ACATTATATACTATAAATTTTATATTACACGTTAAATAAATATAAATACAGCTAAAAGTATTTCACAAATTAATATAAGAGGAAATCCTATGTAAAACTTGGCTTTTTTTGTTTTATGTCTAAATGTATACATTCCAGCAATTCCACCAATTCCGCCACCTAATAGTACTAGCAATAACAAAGAATTTTCTGGAATTCTCCACTTACCTTTCTCCGCTTTTCTTTTATCTAACCACATAGCCAAAAATGCTATTAGATTAATTATAACTAAATAAATAATTATATTTTTTACTGAAAAAATTTCTTCTAAATTCATATGTCCTTCTCCTTAAACTTTTAAACTGTTTTGCTATTTACTATATTTTCTTAAATATTATAAAACTTATCCAAACAAACTCATTTGGTTACTTTGACTCATGCCTTTTAAACATCCTGCCTTTTCTAATAATTCTACTACAGATTTTCCTACTTTTGAACGTATTTTCAAGTCATCTATAGACATAAACTTACCATCTTTTTTAGCTTCCTCAATTCCTTGCGCTGCAACTGTACCAAGTCCAGGAATACTATTAAGTGGTGGTCTTATTCCTTCCTCCTCTATTCTAAATTTTGTTGAATGTGATTTATATAAATCTATAGGTAAGAAGTTTATTCCTCTTTCATACATTTCCATAACTAATTCCAATATTGCATACATATTTTTATCCTTAGTTGTTGCACCATTTCCTGCTAAATCAATTTCTTTCATTTTGTTTTTTACTCTTTCTTCTCCATGGCACATAATATCACTGTCAAATTCGTCTGCTCTAATTGTAAAATAGGCTGTATAATATGCCTTTGGTTCATGTACTTTAAACCATGCTATTCTAAATGCATTTGTTACATAAGCTGCGGCATGTGCTTTTGGGAACATGTATTTTATTTTTTCACAAGATTTTACATACCAATCTGGTACGTCTTTTTCTTTCATAGCGGATTTAAATCCTTCCCATTTATCTGGGTCTTTTAATGCTTTACCTTTACGAACAGTTTCCATTATTTTAAAAGCTTTATTTGGTTCTAGACCCATTTTTATTAAGTAAATCATTATATCATCTCTACAGCATATAGCATCTTGCAGTGTTACTGTTCCTTCTTCTATTAATGTTTGTGCATTTCCTAACCACACGTCTGTACCATGTGATAACCCAGAAATACGTATTAGCTCATCAAATGTTGTAGGTCTTGTGTCTACAAGCATCCCTCTAACAAATTTTGTTCCAAACTCTGGTATACCATATGAACCTACCTCTGAATGTATTTGTTCTGGAGTAACACCTAAAGCTTTAGTTGAAGAAAATATTGACATTGTTTCTTTATCATCTAGAGGTACTTTAGTTGGGTCTTTTCCTGTTAAGTCAAATAACATTCTTATCATTGTTGGATCATCATGTCCAAGTATATCTAACTTTAACAAGTTTTGATCTATTGAGTGATAATCAAAATGTGTTGTAATAATATCCGAGTTTGGATCATCTGCAGGATGTTGTACAGGGGTAAATTCGTATATTTCTCTTCCCTTTGGAACAACTATAATTCCTCCTGGATGCTGACCTGTTGTTCTTTTTATACCAGTACACCCTTGTGCTAATCTTAAAACTTCTGCATTGTTTACAGGAACTCCTCTTTCTTCATAATATTTTTTTACATACCCATATGCTGTTTTATCTGCTACTGTACCTACCGTACCTGCTTTAAATGTTGTACCTTTTCCAAATATTACTTCTGTATACTTATGAGCTTTTGCTTGATATTCACCAGAGAAGTTTAAGTCTATATCTGGTTCTTTATCTCCATTAAAACCTAGAAATGTTTCAAATGGTATGTCTATACCATCTTTAACTAATTTGTGACCACATTTTGGACAATCTTTATCTGGTAAATCAAATCCACATAAACATCCATAGTCTGTAAAGTCAGAATACTTACAATTTGGACATCTATAATGTGGTGGTAAAGAGTTAACCTCTGTAATCCCTGTCATATTAGCGACAAATGATGAACCAACACTACCTCTTGAGCCAACTATATATCCATCTTCATTTGACTTCCAAACCAATTTTTGTGCAATAATGTACATAACGGAGAAACCATTTTTAATAATAGATGTAAGCTCTTTATCCAACCTTTCTTCAACTATTTGAGGTAATTGCTCTCCATATAATTCATGTGCTTTATTATATGCAATTTCTTTTATTGTTGTCTCACACCCATCAATATGTGGTGGACACTTTTCTGGAGAAATTGGCTTTATTTTTTCACACATATCTGCAATTTTATTTGTATTTGTTACAACTACTTCATATGCTTTTTCTTCCCCTAAATATTCAAATTCTTTTAGCATTTCTTCTGTTGTACGTAAATATATTGGTGCTTGTTCATCACAATCATCATAACCTTGACCTGCTTGTAATATTCTTCTATATATTTCATCTTCTGGGTCCATAAAATGAACATCACATGTTGCAACTACTGGTTTATCTAATTTTTCTCCTAAAGCTACTATTTTTCTGTTTATATCTCTTAGTGCTTCTTCGTCTGGTACGACACCTTGCCTTACCATAAACATATTATTTCCAATTGGTTGAATTTCTAAATAATCATAGTCGTTTGCAATTTCTTCTATTTCTTCATCTGTTTTTCCTGCTACAATTGCTCTATATAGCTCTCCTGCCTCACATGCACTTCCTAATATTAATCCTTCTGAATATTTTTTATATAATGATTTTAATATTCTAGGTTTTTTATAAAAATAATTTAAGTGTGAATATGAAACTAATTTATATAAGTTTTTTAAACCTACATAGTCTTTTGCTAAAATTATAGCATGGTATGTTGGAAGTGATTTATAATCTGCTTTTCCTATTTCTAAGCTATCCACATCATCCCAAGTTTTTGCACCTTTTTCTTTAAGCATTGAAATCATAATATTAAATACTTTTACAGTTGTGTCTACATCATCCAATGCCCTATGTGCTACCTCAACTACAATTCCTAATTTATCTGCAATAAAACCAAGCTTATATTTCTTAAAATCTGGAAATAAGCTTTTTGCAAGCCTTAAAGTATCTAAATATGTATTATTTAGTTCATATCCTAATTGTGAAGCATTATATTTTAAAAATCCTATATCAAAGTCAGCATTATGTGCAACCAAAATAGAGTCTCCAACAAATTCTAATATTTTAGGAAATACTTTATCTATTGTCTCTGCATCTTTTACCATATCATCTGTAATATTTGTAACTTCTACAACTTTTTGTGGTATTGGTTTTTCTGGATTTACAAAACAAGAAAATTCGTCTATTACTTCACCATTTTTTACTTTCATTATTCCTACTTCTGTTATTTTTTCTGTTCTAAATGAAAGTCCTGTTGTCTCTAAATCTAGTACACAATAAGTTGCATCTAAGTCTTGTCCTTTAGAAAAAGATATACAAGAAACTGTATCTGGTGCCAGATATGCCTCTACACCATATATAACTTTTAAATCGGGGTGAGCCTTTTCCAAATATTTATGTGCTTCTGGAAATGCTTGTACAACTCCATGGTCAGTTATTGCAATTGATTTCATTCCCCATTTTACTGCTCTTTTTAATAAGTCTTCTGCTGATGTCATAGCATCCATTTGGCTCATCTGAGTATGCATATGTAACTCTACTCTTTTTTCTTGAGAATTGTCTTGTCTTACTTCTCTTTTTATTCCAGTACTTTCTACAATAGCATTTGCAATAACCCCTAGTTCTTTTGCAAATGGGTCAAATTGTGCTGTACCTATTACTTTAACACCTTTTGCAGAATTCATTCTTTTTAATATTGCTTTAGATTTTTCTGCTTCTAAGAAAACTTTGCATGTTATAGTACTGCTCCCGTCAAACAAATTAAACATTGCCAAAATTTTACCAGATTTTAACTCTCTTGTTTCTGTTGCAAGTATTTCTCCATCTATCATCACTTTTCCGCTATCTATAGTTAAATCTGCCACTTTAACAAGTGGGTCACTCATTTTGCCAACTCTACCATATATAACTGGATTTGTTGTATCTTCTTCTGCTTTTTCATTATTAGATTCTACAGGTTTTGCAACTCCTTGTTCTACATTAGTAGAATTATTATTTTCATTTGTTGCATTACTAACTTTCTTTTCACTCTTTTTACTTTCTGCTGCTTCCACCATTTCTGCTTTTGCAATATTTACAACCTGCTCTTCTAGACTTTCTAAATGTGCTTGATATTCTTTAAGCTTTTCCTCAGAAATATTTTCAACAAATTGAATTTTATAGTTTTCCCCATATATATTTTTAATAAGTTCTGAAAGTACAATATTAAAATTTTTTCCATCTAACAAAGCTTTTCCTTTAAAAGCCAAATTAACATTTACATTACTTCCTTCTACTTCTATCTTGCTTCCTCTAAGTAGTGCTTTTGTTAAAGGGTGTTTTCTTGAAATATATGAAATAATATCTTCCCATTCTTTTTCTATATTTGTTTCAAACTTTTCTAAATATTTTATTCTTATTAAAACATTTTTTAGCTGAAATCTATTTTCTAAATATATCTCAAACTTTTCTAAATCTTTTATTTTTATTTGTTTTTCTGCTTCTATAGATGTTTCTAGTTTTCCACTTTTTTTAAATATATTTATAGAAGTAATTAAAGAATTATATAATGCAAAACTTTCTGTTGTAAAATCTTTAAAAACATCTCTAATTTTCTTTTTGTCGTCTGTAACTTTTTTTTGTACTTGTTCTTTTACCATTACGTTTCCTTGTTCCATTTGACTTCTCATTTCCTTTCCAAAAAAATGGACTATTCTAAAATTTAAAATATTCTTAGAATATCATTATATGTTACATATACCATTAAAGCCATTAAAAATATAAAGCCTACTAATTGAATATTTATTTCTGTCTTTTCTTTTAAAGGTTTTCTTCTAATTGCTTCAATTAATAATATTACTATTTTTCCACCATCTAATGGAGGAAATGGTAGTAAATTTGTAAAACCTAAAGAAATTGATATTAATGCTAAAATATAAATAAAGTCTGCTAATCCATTTGTTTGTGCAACTACATCTGATATTCCAACAGGTCCCATTAATTGGTCTATAGAAACTCCACCTGAGAATAATAACCTTAAATTATCTACTATTGAAATTGCAAACTCTCCTGTATCAAAGAATGCATAATAGATATTATTTATAAAATTATTTTCTGCCATTTTTAAATTTACACCTAATAAATAATTAGACATAACATCTGGCATTATTGTAATATCTACATTTTCACCATTTCGTTCTACTGTAAATTTTATTTCTTCTCCTATAGACAAGTTTATATAATCAACTAATTTTTGTGCATTATTTTCAACAGGATTATCATTAATAGCAATTATAACATCTTTTGCTTGTAATCCTTGTTTTTCTCCTGGACTATTTGGGTAAAGTGCTGCTATTTCAGTTAGTTTATCATTTGATGTATTTACTGCTATACCTGTATAATTATACTTTTCTTCTGTTGGCTTTATTTTTAATTCTTGCTCTTTTCCATCTCTTTCTATTAAAATGCTTAATTCATTTCCATTAGATTGTTCTAGTGCTTCATCTAAGTCTGCCTTATTTTTTATTTTCTTTCCATCTATTTTTAAAATTTTATCATTTTCTTGAAGTCCAGCTGTTTGTGCACTGTAATTTGGAACTACTGTATCAATCACATTAGAAACATTATTTCCAACACATGACATTAATGTAAAATAAATTAATAGTGCAAAAATAATATTTACTAATCCACCTGCTGCAACTACTGCAATTCTTTTTGGTATGCTTGCTTTACTAAAAGAACCCTCCACTTCTGAGCGTTCTTCTTCTCCTTCCATATTACAAAATCCCCCAAGAGGAATTAATCTTAACTGAAAAAGAGTTTCCTTACCTTGCTTTTTAAATATAACTGGACCAAACCCTATAGCAAATTCATTTACCCTTATTTTACACAGCTTAGCTACTATAAAGTGTCCACCTTCATGAATAAAAATAAGAAAACCTAATATAAAAATTATTTTTAAAATCGTAAGTAAAGCTCCTAACAAAACAGCCTCCTTTAAAAAAATAAAATTATTACAGATATTTTTAATTTATATAAAAATATCTTAATCTTTAAATGACAAAGTTAAAAACTAAATTAACTATTAGACATTATACCTTAATATAAGAAACTTCAAGTATTTGATATTCAATACAAAACATCAAAATAATAAATAATAAACATTAAATATTAATACCACATACTAAATAATATAAATTAAGTGTAATAAAATATATGCAAATGGTGCAATAAATATTAAACTATCTATTCTGTCTAACATTCCACCATGTCCTGGAATTAAATGGCTAAAATCTTTAATTCCTACATATCTTTTTATACTTGATGCAGCTAAGTCTCCTACTTGACCTACAATACTTAATAATACTCCTATTCCTGCTATTAACAAATAATTTATATTCATTCCAAATACATTATTACAAATTGCTGCATATCCAACTATTAAGGCAGTAGCTCCAATAGTTCCTCCCACACAACCTTCAATCGTTTTATTTGGACTAATTTCTGTAAATTTATGAGTTCCAAAATATTTTCCTACAAAATACGCAAATACATCTGTTCCCCATCCTGCAAGAAGTGCAAACCAAAGTATTATTTTACCATTTGGTAAGTTTTCTCTTATTATTGGAATAAACATTAGAAAAATTGCTATATAACATATTCCGAAAAATGTAATTGCTATATCCATTACATTTATTTTTAAATTGCTAGTTATTACAATTAAAAATAATGCTAATATAGAAACTGAAAGCAGTACTCCAATTATTTTAAGCATCCATTCAATTGGTATAATGTGAATAAATGCTATGGAAGAAGCTGCTATATATCCAATACTTTTAATAGGATTTGCTTTTCCCTTAAATGCGTTGTAAAACTCATGTAAACTTAAAATTGCAATTAAACTTATTACAACATCTACTAAATATTTATTTCCCCATATTAAAATTATCGCCACTAGGGGAAATAAAATTAACCCTGACACAATTCTTGTTACATTAATTTTTTTCTTTGCTTTTTCCATAGTTTTTAATTTCCTTTCAATTCTTGTTGTTTTTTATACAGTTTTAATTTTATTTGAATTCTACTTAATCTTTATCTTACTCTATTATTACTTTTATTATATTTCAATTATAAAAATAATAAATATATATGTATTCATTTTATAATTCAATTTCTATATTATTTAGCACCAAACTTTCTATTTCTTCTTTCATATTCTAATATTGCCTCATCTAAATCATCTCTATTAAAGTCTGGCCAATATTTGTCTGTAAATATAAATTCTGTATAAGATAATTGCCATGGCAAAAAATTGCTTATTCTCTTTTCTCCACCTGGTCTTATCAATAAGTCAGGATCAGGCATTCCAGCTGTATATATATTATTTGAAATTAAATCTTCATTAATATCTTCAACAGATATTTCATTATTTTTAACAGATGTTGCTATACTTTTAACTGCTCTTGTAATTTCATCTCTTCCACCATAATTAAAAGCAATATTAAGTTTTAAGCCAGTATAATCTTTTGTTTTATCTTCTAATTTTAATATCAATTTTTGTATACCTGGATCTAATCTTGTTATGTCTCCAAGAACATTTATTTTTACATTATCTAAGTCAGAACTATTTAATAAATCATCTAAATACCACTTTAATAGAAACATTAGAGCCCCAACTTCTTCTTCAGTCCTTTTCCAGTTTTCAGTTGAGAAGGCATAAACTGTTAAATATTTTATGCCTATTTCATTTGCATATTTAGCAATTCTTTTTAGATTTTCTGCCCCTTCTTTATGTCCTTGCTTAGTTTCTAAACTTTTTTCTTTTGCCCATCTCCTATTGCCATCCATTATTATAGCTATATGTATAGGTAAATTTTCTTTATTAAGTTCCATATTATTATCCTCTTTCATTATTCTTTTTAAATACTATAAATATTATATTTTGGAACTGCATTATATAGCCATTACTTCTTTTTCTTTACCTTCTAATATTTTATCTATTTCTTCAACTTTACTATCTGTCAATTTTTGAACATTATTTTCTGCTAATTTTAAATCATCTTCTGTAATAATAGAGTTCTTTTCTTCTTCTCTTGCATCATCTATAGCTTCTCTTCTTATTGACCTAATAGCAACTTTTGCTTCTTCTGCCATTTTTCTTATCTCTTTTACTATTTCTTTTCTTCTCTCTTCATTTAATTCAGGAAAAGCTAGTCTTATTACTTTTCCATCATTATTAGGGTTAATTCCTATATCTGCTTTTAAAATTTCCTTTTCAATTTCTTTTAATAAATTCAAATCCCATGGTTGTATTACAATTAATCTTGCTTCTGGAACAGATATTCCAGCAACTTGATTTATTGGTGTTGGCACTCCATAATAGTCCACCATTATTTTATTTAATATTGCAGGATTAGCTCTTCCTGCTCTTATTTCTGATAAATTTTCCTTAAATACACTTATTGTTTTTTCCATTTTTTCTTCATAAACTTTTATATCCATAAAATCCTCCTAAATTTATTTATATTATAAAATAATATTAATTTACAATTATGTTTTTTATTAAACTCTATATATAACAACTATATATATTTATAATCTTCTCAATATTAAAAATTATTTACATTTTTCTCTTTTTATATTTTTATCTTATTATAGTACCAATTGCTTCGCCCTTTACTATTCTAATTATATTCTCTGGTTCTGCTATGGCAAATACTACTAAAGGTATATTATTATCTTTACATAGTGATGTAGCAGTAGAATCCATTACTTTTAAGTCTTTATTTAAGATATCCATATAAGTAATTTCATCATATTTAATTGCATCTGGGTTTGTTTTTGGATCATCCGAATATACTGCATCTGCTGTTTTACCAACTAGTATTACATCTGCATCTATTTCTGCTGCTCTTAAAGCTGCTGCTGTATCTGTAGTAAAATATGGGTTTCCTGTTCCACAACCAAATATAACAACTCTTCCTTTTTCTAAATGTTTTAAAGCTTTTCTTTTTATATATGGTTCTGCTATTTCTCTCATCTCTATAGCTGTTTCAAGTCTTGTATATATTCCTTTTGATTCTAAAGTATCTTGAAGTGCTAATCCATTCATTGCAGTTGCTAGCATTCCCATATAATCTGAAGTTGTCCTTTCCATTTTACTGCCATACTTACCTCTCCAGAAATTACCTCCTCCAACAACAATTCCAACTTGAACTCCAAGTTCTACTAATTTTTTAATTTGATTACAAATATTATCTAACACATTAACATTTTGAGTGTTTATAAGGTCCTTTAACACTCCTATAACTGCTTCGCTGTTGCTAGTTTCGAAGTTAATATTATTATTCAATATATCTGATAATAAAGACTGCCATGCCTACATAAGAGAGGTCATATCTAAAGTTTGCGGAAGTGGCTAATGTGATTCGTTATATTTATAAATGAAAATAGTGTCCAGCATATCTTTTACGTTAGTACTAGTATGAGCTTCACTTCCTTCATTGTTTGCAGTTTCCCATCCAGCCTTCTAATGCGAGTGAGATTCTCTTAATTTGTACTTCTAAGCAGCCTATCTTTGAGGCTCTACATTGTTCAGAAATCCTCGTTCTATCCCTATGCTACTTCCCAGTTTCTATGCTAATAAATCATCAAACTGAGTTAAAGTAATATAATCATTTACATAGTTTAATAAGTCATCCTTTGGATTTTCTATTTCTTGGATAATCGGAAGGACTTCATCTTTGAAATCAGCTCCTCTTTCTATCCCCTTTAACAACTTATCTTTAATTTCAAGATAATAGTTAGAGAATCTATTTGCTAGAAATAGTTGAGTTTTGGCTTCCGAATTAGTATAGTTAGTGCTATACTTATTATTAAACCATGTATTGAGTTTAGGATTATTTAGTATAGTCTTAATTAGCTATCTATATAAATATTCCTATTGTACCTTATTCTTCTATAAGATTTTATCTTCTAGTTGTTGATTAAACTTTGTGTTTCTATTCGGGTCTTGTAATACATACTTCCTAAAAGTATCTATGACATAATAGTACTAGCTGGAATTTAACATTCCGTTACTATACATACTAGTAATAGACTACAAAGTAGAATCATTTGGAAATTGTTCTTTTAGATGACTAAGAATACTCTCAAATTTACTCTCCTTATAATCCACAATTCTTTTATTAACTTCTTCGGAAGTTAACTCATATTTAGTTTTTAGGTAGTTATTATAGATTAACTTTTGTTTTAATTCTCTTCCAAAGTTATCAGTTACTTCCTAAATGAGACCTGTATTAATTGGTCCATATATCTCAAGTAGAGCGTCTTCTACTTTCTGTAATTTTCTCGCTTCCTTATTTTCATCAGTTTCCATTTCCTTTTCAGTCTCAGAAACCTGAGTTGTCACCTCTCCGACACTATTCATGTCGAAGAAAGTTGACAACACAATGTTTCTAAACTTCATGGCTTTCTCTGGGAA
>ENA-OPEV01001950-OPEV01001950.1-human-gut-metagenome-genome-assembly--contig:-NODE-1950-length-10597-cov-2.430848_pt1 | contig 10597 bp, 10 predicted proteins | sample MGYA00241637_ERZ501537 | MGnify/ENA primary metagenome ERZ501537 (study PRJEB25962, sample SAMEA1972159) | human gut metagenome | biome: human gut; feature: human-associated habitat; material: faeces...
AAGAAGCTCATGGTTCAGATTTTCTCCATATTTGTTTTTCTCACAGGAACCTACAAAAATATAGGAAACATCATATTTTTCCACAAGCTCCTTTACCTGTTTTTCATCCTGTGATGTGTAAATCAGCTCAATATCTCCGCTCTTTGTATTCAGATCCGCCACATCATTCCGCCACAGCCATTCATGGACATACCAGCCCAGCACTGTGGGAAGTCCCGTCATCGCGGACACCCGTTCATAGTCACTGTAGCTGTCTCCATTTGCCTCGAGAACCACCGGATCGCCGGTAACATGTTCATTGAGCCAGCGGATCGCCGCAGCATCTTCCGGAAAGGTTGTCTCAAGATATGCGGTAGCATCCAGTCCCTGATACTGCGCCGGATCCCATATCTGACCAAACCATGCATGCACAGCAGTTACCGTATAAAAACAACAGCCCACAAAACAGGCAAACACCACGCTGGTAAGAATTTTTCGTATCACATGCCTCTTCTCCATCCACAGACGGATCAGTGCATACCCAAATAAGATTCCAAACATCGCAAATGCCTGATAGGTTAATTTGAACATTGTATTGGATCTGGCGTATTCTTTTTCATAGATATCTCTCACATAAACGATCTCCGGGATCACGATCAGCCCCAGAGCCGAGATCCCCAGCAGCACACCGAAATCATCCGCTTTTTTCGCACCTTCCCGTTTCACGCACCAGAAAAAAAGCACTGTCCCGATGACCGGAAGTCCCCAGATCAGCCAGTACTGATATGGTCTGGAATGGTTCTGTGCAAGTGCCACTTCACTGACCATGCTCTGAAACTGCAAAGTAAACGGCAGTGCAGCTATGTTTGCCAGTAAGAATACCCATACCGCATGAAGCAGGCTGATCCCCATCGTCATTCTCATACGATGCGGTTTTTCCAGTTCTTTATAGTTCTGGCAGTTGCACCAGATCACTCCCATGCCACCCATCACATAGTAGATGACAAAATCCCAGTAATTCGTCCAGTGAAACATACCGATCAGAAAAGCAAACACCAGCACATAGGGATCTGTCAGAGCTGCCACTACCTGGTTTTTATAAAAATTCCTGTTTCCTGTCACCTCCGCCTGCAGCGCATTTTTTCCGCTGTAATGTTGCATCATCGCATAAACCAGACTGATCAGTGCCACCACAAACATCAGATTGACCACATGGGCATGTAAGTCACCCAAAACAAAGGAGTAGGAAGGGAATTCATGAATCGTTTTATCATTTCCCGCCGGATAATAGCCGATATAGCGGGTGGAATTCGGAAACCAGTAAGTATAATCCCCTTTTGGCAGATGAAAGATCTCCCGGATCCACGGAAGAAGTTTTCCGATCACCACATAATGCATATTTCCGGCAAGAGATACCCCTGCCCCCGCAAGGGCACCGCCAAGCAGTGCCGGTTTTTCTCTTTTCCAGCTGTCAAGTACCATCTGGCGTACCAGAGCAAACGGAACGGAAAAACAAAACCCTGCCACCAGTGTCCGCATCAGATTGTAAGTCTGTGCCACCTGCGTATTGGTCAGTTTCGTTAAAAATACAGCAAAATACTGTCCGCCATAATAATAGTTGATTTTTGCTCCCGCATACCACAGATCCTTCGCCGGAAGTGTGGTACTGCGCATCATCGCCATCATAAACCCATAGTCCATGAACTTTTCTGTTCCGTACGCTGCCGGGCGAAATCCCGCCACATAAGTCCATAGAAAAAAGAATAAGATAAATACCAGTTCATCATCCAGCACTGTCTGGTACCATTCTGTTGTAAATTTCCAGGACATTTTGTCCTTTATCTTTTGTTTCTTTAACGCAATCCAGACACCCCAGCAGACAGCTGCCAGTACACCTGTGCTTACAAGACAGCCCACATGCGTAAACGGTACAATTCCCGTACTTGCTCCCAGCCACATCAAAAATCCCGCACCGGCAATACCGAATATCTTTGCCACCAGATATCCTCTGTCACGGAATCCGGAAAAAAGGTACTGGCAAAGCGGAAAACTGCACCATCCAAGCACCAGTATGGTCAGCCACCAGACAGCAAATACTTTTCCGTCCTCTTTTAACAGGACCTGTGCACTCATAAAAAGCACCGTCAGTACAACAGCTTTCCATATTCCCTTTCTTTTCTCATTCACTGTTTCGCACCTCCCCACTTCCGGAAGTCTTTTAGTGTTGTTTTACCGATTTTTACAATTTTTTTCATATTGATGGAATTGACTCCACCCTGTCGCGGACGGAATGTAATTGGATAATACATTACCCGCCGTCCTTCTTTTGTATATCGCACCGTCATCAGTACATTTGCCAGAAAATACTGTGGTGGAATCTCTGTTAAAACTTCTTCCAGTTCTGCAGCCCGCATCAGCCGGAACGGTGTATTGGCATCTTCCACCCAGCAGTGAAATGTCACAAGGATCACCAGTCGAAGAACCCGTGTCACAAAGATCCGCTGCCAGCCGTCCTGTCTTCTTTTTCTGCTTCCAATCAAAAGCCCACACTTTTTCCTGTCTTCCCACAGCTTCCAGAATTCTTCCGGCAGAGTCTGTCCATCAGAATCTGTCTGAAAAATATAATCTGCCCCTTCCGCAATCGCACAGCGGTAGCCATATAAAATAGTGGCACCGTGTCCCTGGTTTTCTTTTTTTACCGTGCGAAGCTGCGGATATTTTCCCTGCAGATGATCCAGTTCCTCCTGCGTCCGATCTGTACTTCCGTCATTGATAACAAACAATCGACTGTCCTCTCCTGTTTTTTCCACGATGGGATGCCACTGTGCTACTACATTTTCTATATTTTCTTCCTCGTTATATGCCGGAATCACGATGATCAGCCGATCCTGATTTTGTTGTGTTATTTCACTCATAATTTCTTTCTCCCCTTTTCTTTCCCCGCATATTTCCCTTTGATCTTTTTCCGTAACTGTGAAGTTACTGAACAGTTACCTTTTTCCATTATAATCGAACTTACCCACGACGTAAAGTCGATCAGAGCAAAGTTTCCCCACAGTAACCACATCCCCATACAACTACAACCGTCCTATCTTCCCGGAGGAAATCAAAATTGATTCACCGGATCAATTATTGATATGCAACGCAACTTTAAAAGAGATCTTCCGGTTCTTTGCCGGCAGATCTCTTTCGTCTGTTAATCTTCTATCTTCTGTTCTTTCCGGTATCTTCGCATCTTTCCCGGTGTACTCTCAAACCTGGATTTGTACATTTTCATAAATAATTTATAATTAGTGAAACCATGAATCTCCAGCAGCTTCTGGACACTCAGATCTGTTCTCTGCAAATCTCTGACAACATGTTCCATTCTCACCGAATTCACATAATCCAGAAATGTCATGCCCATATATTTCTTAAAAAATCGCGTGAAATAATCCGGATTCAGAGAAACCAGCCGTGCGATCTCCTGCAGCGAAATTTCTTCCGTATAATGTTCCTTCACATATGAAGTGATCATTCCCAGTCGTTCCATATATTTTTCTGATATTTCCATCTTATCAGAAGTAACCGATACACTGAAGTCTTTTACCAGTACAGCCAGCAGATGATACATCCGGCTGTAGAACTCCAGAGTTTCTTCCGGCGACCGAAAAGGATGCAGTTCTGCAAGAGCACTCAGTGCTCTCTCCACCATAAACGTATCCATCCGCTGCTTTCTTCCGGTAATCTTTTCACAGACAAATTCCAGCCCGTCGATCTGAGGAATAAACCGTTTCATCATCGGATAAGGGATCTGTATCAGCATCTCCTTACACTGTCGTGGACACTGAACACTGTGTACCACCCGGGAATTAATTACCAGAAAGTCTCCTTTTTTCATCCGGATGCATTCTTCCTCTCCCAGATAACAGTCTTCACTTCCCTCCAGCAGATACAGAATCTCAAGCCCATTATGCCAGTGAGGTGCAGTGTAATCCCTGTTGTGCCACAGGACATTGAAAAACACATCTTCGTTAGACGGATATTTGATTGCCTCGTACCGGTATGTCTGTTTATGCATTGTAAACTAACGCCATAAATACCAGTTCTTCGTCATTTGGATTCTCCAGAGAATGGCTCTGTCCCACTTCGATCACACATACATCTCCAGGCCCTACCTCTGTTCTTGTACCATCATTGTCCACAAATACCCCTTTCCCCTTTAAAATGAAATAAGGTTCTGTATTCCCCACATGCTGATGCCAGCCAACGCTGCTGTGCGGACGAAGTACTGCCATGGCATACATGGAACCGTGTCCGTTCAGTTCTTCTTCAGATACAATGTGGTGAAATTCCACACTGCCTTCTCCTCCACGCGGATGTTCTACGACTGCTACCTTTGTTTTTCTTACCATAAAATATCTTCTCCTTTCTTTCCCCGTTATATCCTTTACCGGATCTTCATAAAAACATTTTTGCTTTACAGAAAACAATTCCTGTAAGTCAAAAAAGCCCCCTGAATCACTTCAAGGAGCTTTGTAAGCTGATGACGGGAATTGAACCCGTGACCCCTTCCTTACCAAGGAAGTGCTCTACCTCTGAGCCACATCAGCATCTGCAGCGTTTTTATCTGTCCGCTACAGTTAGATAGTTTAGCAAAAGCTCCGGAAAAAGTCAAGCATAATTTTCATATTTTTCAGATTTTTTTAAATATTTTATTTTTTCCTGCCAAGACTCTCCCGGACCTTACCCTTGATTCGTTGCAGAGCATTGTCAATGGACTTGGATGATTTGTTCATCTTTTCACCAATCTGCTGATAATTATTTCCATCCAGATAAAGTGTCAGAACTTCATTTTCAAAAGTACTTAGCTGTTTTCTGATTTTTTCTTCCATCTGCACGGCATTTTCCTGTGCAATAATGATTGTCTCAGGACTCTGTTCTGTTTTACTGCCCATCTGTGTTTCCCATTCTTCTCCATTCATAGAAATATAGGAATTCAGTGGCTGATGTTTCTGCCTGGTGGATGACTGGATGGCATTATACATCTGCCGGTCCACACACAGTTGGGCAAACGTATAAAAAGAAGCCTCTTTATCCCCGCGATAATCCCGGATCGCTTTGAAGAGTCCGATCATTCCTTCCTGAATCAGATCATCCGCTTCTCCTCCTGCAAGATAGAGAACACGGGCTTTCTGGCGTACAACAAACTTGTATTTTTCCAGCAGATAATCCATAACCTCTGTATCTCCCTGCCGAAGCAGTTCCACCAGTTCCTCGTCTGTGTACTCTGTATATTCCTTCATCCTGTTTTCCTCACTGTTATCCACGCTGACGGGCGATCTCAAAAGCCAGAACCCCTGCTGCCACAGAAGCATTCAGGGAATCAATATCTCCTTTCATCGGAATCGAGGCTACAAAATCACAGGTTTCTTTGATTAATCTGCTGACTCCTTCTCCTTCGTTTCCGATTACCAGACCCATCGGTCCTTTCAGATCCATCTGATAATACGGCGTACCATCCATATCTGCACATACGAACCACATGCCTTCTTTTTTCAGTTGTTCCATGGTCTGTTTTAAATTGGTTACTTTTGCAACCGGTGTATAATTGATTGCCCCTGCTGAAGTACGGGCAACAGTCGGGGTAAGCCCCACTGCTCTTCGTTTTGGAATGATTACACCGTGTGCACCTGCCAGATTCGCTGTTCGGATCATAGCTCCCAGATTATGCGGATCTTCGATATTATCCAGTACGAAAATAAAAGGAGCTTCCCCTTTTTCCCTGGCTTTTTCCAGAATATCTTCCACTGTAGCATACTCGTACGAAGCCGCCATCGCAATAACACCCTGGTGATGACCCGTTTCAGATAACTGATCCAGGCGTTCTTTTTTTACATAATTGATGATTGTATCGCCTTTTTTTGCTTCCCGGATAATGGTTCTCACCGGTCCGTCCGGACATCCATCCAGAACATATAATTTGTCAATCGGTTTTCCCGCACGTAATGCTTCTAAAACCGCGTTTCTTCCTTCGATTTTATTTTCCATCTTTCAGTGCCTCCAATCCAATTTTGATCAGATCAATCATTCTGCAGTACTGATCCGTCAGATACAGATACCCCATAACCGCCTCAAATCCCGTCGCACGGCGATACTCCCCTGTAGTGGCATTCTTCGCTGTAGTGTAGGACTTTGCATTTCGACCTCTCTTGTAGACTGCTTCTTCTTCCTGGGTAAAATGTAGCTCCAGCACCCGCACCATCTCCGACTGTGCCTGAGCTTTTACCAACCGGCTTGCCTGTTTATGCAGCTTATTCACCTGGCAGTTGCCCTGTTTGATCAGGATGGTGCGGATATATAACTCATAGATCCCGTCTCCGATATAGGCAAGTGTCAGCGGAGAGTAAGAACGGATATCCGGATCCTTCAACTGGAACTGTTCTTTCAGATATGTTATGCTCGTTTCCATTTTACGCCCTCTCTGGTATCTTCCAGAATAATTCCCTGTGCCAGCAGTTCATCACGGATCTCATCGGCACGTTTGAAGTCTCTGGCTTTTCTTGCTGCCTGACGTTCTTCGATCATTTTTTCGATCTCAGCGTCCAGATTTTCTTCTTTCTTTTCTACCTGAAGACCCAATACATCACTTAATGCAACAATCTCCTTTTTCAGTGCTGTGACAAATGCTCCGGAAGAAGCATCATTTGCATTGGTATTGGAAAATTTAACCAGTTCAAAGATTGCAGAGATTGCATCCGCGGTATTCAGATCGTCATCCATGGCATCTTCTAATTTTTTGCGGTACACAGGAATCTCTGCAAGCAGTTTTTCCTCTGCATCTGACAGAACATCCACTGCTGCTTCCTGTGCAAGATGTGTCAGATTGGAAACTGCAGTCACAATACGTTCCAGAGCATTCTTAGAAGATTCCATGATCTCTCTGCTGAAGTTGATCGGGCTTCTGTAATGTGCGCTTAACATGAAGAATCGCAGCACCTGGAGATCATACTGTTCACCGATTTCTCTTACGGTAAAGAAGTTGCCCAGGGATTTGGACATTTTGCGGTTATCAATATTCAGGAAACCATTATGCAGCCAGTAATGAGCAAAAGTCTTTCCGTTACAGCACTCACTCTGCGCGATCTCATTTTCATGGTGCGGGAAAATCAGATCCTCCCCACCGGCATGAATATCGATTTCCTCACCCAGATATTTTTTTGCCATCACAGAACACTCGATGTGCCATCCCGGACGTCCTTCACCCCATGGAGATACCCAGAAAGGTTCTCCTTCTTTTTTCGGTTTCCACAGGACGAAATCCAGCGGATCTTCTTTCTGATCTTCGCCGGACACCAGAAGAGAACGATTACCGGATCTCAGATCATCCAGATTTTTGTGTGATAATTTTCCATATTCTTCAAACTTTCTGGTACGGAAGTATACCGTTCCGTTTACATCATACGCATATCCTTTTTCCATCAGTGTTTCGATCATGGCAATCATACCATCGATCTCCTGCGTTGCCTGCGGGTGGGTAGTGGCCGGTTTTACATTCATATCCGCCATATCTTTTTTACATTCTTTGATATAACGTTCTGAAACTTCTTCTGCACTTACACCTTCTTCGATGGATTTTTTGATGATTTTATCGTCTACATCAGTAAAATTAGATACGAAATTTACTTCATATCCCTTATATTCCATATAACGGCGCACGGTGTCGAAAACAATCATCGGACGGGCGTTACCGATATGGATAAAGTTATATACCGTAGGTCCACAGACATACATGGTAACCTTACCTTCCTGTAATGGTACGAATTCTTCTTTTTTCTTTGTCAGTGTATTATACAGTTTCATCTTGTTATTCTCCTTTTTTATTTTTGATAAAACGAAGTTCTTTTTCCACTTCCAGCAGTCGGTTGGTCACTTCCGTGTATTCCTTCTGCAACGTTTTCAGATCATCCAGCACCGGATCCGGCAGATGACAGTGATCCATACTGGTTCTCGGTACTTTCATATTTTTCTGACGAACCACACGTCCCGGAATACCTACTACGGTACAGTTCGGTGGCACCTCCTCGATCACAACAGATCCGGCTCCGATCTTGGAGTTGGCTCCGACAGTGAAAGAACCGATGATTTTTGCTCCTGCGCTTACCATAACGTTGTCTTCCAGAGTCGGGTGACGCTTGCCGGTTTCTTTTCCGTTACCCCCCAGGGTAACACCCTGATATAAGGTTACATTATCGCCAATGATCGTAGTTTCTCCAATGATCACACCGCTTCCATGGTCAATGAACAGTCCTTTTCCAATCGTAGCGCCCGGATGAATCTCAATCCCGGTCTTTCTGGCTGCACGCTGAGAGATCCACCGTGCCAGAAAGTAATGACCTTTCAGATATAATTTGTGTGCCCGTCTGTATTTGATCATCACCCGAAAGCTCGGATATAACAGCACTTCCAAAGGTGTCTTGATTGCCGGGTCTCGTTCCTGAATCACCTGGAACTCTTCTTTGATATGACTGATAAAACTCATTGTTCCCCTCCATTTTATTTTCTGTAAACAGAAAAAGGATGACTGTCTCAATAAGAGACGAAGTCATCCGTGGTTCCACTCTTTTTGAAGACGTATCTTCCGGATCCGTCTTCCACTTTCTGCCCTTAACGCCTGCCTGCGGATCCGGCTACTCTCTTTCACCGTATCAGCTCCCGGATGCACTTCACCGACGATTCCCCGGGACTGCTTCCAGCCAGTGACTGTCCCTCTCTGTGGTTCCTCTTTCAGATACTCTTTCCGTTCTTCGCTTTTCTCATGCTTTCTGCCTTATAGTTTATGAAAAAAAAGTAGTTTTGTCAACTCCTACCGCCTGGATTTTGATTCTAATTTCTTTTGTTTTATTTATGCTATAATAATGGAAATTGTTTTGTCTTGTAATTATAAAGATATCGATCAGTTACAAGCATTGTTAGTATTCATAACTTCTGAGGTGACAAGAATGCCAAATTACGAAAGTATTACTCTGAGGGAAGATCTTCATATTCGTAAGATCTATTCCATTCACTATTTTGAATATCTGAAAGACTATGTATATGACGGGGAATCTCACGATTTTGGGGAATTTGTCTTTGTAGACAGCGGAATTGTCCTTGAAATCCAAAAAAGCAGCACAATTAACCAATAGCCCTCTTTTTTTCATAAGTGAAATGTTCTTTGCAACTTCCCGTATAAAAAAGAAAGGCCACAGTACCTGTGACCTCTTTGCCTGTATTATTTTATACGATTCCTGCTTTTTTGTCAATCCTGTGCCGTTTGTATGCAGCAGATCGCCTGGGCCGAAATGCCCTGCAGTGTACCGGTAAATCCAAGTCCCTCTTCTGTGGTTGCTTTGATATTGACCTGGTCTTCGGAAAGTTCCAGTGCATCTGCCACATTTTTGATCATCTGATCGATGTGAGGCAGTAACTTCGGTTTCTGTGCAATAATCGTGGCATCAATATTTACAATCTGATAGCCCTTTTCTTTTAATAAAGCTCCCACTTTTTGCAATAACAGGATACTTGAGATTCCTTTATACTGCGGATCTGTATCCGGGAAATGTCTTCCGATATCCCGGAGTGCTGCTGCACCCAGAAGTGCATCCATGATCGCATGAACAACTACATCCGCATCCGAGTGTCCCAGAAGTCCCAGCTCCCACGGTATCTTCACACCGCCAAGGATCAGGTCCCGTCCTTCCGTCAGTTTATGTACATCATATCCCATTCCTACCCGTACCATATTTTTTTCCTCTCTTTCTTTTTCCGTATCTGTTCAGTACTTTTACAGTTATTCCCGTCATCTCAACTTACTTTCTTCTTATTATTTAATCCGAATTGTATTCTCTGTCTGTCATGATACCTTATTTTTCCCTGCTTTGCAACAGGGCACTCCAAGTCTTTTCCCCTACAATGCCATCTGCCGACAGTCCTTTGGTTTTCTGAAAATTTCGGATATTCTGTTCTGTTTTTTCTCCGAAAATTCCATCTGTCTGCCCTCCTTCGCTCCACACATTCAGATAGAGAGACAGCCGTTTCTGAATCCACCGCGTAAGTTCTCCTTTCGCACCTTTCCGAACCGTTGGACAGCCCATCAGTGTCCGCGAACCGGGAATCCCGTCAATGGTTCCCGGCTGATATCCCTGCCGGATCAGTTCTATTTGCAATGCCAGGATCCATTCTCTCTGTGTACTGTCCGCTGTCAGTGCCTTCACTTCTATATGCGGATTATCCTTTCCGGAAGATGTGGTTTTTCCGGTCGATGTATCTGATTCCGGCCAGGTTTCCTGAAAAGCGTAGATATTTCCATACTCTTTTCGCAGTCTTTCCGAGGTACTTCCCCAGTCCGGCAGCTGAAAATGTAGTTTATCCACAATGGATTTCCAGTCTCCACCCCATTCCAGACCCAACGATTTTCCGATAGCTCCGACTCTCTGAAAATAATTTCCCGACTCGTTATAGGCTCCTTTTCCGTCCTTTCGATAGACATCAAAAGCCACTCCCCACTGATGCATGGAGCGATAGGTACTCCCCGGTGCATTGGTCACCACCGGACCCGGCTTGGTTCTTCCCTGGTCATACAGTCGGTTTTGTTCCT
>ENA-OPEV01001960-OPEV01001960.1-human-gut-metagenome-genome-assembly--contig:-NODE-1960-length-10551-cov-2.739520_pt1 | contig 10551 bp, 10 predicted proteins | sample MGYA00241637_ERZ501537 | MGnify/ENA primary metagenome ERZ501537 (study PRJEB25962, sample SAMEA1972159) | human gut metagenome | biome: human gut; feature: human-associated habitat; material: faeces...
CCGGCCGTGTACCGGCAGCATTAAACTGTCTGGTCGGCTACAAGCCGTCTCTCGGCGCCTGGTCGACCAAAGGAGTGGTTCCGGCATGCGCAAGCCTTGACTGTGTCACCGTGTTTGCAAACAGCCTGGAAGATGCAGAGGAAGTCAACCTTGCGGCACGCGGCGTGGATGAAGAGTGCTGCTGGTCAAGGGAGTACAAAGAGCCACTGCCAAAACTTCCGAAAAAAATCTGTCTGGCAAAAGACGGTGTGACATTTTATGGACCATATGCAGATATTTACAAAGCAAAATGGGAACAGGCGAAAAAGCGGATCGAGGATATGGGGATTACCGTGGAATATATCGATTACACGATGTTTTCAAAGGCAGCATCCATTCTTTATGACGGACCCTGGGTGGCAGAGCGCTGGAAAGATCTCGGTGATTTCGTGGAGAGCCACCCGGGAAAAGTATTTCCGGTAACAGAAACAATTTTAAGGTCAGGCGATAAACCGGAGCACACGGCAAGAAAAGTATTCGAGGCGATGCACCAATTACAGGAATACCGGATGCGGGCAAGACACATTTTAAAAGACGCCGTTCTCATCATGCCGACGGCGGGCGGTACATTTAAAAGAGATGATGTCAGAAAAGATCCGATTTCCACAAACAGTCAGATGGGACTTTATACAAATCACTGTAACCTGCTTGATATGTGCGCCATAGCAGTGCCGGAAAATACGGCAGATACAAGCATTCCGTTTGGAATCACTATTTTCTCATTATCCGATCAGGAGGGCGAGATCCTTGGTACAGCGGAACAGTTTTTACAGACACAGAGCATTCCGTTTGCGGTATGCGGACTGCATAAAAAAGGATTTCCATTGGAAAGCCAGCTGACAGAGCTTGGGGCTTCCTATCGGGAAAGTGTAAACACCGCACCACATTACAGGCGGTACCGTCTGGATACGGTACCGGAAAAACCGGGGATGGTGTATGACGATAAAAAAGGCGCTGCGATCGCAGTTGATATCTATGAACTGCCGGTTGTGAGTGTCGGAGCATTTTTAGGTGAGATCAGGAAACCACTCTGTATCGGGAATGTGGAATTATCCGATGGCAGGATCGTTAAAGGTTTTCTTTGTGAGGAATACGGGCTGGCAAACGCAAAGGAGATCACTGATATCGGGAAGTACGAAGTGTAACAATAAAGACGTAATAACAAACATGTAATGATAAAAGGCATAAATAAGGAATGAAGTAGTTAATGAACAATAAGCAGGAAGAAATGGAGGAAACAAACATGAAGATGATAAAAGCGATTGTCAGACCGGAAAAATCAGAGGATGTGCTCGATGCACTGCTTGCAGGCGGTTTTGCAGCAGCAACCAAAATGAGCGTGCTTGGACGTGGAAAACAGAAAGGTTTAAAAGTAGGTGACACCTATTATGATGAAATCCCCAAAGAACTGATCATGCTTGTTGTGGAAGATGGGGACGTGGATAAGGTGCTGAAAGTAATTGTTGAGAACGCGAGAGTGGATAAAAACGGAACCTACGGAGATGGAAAAATTTTTGTCAGCGATGTGGAGCGTGCAATCACGATCAGCAGTGGAAAAGACGAGTTATAGGACGGAGGTGCCGCGATGAAAGAGGTAATGATTATATTAAGACCGAAAATGTATTTTCCGACAAAAGATGCCTTAGACCAGGCGGGATTTCATTCTATGACGATCCGTGAGATCATCGGGCGGGGAAAATGTCCGGTACATTACGATTATGATGAGGGCGCACCGGTAAAACACAGACTGGTCGCTAAAAGAATGATCGATATGTTTGTCAGGGATGAAGATTTACAGAAACTGATCGACACGGTTGTGGAGGTTAATAAGACGAATCATGCCGGAGACGGAAAAATTTTTGTACTTCCGGTTAATGATGCGATCCGCGTAAGAACCGGAGAAAAAGGAATCGAAGCGATCATGTAAGCGCAGTAAGAGGAAGAGGAGGACAACCATATGAAAAAAATTAAGAGAAGTATCAGTATTCTGCTCATTGCAATGATGGCACTTGCCATGTTAGGAGGATGTGGAAATAACAGCACATCAGGAAACAGTACAGCAAATGGTGATAGTGCAAAAGCGACGGAAAAGACCGCAGATGCAGGAGAGGCAAAAGGAACAGAGAGCAATCCGTTCATCCTTGGTGTCAGTCCGATGTCCGGCTGGTATGCATGGTATGGCGTGAAGGACACCGGTATTTTTGAACAGAATGGTGTCTATGTTGACCTCCAGTTTTTCCCGGTATACAGTGATTCGCTGACCGCATTTTATTCCGGACAGGTGGATGGTATCTGTATCGCAGCTTCCGATGCGGTAGCGCCGGTCAATGAGGGTGTGGATTTTAAAGTTGTTTTAGTCAATGATAACTCCTACGGTGCAGATGGTATCGTGGTACAGGATGGAATTAACAGTATTGAAGATTTAAAGGGTAAGACAGTTGCAACTGAGGTTGGTACCTTAGAGCATATGTTTTTGCTGAAAATATTAGAAGAAAACAATATGACGGTCGATGATGTCAACTTTGTCAATATGACGATCAACGATGCAGGCCCGGCATTCATTGCGGGAAGTATCGATGCAGCAGTGCTCTGGGAGCCGACACTTTCCACAGCGATAGGTGCAGGTGGAAAACTTTTGTACAGCACAAAGGAAGAGCCTGGTTTGATCCCGGATACACTTGCGGTCAGACAGGAAGTGCTGGATTCAAGTTCCGATGCGGTACAGAAAATCGTCGATTCCTGGTTTGATGGTGTTGAAAAATTAAATGCAAGAGATGATGATTTCATTCAGGCAATCAGCGACGGTGCAGAACTTACCAGAGATGATTATATGACCATGTTAGACGGTGTTACTATTTTTGATAAGGCAAAGAATGAAGAAACTTTTAAAGACGGAGAGGATTATACCTATCTTTCTTATACGTTACAGAAATCGGCGGAGTTCCTGTTATCAACCAAGATGATCGATGAGATCCCGGATGATTTAAGCTCTATTTTGGATGATACCTACATTAAGGGGGCAGAATAATGATTCGAATTAAGATAAGAAAGGAAATCGACAGAAAAAAATATCTATTGTTTGCAATACTTTCATTTGTCATTGTACTTGCTGCGTGGCTGATTGCAAGTGAAAGTGGTGCGATCAAGGAAATTTTTCTTCCGAAACCACAAAATGTGGTGAACTACTATATAGAGTCCATCAAGGATGAAAGCCTGCTTCAGAACACAGGCATTAGTATTTACCGTATCACTCTTGGTTTTGTATATGCGGTTCTTTTAGGTGTTCCGATCGGTATTTTAGTTGGAACATTCAAAAAGGCAGAAGCATTTATCCGCCCACTGTGTGAGTTTGTCCGTTATATGCCGGTTCCGGCATTTGTACCTCTTATCATGGTATGGGTAGGCATCGAGGAAAGTGCAAAGATCACCGTCATTTTTATCGGTACATTTTTCCAGCTTGTCTTAATGGTTGCGGATGATGCGCTTGCGGTGCCAGATGATCTGATCAATGCCGGTTATACATTAGGTTCGAACACACCGAAAACGATCTTTAAGATCTTAATTCCGGCAATGATGCCAAGACTGATGGAAACACTGCGGATGATGATCGGATGGGCATGGACTTATTTAGTCAGTGCAGAACTTGTTGCGGCAAATACCGGACTTGGGTACACTATTTTGAAATCACAGCGGTTTTTAAAGACGGATGCTATTTTTGCAAATATTATTCTGATCGGTCTGCTTGGACTGATCACGGACCGCATCTTTGCATTTTTAAATAAAAAACTGTTTCCGTGGGCGGCTGCGTAAACCGTTAGAAAGGTAAGGTTTTATCATATGGGATTTTTTAAGAAAAAAAAGAATACACTTCCGCCTGCGGAAGATCATATAGAGGCAAATCTTGCAAACAGTACCGTTTATGTCAGAGATTTGCAGAAAATATATCCATCTGCCAAGGGCGATGTCCAGGCGATGAAAGATGTGAATATCAATGTCATGGAAAATGAATTTGTTTCGATCGTAGGACCGTCCGGCTGTGGTAAATCCACTCTTTTGCGTATGATCGGCGGCCTTGACACTGCGACATCGGGAAAGATCGTCATTCAGGATCGTGACATCATAGATCCTGGAGCGGATCGTGGCATGGTATTCCAGTCCTATACACTTTTTCCGTGGATGACAGTCGGAGATAACATTAAGTTTGGATTAAAACTGCGGAAAATGCCGGCGGACCAGCAGGAAGAGATTCTGAATAAATATTTAAAGATCATCAAACTGGAAAAATTCCGTGACAGTTATCCAAGGGAGCTTTCCGGTGGTATGAAACAGAGGGTTGCGATCGCGAGAGCACTGGCAAACAGCCCGGAGGTATTACTCATGGATGAACCGTTCTCTGCCTTAGACCCGCAGACCAAAGCGGACATGCAGCTTTTAATGCGCCAGATCTGGCAGGAGGAAAAGCCGACTGTTATTTTTGTCACACACGATATAGAGGAGGCAGTCTTTTTATCCAGTAAAATTTATGTGCTGACACAGAGACCGGGAACCGTAAAGGCAGAGGTTCCGGTATTGCTGCCATATGATCGTGATCTGTCACTCAAAGATACGGATGAGTTCATTGGACTCCGCAGGAAGGTGAATCAATTAATTGAACATGAAAGCTTATCTTAGTATAACGCAGGATTTTCTTGTCAATTTTACGGAGTGGTTTTATAATGTGCTAATAAGAATCAGCATAATATTCCGAAAATGGAGAGAACGATGGCAGGAAAATTATATTTATGTGCAACACCGATCGGCAATCTTGAGGATATCACCTACCGGGTGCTTCGCACATTAAAGGAAGTGGATCTGATCGCAGCGGAAGATACCAGAAATTCCATTAAGCTGTTGAATCATTTTGAGATCAAAACGCCGATGACGAGTTATCATGAATACAATAAGATAGAAAAAGCATATCAGCTTGCAGATAAGCTGCGGGAAGGAAAAAACATTGCGCTGATCACGGATGCGGGTACGCCGGGAATTTCCGATCCGGGCGAAGATTTAGTGCGCATCTGTTATGAGGAAGGGATCGAAGTGACTTCCCTGCCGGGAGCGGCGGCATGTATTACGGCGCTTACGATGTCCGGGCTTCCAACAAGACGTTTTGCGTTTGAGGCATTTCTGCCGCGGGAGAAAAAAGAGCGGGCTGCTATTTTACAGGAATTAAAGGACGAAACGCGCACGATCATCATTTATGAGGCGCCGCATCATCTGGTCAAAACATTAGAAGAACTGTATGATACGCTCGGAGACCGGCAGATCTATCTGCCGGGAACTCACAAAACGCTATGAGGAAAAGATGCGTACGACGTTGTCGGACAGCCTTGTCTATTATGGTGAAAATGAGCCGCGCGGAGAGTATGTGCTCGTGATTCATGGAAAAACCTTCGAGGAACTTGCCGAGGAGGCAAGAAAGTCCTGGGAGGATATGTCGTTAGAGGAACATATGCAGGTATATGAAAGCCAGGGGACACCGCGCAAAGAGGCGATGAAACTGGTGGCAAAAGACCGCGGCATGAGCAAACGGGATGTATATCAGGCACTGCTGAAGGAAGAGTAGATTCGTCACTTCTGGTAAAAATCTTTCAGATAATCCTTTACGATTTGAAACGGTGCCGGGCCGATCGAAAGCACTGCCTGATGAAATGAGATTTCATTATAATCACTGCCAAAGATTTCCTTTGCATAGTCCTTTAATTCCAGAAACTGCAGATAACCCACATAATAACGGAGATAATTTGCCGGTTCTGATATGATATAGCGGTAAATCTCTGCAATGGTGTCCGGATCGCTGATCCCGTAATCGTTCCAGAATTTTATCGTATCGGCAAGCGACCAGCCATCATAATGGATGCCGATATCGGTCGAGGCATAAAGGCTTAAAAGGGCAGACTGGTTTAAGGCGAGAAGCGTTGCGGCATCCTCCCTCAGCCCGGCATAATGATAGGACATCATCTCCACATAGGTCGCCCAGCCTTCCACATATCCCGGATAGTTTAAAATACTGCGTATCGCCGGCAGTCCGGACTGATAGGACATGATCGTCTGATACAGGTGGCCGGGAAAACCCTCATGGGCGAGCGTTGTGAAATACCGCATGGTGGATGCATCCGTTTTTGCATTGATATAGATTGAATTGGCATTGTAATCATCAATTGGTGCAGTGATATAATAAGCCGGTGCAAGATAATCTTCCATACATTCCTCAATAGGACTGACGGTGTAAGAGACATCCGGAGCCTTTGGGAAATCTGCCTGCATCTGTTCTTTCAACTGTTCTAAAACAGAGGCGGGTTCTGCATAGGAAAGAGAAGCTTTCTGTGCATCTTTCCAGAGAGAGGGATTTGAATCCGTCAGGGCGGCCGCTTCACTTAGATCAGAAAGTCTTTTCTGACCGATCATAGTCTGTATATCCGCAATCGAATCCGCACAGCCGGTATTTTCGTAGACGAGATATTCGTAATAATCTCTGCCGTGTTTCAGATAACAGAGCCCTTTTTCATTTTTTCCGCTGCCAAGCAGGCTGGTTAAGGAAGATGCCAGTGAAGTATAGGCAGGGAAAATCACTTCTTTTACAATCTTTTCATTTTGTTTTTTATAGGCGGTCTTCTGTTCATCTGACAGATCCTTAAAAGCATCCACTTTTTTATTGAAAGTTAAGATCAGATAATGATCGTCCCCATCGTCTGCAAAACGGGAACACTGTTCGATCACACTTTTACAGATGGCATCGGACATAAAGAGCCCGGCGGCAGCTTTTTGTTTTTCAAAAGCAATGATCTGGTTAAAATAGGAACCGGTCAGGGGCAGCAGTTTCAGGTAAGTTTTGATGTCATCTTCGGAGGAAAAACGATACTCTTCATAAAGTACTGGAAGCTGTGCCTGAGTGCCGGAGGAAGGGTTTAAGTATTCTTCATAAAGTGAAAAATCAGTCCCCTTTTGCTCCATGGCAAGGTAATCCGACAAAATATCGTAAGTCAGCTGCCGGGGTTTGGAAAGTTTTTCGCGGTCAAAACGTTTTAGGGCGGCAGTCGTGTTTTCCAGGGCTGCACGGTTTTCCTTTGATGCCTGACTGGAAATACTGCCAAGTGAAATTGGAACTTCTGTGATTCCGTAAGATTCCGGGGAGGAGAGGGAAAAATGAAGGTTTATGGTATTCAGGGCAGCCTCCGAGCGGAAAAGCTGCAATAAAAACTCGTCAAAGGCATTCGCGGATGAGCTGTCTGTGCGTTGATTGTCATTATCAGTGGATTCAGAAGAAACGGAATCTGCCTGATCCGGTTCATATCCGGAAGAGATACGGGCAGACTGATCCGGAGCATGCCTGGAGAAAGCGCATCCGTCTGAGAAAACTGTGGGGAAAACGACCAGCAAAATGAGAAAAAGTGTGGATATCCGGCTTAAGCGTGGAAATTTGTGAAAAATATCAGAAAACCATATCAAGATAAAATACCTCAGTTCAAAAATCCAGGTGTTAGTGATATATATGTTGACATTTAGAAAAAATAACTGAAAAAGTTCTATATGAATAATGGTACATATATGGCGATATATAGAAATAAAATAAAAGAAAAACCGGAGAGGTACATATGAATTATCTCTGGGCATTTATGATCTTGACAGGCGTTGTATTTGCCGCATTTCACGGCACACTTCCGGCGGTTACGCAGGCAGCGCTTGACTCGGCAAAAGAGGCGGTAACACTCTGTATTACCATGATGGGAGTGATGTCTTTCTGGGTTGGACTGATGAAAATCGCTGAAAAAACAGGTATCATTGCAGGATTGTCAAGGCGTCTTGCGCCGGTGCTGCATTTTCTGTTCCCGGATATTCCAAAAGATCATCCGGCAAATAAATATATTGCCACCAATATGATTGCAAATATATTCGGACTGGGATGGGCAGCAACACCAGCCGGATTAAAAGCGATGGAGGCGCTGGCGGAATTAGAAAAAGAGCGTGGAAAGAAAGCATTTTCAGATGGCACAGTAAAAAAAGGGGAGCGGACCGCCAGCAACGAGATGTGTGATTTTTTGATCATCAATATTTCATCCCTTCAGATCATACCGGTAAACATTATTGCCTACCGCAGCCAGTATGGAAGTGTGAATCCGGCGCAGATCGTCGGTCCGGCACTGATCGCAACGACATGCAGTACACTGACTGCGATTATTTTTTGTAAAATCAGACAAAATATTTACAAAATCTGACAAATAATTCGTTGTACTATTTGATAAAAGACATTATAATGAGAATAGATTTATGTGTAAGACAAATCCTCAGAGAAAGTGAGGGATACCAATGAAAAAAAATAAGATCTTGATTGTAGATGATAATAAGCTCAACAGGCAGTCCCTGGCTGATATTTTCCGTAAAGCTTATCAGATCGTAGAGTCAGAAGACGGGAAAAAGGCACTGGAGTATCTGAAAAAGGATAAAGGACTTTCGGTAGCGGCAATTATACTGGATCTTATTATGCCTGTAATGGATGGATTTGCTTTCCTGGAGGAATTCAAAAAACACAGCGAATATAAGTATATTCCGATCGTCATTGCGACAACGGAAGACAATGTGGAAAATGAAAAACGCTGTCTGGAGTATGGGGTATGGGATTTTATACCGAAGTCATTCCACCGGGAGATCATCTGGTTTCGTGTCATGAACGCTATCAAAAGGAGCAAACAGCACTTTTTAGAGTATGATTCCCTGACAGGAATTTATAACCGTCAGATGTTTTACCAGAAGACGAGGGAGATGCTAGATGACAGTAAGGATCAGACATTTGCATTTATCCGGCTGGATATTGACCGGTTTAAAATGATCAATTCTTTCTATGGTGCGGCAGAAGGAGACCGTCTGTTAAGATGTATGGCGCACAATATCTGCGGTGTACTCAGTGCATATAAGACGTATACTTATGGCAGATTAAATTCCGATGTTTTTGGAATCTGTGTTGCGGTAGAAAAAGAACAGGATGCACTGCTGATCGCCCAGAAGATCCGGGAACAGGTGAAGAAAAACGGGGAGCTGCGCTGTTATCTTGAGACGTCGGCGGGATGTTATATCATCCGGGACAAGGAGATGGAGGTATCGGCAATCTATGAGCATGCTGTAATTGCGGCACAGGAATGCAAGGGGCAGTATATGCATCATGAGGCACTCTACACGGAACAGATGGGAAAAGAGATGCAGCGGGAGCAGCAGATCATAAACGAAATGGATACGGCACTTGAGGAAAAACAGTTTGTCGTTTATTTTCAGCCGAAGTATGAGTTAGATGGTTATACGCCGCGTGGCGCGGAAGCACTTGTACGCTGGAAAAAACCGGATGGGACGATGGTTTCACCGGGAGAGTTTATACCTGTTTTCGAGAAGAATGGTTTTATTATAAAACTTGATTATTATGTGTGGGATCAGGTCTGCCAGCTTATTGCCACGGCGTTAAGAGCAGGACGTAAGCCGGATCCGATCTCGGTGAATGTTTCCCGTGTCAACCTTTATAATCCAAATTTTTTAGAGTCACTGGTCAATCTTGTGGAAAAATACCGGATACCACCGGAGTACCTGCACTTAGAACTGACGGAGAGTGTTTTTTCCGATACGGAAAATGTCATCTTAAATGCGGTGAATTATCTGCACAAGGCAGGATTTACAATTCTGATGGATGATTTTGGAAGCGGATATTCATCTTTGAACGTGTTAAAGGACATTGATCTGGATGTACTGAAAATTGATATGAAGTTTCTTTCCAAAGGCAAAGATGATGGGCGCGGAGAAAAGATCTTAGCGGCAGTTATCCAGATGGCAAAAGCGCTGGATATGCCGGTCATTGCAGAAGGCGTTGAAGAAAAGAAACAGGTACAGATGCTAAAGAGACTTGGCTGTAATTATATTCAGGGATATTATTTCGCAAAACCGATGCCGCAGGAGGATTATGAACGGCTGGCGCGAAAATCGCATGAATAATGTGAATCGTTGATACATATAATAAACTAACAGCAGCTTCGGGAAGTGTCCTATGCAGATAATGATGTTTTTATCCGATATCATGATACCACTTCTGATTTTTTTGATTATCGGATATGGGCTGTTGTGCAGGCACAATATCTACGAAGAGTTTATCGAGGGAGCGAAAGACGGATTTGAAACAGTCATAGGGATCATGCCAACACTGATCGGACTGATGGTTGCTGTTGGAATCCTGCGTGCGTCCGGATTTCTGGAATGTTTTTCAAATGTATGTGCTATTTTCACAGAAAAGATCGGATTCCCGTCCGAACTGCTTCCACTTGCTGTTGTGAAAATGTTTTCATCTTCGGCGGCAACAGGTTTGCTTTTAGATATTTATAAGGAGTATGGGACGGATTCGCTGCTTGGGCGGATGGCGTCGATCATGCTCGGAAGCACGGAGACAATTTTTTACACGATGTCTGTTTACTTTATGAGTGTAAAAATCAAAAAGAGCCG
>ENA-OPEV01001972-OPEV01001972.1-human-gut-metagenome-genome-assembly--contig:-NODE-1972-length-10506-cov-3.457851_pt1 | contig 10506 bp, 8 predicted proteins | sample MGYA00241637_ERZ501537 | MGnify/ENA primary metagenome ERZ501537 (study PRJEB25962, sample SAMEA1972159) | human gut metagenome | biome: human gut; feature: human-associated habitat; material: faeces...
CTGTAATACCTACCGTTTCCACTGACCCTAATTGATTCAAATCCAAATCGCCAAGTGTCTGTATATAGTACGTATTGTTACATGCTTTGCGGCATATTTCAAATAACTTCTGGGTATTGGAACTATGTTTGTCACCAATAACGATCATAGCATCCACCGACTCTGCAATGCTTTCAGCTTCAGTCTGACGCTCTTTTGTAGCATTACAGATTGTATTTAAAACACTTACATCATAACTCTTTTTCATTATAATTTCAACTAAATCTTTAAATTTATTGTAATTAAATGTCGTCTGGGAAACAATGCAGATTTTCTCTTTTCGATCAGCTGTAAAACATTCCGCATCTTCCGCACTTTGTATGACGGTTACATTGTCTTTCGCCCATCCTTTTATCCCTACAACTTCAGGATGTTCCGGGTTTCCGATTATAATAATATGAAATCCCTCTCCGCTCTTTTCAGATACAATATTATGAATCTTTTTCACAAATGGGCAGGTAGCATCTACAATTCTAAGACCTTTTTGTTCGATCTTTTCATAAATGCGTTTTTCCACTCCGTGAGACCGGATAATGACCGTACCTTGACTGATCATATCCAAATCTTCTTCAGAACGTAGTACGATAACCCCTTTATCCCTCATATCTTTGATAACTTCTTCATTGTGGATAATCGGACCATACGTATAAATCTGTCCACACTTTGTATCTACCTGCTTATATACCGTGTCAACCGCCCGCTTTACTCCGAAACAAAATCCGGCAGTCTTTGCTTTTATCACTTTCACTGTATTTTCCTCTCACTAATTACAGAAGCTGCATATTTTACTTACCACTTCATCAATCGTCATATCCGAACTGTCTACTAAGATCGCATCCTCTGCTTTTTTCAACGGTGCAATTTCTCTTGTCATGTCACGTTCATCTCTTTCCTTGATATCCCGTGCAATCTCGTCAAAGTCACATGATTCCCCTTTTGACGCAAGCTCATCATATCTACGTTTTGCTCTTGTTTCTACGCTGGCAGTCAGATAGATTTTCACATCTGCATTCGGAAGAATATTTGTTCCGATATCCCGTCCGTCCATGATCACATCTTTTTCGCGTGCCAGCGTTTTCTGCAATTCTAAAAGCTTTTCCCTAACCGCCGGGATAGCCGACGTTTTTGACGCCATATTTCCAACTTCTTCTGTACGAAGCATGCCTGTAATATTTTCACCGTTTAAATAAACCTGCTGTACTCCGTTTTCGTACACAATACTTACATCTGCATCTATGCACGCTTTTGCAACAGCCTCTTTGTCTTCCGGCGAAATTCCTTTTTTCAGAAAATGGATCGCCAATCCTCTATACATTGCTCCTGTATCTACATATATATATCCTTTTTCTTTCGCCACCAGTTTTGCTATCGTACTTTTTCCGGCTCCTGCCGGGCCGTCCACCGCCACATTATATCCCATTTTCTTTCCCCTTTCTTACTGCTTTTTCTTTTATTCTTCTCTTCCGGCATTCATTCCCGCAAGATATGCCGTAGACCATGCAATCTGAAGATTATAACCTCCTGTAAGAGCATCAAGATCCAAAACTTCTCCCGAAAAATATAAATTTTTAACAAACTTTGACTCCATTGTTCCCGGATGGATCTCTTTTACGCTTACTCCGCCTTTTGTAATGATCGCCTCGCTATAGCTTCTTAAACTTGTAAGCGTCATTTTAAAATCTTTGATCAGACGTACAAACCGCATTCTTTCTTCTTTTGTAATCTCATTTACTTTCTTTTCTTCCGCAATACCTGAAAGTTCTGTCATAACAGGTTTTAGTTTTGCCGGAAACAAACTATCGACTGCATTTTTAAACTGTTTGTTATGATTCGCATCGAACTCTCTGAGAATCCGTTTGTCGAGTTGTTCTTCTGTAAGCGCCGGTTTTAAGTCGATATGTAAAGTCAGCTCTTTTTCTTTCAGCCTTTTTCCTACAATACTGCTAGCGCTTAAAATAACCGGACCTGTCACTCCATAATGGGTAAACAGCATCTCTCCGAATTCTTCATATAATTTCCTTTTTCCGTCGGTCACACGGATACATACGTTCCGAAGCGACAGACCCTGAAGCTGTTTTGCATACCATTCTTTTACTTCCATCGGAACGAGAGCCGGAAAAAGTTCGGTAACCTTATGCCCGCATGTTTTTGCAAATCGGTATCCGTCTCCTGTCGATCCTGTAGCAGGATAAGAAATCCCTCCAGTCGCTATGATCACCGCATCTGCGTCAACAAAATGCTGCTTTTGTTTTTGGGAATCATCAGAAATAATGATTCCTGTTATTTTCTCGTTTTCTACACATATTTTTTCCACTTCCGTACAAAGAGATATCTGAACGCCGAGACGGTGCAGTTCTCTTTGAAGCGCCCCGATTATATCCGACGAATGATCGGAAACAGGAAAGACTCTGTTTCCTCTTTCAACCTTCGTCTTCACACCGAGATTTTCAAAAAAGTCGATCACCTGTTCATTCGTAAAACTGTAAAATGCACTATATAAAAACTTTGGGTTACTGACTACCGCCTGAAATAATTCTTCAACATCCGATGCATTTGTAATATTACAGCGTCCCTTTCCCGTTATAAATAATTTCCTGCCCAATCTGTCATTTTTCTCATAAATCTGAACATGATGCCCGTTTTCGGCGGCAAATACAGCCATCATTCCTGCGGCTCCGCCTCCGACAACTATCACTTTACTCATCTTTTCCTCCTGCCGTTTCATCCGGGAAAAACGAACGTTTCATAGGATCTAATTCATCTCTGCTGTACACTTCATATTCTCCCCATATTTCCTCTAACGTCTCAAGTGTTGATACAACTTCTTTTTGTCTCTTCATGCAAAGCGCCACTACGAGAGCATTCACTACGCTTAACGGCGCTACAAGAGAGTCTACGATCGACGCCATATCACTTCTTGCAATCAGATTGCACGATGAATACAGATTCATAGGCGAATGGACGCTGTCCGTTAAAGTGATCACTTTTGCCTTTCGGTTACTTGCAAACTCCAATGCTTTTAATGTCCGCATAGAATATCTCGGAAAACTGATCCCTATGATAACATCATGTTCGTTAATTCTGATCAACTGTTCAAATATTTCACTGGAACTGTTTACATCGACAACAGATACGTTATCACAAACAAGATTTAAGTAAAATCCTAAAAATGATGCTAACGGAGCGCAGCTTCTGATCCCTATTACATAAACTCTCCTCGCATTCAGGAGCGTGTCAATCGCAAGATCAAATGCTTTATGGTCGATATCTGCAAGAGTCATCTTAATCTTATCTATATCGGATTGAAGAACAGTTTCCAGTATTTCACTTTGGCTGATTCTTCCATACGTCACTTCCATCCTCTGGATCGAATTCAGCTTATTACGGACAAGTTCTTCTAATGCCTTTTGAAATCCCGGATATCCTTTATAGCCAAGCTGTGTAGCGAATCGCACTACAGTTGACTCACTGACCCCGACGATCTCTCCTAATTTGGCAGCCGTCAAAAAAACCGCTTTGTCGTAATCATTGCATACATAATCTGCAAGACGCCGCTGTCCTTTACTCATTTTTTTATATTTTTCTTTAATTCTTAATAAAAGTTCATTTGTCGTTGTTTCATTTTGTCCCATTTTTGTTTCCTACTTTTTCTCAATTATCACCAACTGATTATATCTTATTTTTTCTTTACTGTCATTGTCCGATTTGCAGATGTGCATAATTTATATCGGTCTTGTATATCGCTTCAGCCACTCTCGCTCGTTCTCCTCTAAATACATTCCGACTTTTTCATAAACGGCAGCATGATATTCGTTCAGCATCTTTTTTTCTTCATCACTCATTTTTTCAGGGAGAATTGCATCAAGATCAATCGGAACATAGGTAAGCGGCTCAAATTTCAAAAACTTTCCGAACTCGTTCTGCGTATCTTCTACGACAAGAAGATCATTTTCAATTCTGACGCCATGTCGGCCTGCTCTGTAAATCCCCGGTTCATCTGTAATTATCATATTTTTTTGAAGAGCCGGCGCAGCATTTTTGCCTTCCTTCCATCTGAAATTAATCGGAGGCTCGTGAATATTCAAAAGATATCCAACCCCATGACCCGTGCCATGATTAAAATTCAGCCTTTCCTTCCAAAACACTTCTCTTGCAAGACAGTCTAAATTCGCACCGCTGCACCCTTCCAAAAACACAGCGTTCATAAGTCTGAGCATCGAACGCAAAACAAGAGTGAAATCTTCTTTTTCCTGATAACTCACTTCACCTAAAGCCACGGTTCTTGTAATATCAGTCGATCCATCCTTATAATGTCCTCCGGTATCTGTTAAAAGAAAATGCCCCTTTTCTAATCGTGCGTCGCTTTCCTTCGATGCACTGTAATGGACAATCGCTCCATGTTCGTAGTATGCGCTGATTGGTTCAAAACTTGGTCCTAAATATCCATCCTGCTCTTTTCTAAACTCTTCTAAACGAGCGGAAGCTGACCGTTCGGTAATCTCTGTTTTCCCGATATTTTCTTTCAGCCAATATATAAATTTTGTATGTGCAGCCGCATCCTTTAAATGCGCCCTGCGAATATGCTCTGTTTCAATATCATTTTTTACAGATTTCATTATGATTTCCGGATTCTCTTTCTCTATCATTTCAGTTTCATCCGGTATCAATTTATATAAAGCATAGCTAAGACGCTCGGGATCTATCAGCATTTTCTTCCTGCCGCTTAGTTTTCCGACCGCATTTTCGATTTCTGTATATGGTCTTAGAGCAACATGATTTTTCGCAAATTCCCGCTTCATATCATCGGAGAACTTTTCTTCATCTGCAAACAATTCAACATGATCCTTATAGATTATTAAATATGCCAAAACAAGAGGACAACACAAGATATCGTTTCCTCTGATGTTTAATAGCCACGCAATATCATCAAGACTTGATAACAGATGTACATCAGCTCCTGATTCATCCATCTTACACCTTACTCTTTCCAACTTAGAAGCTGCTGTTTCTCCCGAGTAAAATTCATCCAAAAAGAACGCTTTTTCCGTCGGCAAAGGCGGTCTGTCTTTCCAGACAACATCGACAAGATCCGAAAGATAAGACAGCGCTCCGCATTTTTCTTCGGCAATCTTTTCAAATTCTTTTCCTTGTTCTACCCGAATCGTACGGCCATCAAATCCGATCTTTCCGCCTTCCGGCAATTCTGTCCGTATAAATTCTTCGATTTCCGGGCAGCCCGGCTCCCCTGCTTTAAAAAGGATGATCTCACTGCCCTGCAGTTCTTGTTCTGCCTGTATAAAATAGCGCCCGTCTGTCCAAAGCCCCGCTTTCTCCTCTGTAAACACCACAGTTCCAGCAGAGCCTGTAAATCCGGTCATATATTGACGTTCCTTAAAATATTCACCTATATATTCACTGTTATGATAATCTGTTGACGGAATAATATAAAGATCTATCTTTTCCCGTCTCATCTCGGCTCTAAGAGCCTTAATTCTATCTGAAATGCTTCCCGAATATTTCATTCAAGACCTCCCGCTTCTCAAAATTCCTTTTTATGATACCACTAAACGAAAAAGAGTACAAATAAAACAGGATCGATCTCCTGAATAAATTCAATCGTTCGATCCTGTCACTATTCCTTTTATCTATACCGGATATGCTCCGTTCTTAGTATCTGCTACTGCAGCGTCAACTTTTGTCTGCTGTGCCTGTCTGTATTTAAAGAAATCAACGGCAACCTGCGGGAATAATGCATACGTAAGAACATCTTCATCCTGCTGTATCCACTGCTCGCACTCTTTGCGAAGTGTATCGAGCTCATTCGGGATCAAATCTGCCGGACGACATGTGATGATCTCTGCATTCTCACCTAAAATCTTTTTCTGAAGCTGAGCGTCAACCGGTTTTACAGTCGCGCCATATTTTCCTGCAAGAATATCTTTTGTCTCTTTTGTCGCCATCTTATATCTCTCACCCATCAGAACATTAAATACAGCCTGTGTTCCGACAATCTGAGAAGACGGAGTAACAAGCGGCGGCTCGCCAAGATCTTTACGCACGCGTGGTACTTCCTCAAGCACTTCATAGAATTTTTCTTCCGCTCCCTGTTCTTTTAACTGAGATGTCAGATTAGAAAGCATTCCTCCCGGAACCTGATATAATAAAGTCTTAATATTAACTCCGAGGTTTTTCGGATTAAGCAGTCCGCTTTCAAGCGCTTCATCTCTGATCGGACGGAAATAATCCGCAATCTCAGATAACAGTTTCTGATCTAATCCAGTATCATACGGCGTACCTTTGAACGTTTCCACCATCACTTCCGTTGCCGGCTGCGACGTTCCGAGAGCAAACGGAGACATTGCGGTGTCAATGATATCAGCTCCTGCCTCTACAGATTTCATATAAGTCATCGAAGCAACTCCCGATGTATAATGTGTATGCATTTCAATCGGGATATTTACTGCCTCTTTCAGCGCTGTGACAAGTTCTGTCGCTTCATACGGAACAAGAAGTCCTGCCATATCTTTAACACAAATAGAATTCGCTCCCATATCTTCGATTCTCTTTGCAAGATCCACCCAGTAATCAAGAGTATACGCATCGCCAAGTGTATAAGACATCGCTACCTGTGCATGTGCTTTTTCTTTATTTGCGGCCGTCACTGCTGTCTTCAAGTTTCTGATATCATTCAGACAATCAAAAATTCGGATAATATCAATTCCATTTGCCGCTGATTTTTGTACAAAGTATTCTACTACATCATCTGCGTACGGGCGATACCCCAGAATATTTTGTCCGCGGAACAGCATCTGAAGTTTTGTATTTTTAAATCCGTCACGGAATTTACGAAGCCTCTCCCATGGATCTTCTTTCAGGAAGCGCAAAGACGCATCAAACGTAGCTCCTCCCCAGCATTCAACTGCATGATAACCGACCTGATCCATCTTTTCAATGATCGGAAGCATCTGTTCTGTAGTCATTCTTGTAGCGATCAATGACTGATGCGCGTCACGCAGAATCGTTTCTACTATTTTAACCGGTTTTTTTTCAATTTCTGCCATTTATTTTTCCTCCATCAATTACTTAACGCCAAAGATTGCCATAAATGTTCCGGCTGCAACCGCAGTACCGATAACACCCGCGACATTCGGACCCATCGCATGCATCAATAAGAAGTTAGTCGGATCAGCCTCGGCTCCCACTTTCTGTGAAACACGCGCCGCCATAGGAACTGCAGATACGCCCGCAGACCCAATCAGCGGATTGACTTTTCCTTTCGTTGCCCAGCACATGATTTTACCGAACAACACTCCCGCCGCTGTACCGAACGCAAATGCAATCAGTCCGAGAGCAACGATTTTTAAAGTATCCCAATTCAAGAACGCCTCAGCGCTTGTTGTCGCTCCCACAGATGTTCCGAGCAAAATTACAACGATATACATCAACGCATTAGAAGCGGTCTCTGTAAGCTGTCTTACAACACCGGACTCTTTAAACAAGTTTCCGAGCATAAGCATACCTACAAGAGGAGCTGTCGTCGGAAGAATCGTACAAACAACGATCGTTACAATGATCGGGAAAAGAATTCTCTCTAATTTTGATACCGGACGAAGCTGCTCCATCTTGATCTTACGTTCTTTCTCCGTCGTAAGAAGTTTCATGATCGGCGGCTGGATGATCGGTACAAGTGACATATAAGAATATGCCGCTACCGCGATCGGTCCGAGAATCGCTGTCTGTTGCAGTTTTCCGGCAAGGAAAATAGATGTCGGTCCGTCAGCTCCTCCGATAATGGAGATCGCTGCGGCAGCTTTATCTGAAAATCCCATTGCCATAGCGCCTAAATATGCAGCAAAGATACCAAACTGAGCGGCAGCTCCGAGAAGGAAACTTTTCGGGTTCGCGATCAAAGGTCCGAAATCCGTCATTGCTCCTACACCGAGGAAGATCAAAGACGGAAGGATCGACCACTCGTCAAGGACATAGAAGTAATAAAGTAATCCACCCGTACCATTCGCTGAGTCCTCGGCATGAAGCATAATATCAGGATAGATATTTACAAGCAGCATACCGAAAGCAATCGGTACAAGCAGAAGCGGCTCAAAGCCGTGTCTGATTGCTAAATAGAGAAACACACACGCAACTGCGATCATGATCAGGTTTCCGACCGTAAGATTCATAAACGCTGTCTGTTCAATGAGGTTTCCCAGTGTATTTGAAATATATTCCATTTGTTAAAAACCTCCGTCAGTAACTAATTTAACGTAGCTAATACTGCTCCTGATTCTATCGCATCTCCTACAGCCACATCAATACTTGCGATCGTTCCCGCTTCCGGTGCAACAACCGGAATTTCCATCTTCATTGCCTCGATCACGATCACTGTATCACCCTGTTGAACACTCTGACCTACGCTTGTCGGGATCTGGAATACTTTTCCTGCCGCGCCTGCTTTCACCTGAATGTTTCCTGCGCCCGCTGCTTTTGCCACTGGAGCAGGTGCCGCTTTCGGAGCCGGAGCTGCTTTCGGAGCCGGTTTCAAAGCCGGAACAGCGCCTGCGCCTTTTTCTTCCACTGTTACATCATATACATTCCCATTTACTGTAATTGTATAATTTTTCATTTTCTTATCTCCTTTTCTTTAATTCCATTTATTTGATTTTCTTCTCTTTATAGAACGAACGATAAATCCGTCTGCCGATGTTCCTTCAGATGCCGCGATTGCCGCCGCAATTACCGCTGCAAGCTCTGTATCCTCCGTAACATCTTCCGACACTTCCGGCATCTCCGTTTTCAAAGCTGCCGTTGGTTTTTCATTTACAATCTCTGTTTTTGCACTCTTTTTAAACTTCTGTTCAAGCGCCGGAATAAATTTAAACAGTGAAATAATAAATGAAATAAAGATCAATACAACAAAAACCGTTCCCATTCCGAGAATCGTATTAAGTCCTGCTTTTTTCAAAATCTCCGCCGTACTGTAATGTGCTCCGATCGTCAGACTCTCGATATTTCCTTTCTTATCAAACGCAAATTCAAGCGCTCCGTCTCTTTCCGCAAAATCTCCTTCAACAGTCAGAAGTGCGCCTTCATTTGTTGTTTCCATTGTATAACCGTCTTTTAAGCCGACAAACTCTCCGCATTCTTGTTCTCCGGCATCCCACGCCCCCATCATCGTCAGGAAATTTTCTCCTGTTACAGGTACGCCTGCCTGAAGAAGAGTCATTTCAAGTTCAAGATCAGACATATCGGAAAAGTTCTGAAAATCCGCCTCTCCCATCATACTGAAATTCTGAACTATAAAATCGGCATACTGCTCAAGCTGTTCCTGATCATATTCTACTGTATCATCAGACTTTCCGCATCCCGAAAAACTAAAAACAAGAATGAGGATAAGCCCTAATAAACTGATTTTTTTCTTCACTTCGCCTCACCTCACTAAACCGTACCGTGTTTCTTATTCGGACGATCCTCTCTCTTTGTAAACAGCATCTCAAATGCGCCGATCACATATTTTCTCGTATCCGCCGCCTCGATGATCTGATCCACATAGCCTCGCTGCGCCGCGCTTTCTGCGCTCGTCTGCAGCTTCTCATAGTCTGCCGCAAAGGCATCCTGCATCGCTGCATCCTGCCCGTCGCACATGATCTTTGCCGCGATCCTTGCGTCCATCATGCCGATCTGTGCCGTCGGCCACGCATATGTAATATCGGCTCCCAGAGCCTTTGAATTCATCACGTTATAGGCGCTGCCAAACGCCTTGCCGCAGATCACGTTTACCTTCGGCACCGAAGCGTTTGCAAATGCCGCCGTCAGCTTTGCCGCCGCCTTTGCGATGCGCTTTTCGGAGCACTCGCAGGCTGCATAGCCCTTCACGTTTGTGAGCGTCAGGACAGGGATCCCGAAAGCGTCGCAGAAATCCACAAACTCCGCCGCCTTCTCACAGCCCGCCGCCGAAAGGGCTTCGTCAAACTTCTCTGCGATGTTCCCCTCTTCGTCATATACCTCGCTGCGGTTTGCGACCGCGCCTACCGTATCTCCGTTGAGCCGTAAAAATCCGGTTACCATATCCTTTGCATAGCTGCCCTTTCCCTCTACGACCCTGCCGTTGTCCGCAAGGATGGAAAGCGCCAGCGCCGTATCCCCCACACAGGAGATCAACTCCGGATTGACGCGGTTTAAATCGTCCGTGCATTCTTCATAGGAATCGTTGTCTTCGTTATTGGCGGGAAGCATTCCGATCAGCTCGCGGATGCCTGAAAGGATCTCTCCCTCTTCCCCGGTAAAATCAACCAGCCCGCTTTTTTCGCTCTGGAACGCCGCCGAAGAGGTGTCGCATTTCTCCGTATAATTGCCTGCGATGGCATTCGGGGAATTGACGAACAGCTTCGCGCCCTCTTTTTCCATAAAAGTAAAATCCTCCGCAGAAAAAGGCATCATCAAAAGAAAGATACCTGAAAGAACCTAGTT
>ENA-OPEV01001977-OPEV01001977.1-human-gut-metagenome-genome-assembly--contig:-NODE-1977-length-10493-cov-2.476720_pt1 | contig 10493 bp, 7 predicted proteins | sample MGYA00241637_ERZ501537 | MGnify/ENA primary metagenome ERZ501537 (study PRJEB25962, sample SAMEA1972159) | human gut metagenome | biome: human gut; feature: human-associated habitat; material: faeces...
GATACAGGCAGTCAGGAATTCTTTGCCGTTTTTTTTCGCGCGTTCCGGGACGAGCTGCTGTTTTAAGAGCGCCATAAAGTAATACTGGCGCTGCGGTTCTGCTTCCGGAGCCGGGAGTGTGATATCAACGTCCATCAGGTCGATGCCGGAAACCTCTGCATCCGGAATCGTTCTAAGATCTATTTTCATAGTTGCTGTTCCTCTTTTCTGGGTAGTAAAAATCGTGGCAGAATGCCGAGAAAAAAGACCCGTCGCATCGGATCTTATCTGTCTGTTATTTTATCGTATCTGTGGGAAAATAGCAAGGAAAAAAGGTGCTGCAATCGAAACAGAACAGCAAACCGAAAATTTTACGGTTTTTCAAAATTATAACAAAATTTCAGAACCAATTCTTGACAAATGACAAAAATCGCGCTAAAATTACAGCCGTCGTGTAAGATAAATTCTGGGAAGAGAAAAAGTAAATGCGGAAAAAGCGTTTGCAGAGAGCTGTCGGAGAAGGTGCGAGACAGCAGCGTGTCCGGATTGAACATCATCTCGGAGAAGGGAAACCCAAAGAACTGTTTTTATTGTTTCATTAAGATAAAGACAGGATTCCAGTAGGTTTTCACGGGAGTTTCCCGTTACAGAAACCGCGTATGCTTGTGCGTGTATTCGTACTTGTTTCAAAGGAGAGACAAGGGTGGTTTGCGGAAAAAATATGGTCCGTCCCTGGTTATCGTGGGGCGGCTTTTTTTATGCAGAAACACCGGTAATACAGCCTGGCAAGAAACAAATCCTGCTGCAAAACACGCGCAGACAGGAAAAGGGAGGAAACATATGAAAGTGTACAAAAAAATCATGAACGGCGTGGCATTTGTCGAGAAATTGATTCTTGTGCTGTCCACGATCCTGATTGTTGTGCTTACGGTCGGAAATGTCCTGTCCCGTAAGATTCTGCATCAATCCTGGTCATTTACCGAGGAACTCGTTGTTGCGGTATTTGTCCTGATTACACTTCTCGCTGCAGCGCTCGCTGCCCGTGACGGAGAGCTGGTCAATCTTTCTTTACTGCCGGACCGTCTTTCTGCGAAGGCGAGAAGAATCCTGCTGGTTGTCAACACAGTATTTAGTGTTGCCTTTACCGTAGTTCTGTTTAAATACGGCATGGACAAGGTACTGACCCAGCTTGCCAACGGAAAGAGAACGTTCGTTTTAAACTGGCCGGAATGGATTTTCTGGTCTTTCGTACCGATCGGCGCAGCCTGCATGACGCTGCACATGATCGAATATTTGATTGATACATTCGTAAAAGCAAAAGAGGAGGGACAGAAAAAATGATCAGTGCAATTCTTTTTCTTTCATTCTTTGTTTTTCTGATCCTTGGTATCCCGATTGGCATCTGCCTTGGTCTGTCTTCGATCTGCGCGATCCTGTACTCCGGTACATCCCTGACCATCGTAGCAACCAATATGTATTCCGGTATCAGTAAATTTTTGCTCCTTGCCATTCCGTTCTTTGTACTGTCCGGAAACATTATGGCAAAAGCGGGCATTTCCAAACGACTGATTCGTTTCGTCGACACCTGCGTCGGCCATAAAAAGGGCGGTATCGCGATCGTATGCGTTATCGTAGCCTGCTTCTTTGGCGCGATTTCCGGTTCCGGTCCGGCAACCGTAGCAGCACTTGGCATGGTTCTGATCCCTGCCATGATTGAGCGCGGCGGATTTTCTGCTCCGTTTTCCACGGCCCTGATGGCGACGTCGAGTTCGATTGCGATCGTCATACCGCCGCTGAGTATTGCATTCGTTGTTTATGCATCCATCACAGGCGTATCCATTGCCGATATGTTCACAGCAGGTATCGTTCCTGGTATTCTGATGGGTGTGGCCCTTGTCATCGTTGTTCTTCTGGAGGCAAAGAAACACAACATTCAGCCGACCCAGAAAAAAGCAACAGCCAAAGAAAGATGGGATGCTTTTAAAGATGCTTTCTGGGGATTCTTAATGCCGGTCATCATCCTTGGCGGTATCTATGGAAGTGTTTTCACCCCGACCGAGGCAGCTGCCGTTTCCGTTGTATACGGTCTGTTTGTCGGAATCTTTATTTATAAAGAGATCAAACTGAAAGACCTGTGGGATCTGATGGTAGATTCTGCCAAAACAACCGGTGGAATTATGCTGATCGTCGCAAGTGCTTCTCTGTTCTCCTTTGTCTGCACAAAGTTTGGTATTGCGCAGGCAGCATCGGATCTTCTTGGAAGCGTTGCTCATAACCAGTTTGTATTCCTTCTGATTGTCAATATCATTTTCCTGATTGCAGGATGCTTTATCGATGCAAACTCTGCCATGTATATTTTTATCCCGATTATGCTTCCGGTCTGCAAAGCCCTTGGCTATGACCTGGTAGCATTCGGTATCGTGGCAACCGTCAACCTGGCCATCGGACAGGTAACTCCACCGGTTGGTGTCAACCTGTTTGTTGCCATTTCCGTAAAACTGAAAAAAGGAATGGAAGTTACCATTCAGCAGATTTCCAAAGCCGTTATGCCAATGATCGCAGCATCGGTAGCAGTTCTGCTTCTGATTACGTATGTTCCGCAGATTTCCACGTTCCTTCCAAAAGCACTGGCAAAAGTCGGAGCTTATACCGGAGCGGTAGCTGCAGCAACGAATTCCGATACTTCCAGTGGCGATGGTGCGGATGGCAGCACAGCAGGAAATTCCTCCGGCAATGAGGATTACAATGATATCGCTGATTACAGTGACCTTGGATGGGAAGAGCAGACCTGGAACTTTACCTGCTCCACCACTGAGACCAGTACCTGGGCAGAAGGCGGAAGAAAGTTCGGGGAGATGATGGAAGAGGCTACAGGCGGAAAGATTCATGTGAATGTATATGCTGCGGATCAGCTGACCAACGGAAATCAGTCCGAGGGAATTCAGGCGTTGATGGACGGAGATCCGGTTCAGGTATCTATGCATTCCAATCTGATTTATTCTGCATTTGACCCACGGTTTAATGTGGTTTCTCTGCCTTATCTGTTTGAGTCTTCAGTAGATGCTGATGCGAAGTTAGACGGCGAGGCAGGAGAAATGATGAAGGGGATTTTGAAAGAGTACGGTCTTCACTGCATGGGAATTGCAGAAAACGGGTTCCGTCAGCTGACCAACAATGTGAGGGAAGTAAAAACGGTGGACGACATGAAAAACCTGAAAATCCGCGTGGCCGGATCCAATCTTCTGATGGAATGCTACCGGAGATGGGGCGCAGATGCCACCAATTTAAACTGGTCAGAAACGTATACGGCTCTTCAGCAGAAAACCGTAGAAGGACAGGAAAATCCGCTTCCGTCCATTGATGCAGCCAGTGTTCAGGAGGTTCAGCCCTACTGTTCTCTGTGGAATGCAAATTATGACTGCCTGTTTTTCTGTATCAATCAGAAGCTGTATGACAGCCTGACTCCAGAGCAGCAGGAGGCTGTGGACGAGATTGGCCAGCTGGCGACTCAGTATCAGCGTGAAATCAACCGCTCCGGCGACAATGATATTATGAGCCGGTGGGAAAGCAGAAACGGAGTAGAAATCACTCCTTATGAGGAGATGGATATTGATTCCTTTAAGAAGGCAGTAGAAGGAATTGACGAATGGTATATTGAAGAGCTGGAAAAGCAGAATTACCAGAATGCAAGGGAACTGGTAGAGGCTTTTCGGAGCTAAAATGAAAAAGAAAGAAAAATAAAAACAGCGTTTTTTCAGGCAAAGCCGGGAATCATGTCGGCTTCTGCCTGAAGGAACGCTGTTTTTCTGCTATTGCTTCGAGAGGGGGAATTGTATATAATGAAAAAGAAGTTTCCACAACAAAAGGGCGAAAAAACATAAAAGCGATAAAGAACAGCAGGAGAAAATAATGAAGAAAAACGAACCTGAGAAAAAACGATTTCCGATTATGGCGGCAGGCGCTGCAGTGCTGGCGGCCTGTCTGGTACTTCCGGCAGTGATAAGCAGAATAGAGAAAGAGGATGTCATTACTTCCGCGCAGCTGGAGAAAGCGATTGATATCAGTCAGCTGTCAACAGCGGAATTTGTGTATAATGGAATCGCGGAAAAGTATAATGAAGAGCACCCGGAACGGGTGGACTGCTACATTGCCTACAATGCAAGCGTGAAGGTTGGAATTCAGATGGAGGATGTGACCTTTGAAATTCAGGAGGAAGAAAAGACGGTGACTCCGGTGCTTCCGGATATTACGGTTCAGATTGCAACTCTGGATGAGAACTCGCTCAGCTATATTCCGAAAAATCCGGATGTTCCTCTGAAGGATATGCTGATCCTCTGTAAGGAGGATGCCATTCGGGAGGCAGGAGAGTCGGAAAAGCTGTATGAAACAGCAGAGGAAAATCTGAAAATGGTGATGGAAGCCCTTCTTTCACCGGTTCTTGAGAACGCAGGCTACTCCCTTGTATGGCAGGCTTCAAAATGACAGAAGAATGGAGGAGAACTATGAGAGGATATAGGACAGCAGGAATACTTCTGGCGTTGTCCGTAAGCATATGCAGTTTGACCGGATGCGGAGAAAAGAAAAAAGAGGCGGATTTTTCCGGAATTGCTTCGGTATGTGAGCTGGCAACCCTGAAATGTTATTATCATAATGTTGCAAAGGCAGAGACGGAGGCCAGCGGACTGTTTAAATGGCTTGGCACAGGATATAAGAAAATATGGACAGAGTACAGCGGGATTGTAGAGTTGGGAATTGACGTAAACCGTGTGTCCGTTTCCAAACCGGACAGCCGGGGAGTGGTAAAAATTTCCATTCCTGACGCAGAGATTCTGAATGTAGATCTGGATGAGGCATCTATGGGAGAGCCGCTGACAGATACAGGATTTTTTACAAAAATCACCAAAGAAGAAGAGACGGCTGCCTTGGCTGAGGCTCAGAAAAATATGGAGGAGACAGCCAGAAGCAACAGCGCTTTGCTGGCTCAGGCAAAGGAACGGGCAAAAAATGTAATTGAAGGCTATGTGAAAAATGTGGGTGAACAGCTGGGCGAAAAATATACCGTAGAATGGACAGAGGCTCCAGCCGGAGCCTCAGAAAGCGCAGGTGCAGAGGATAAGGGATTATGAAAATAAAGCTTCCTCTCTATTTCAAATTTATTTTGGGATATCTGGCCTTCGGTCTGCTGGGATTTGCCACGATTTCTACCTTTTCCTCAAGTATTATGTATGGACATCAGCTGGAATCCTATTCAGAGACGATTTATGATGAGGCAAATCTGATTGCTTCGTCATACAGCAGCGTATATCAGGGGAAAAATAATGGACAGACCAAAAAGCAGAATATGGATACGGCATATCTCCAGCTTCAGGCTGTGGCAGATTTTGCAGGAGCAGAGATCTGGATTGTCAACAGACAGGGAATCGTGGTAACAGACAGCAGCCGCTCAGCCAGGGCAGGAACAGAGATTCCCGGATTTGATCCAACGGCAACAGGAAACCGCCAGTATTCTGTCAGTGATTATTATGGACTGTTTCCCTATGATGTGATGACAGTTTCCGCGCCTATTACAGGAAATTATAATACCTATGGATATGTGCTGGTTCACATGCCTGTTTCCAGAATCCGGGAGGCCAGCAATAAAAGTCTTGATGTAGTTTATATTTCTGCGGCTTTTATTTTTGTACTGTCCCTGATTATTCTGCTGGTATTCCGCAAAACCGTATCCATTCCCCTGAAGAAGATTACGGAAGGGGCAAACGAATATGCGGCGGGAAATCTGGAATACCACATTGAGCTGAATTCCAGAGATGAGATGGGATACCTGGCGGCAACACTGAATTATATGTCCAGTGAGCTGGATAAGATGGAGGAGTACCAGCGGAATTTTATTGCCAATGTTTCTCACGATTTCCGCTCCCCTCTGACTTCAATCAAGGGATATCTGGAGGCGATTATTGACGGAACCATCCCTCCGGAAATGTACGAAAAATATCTGACCAGAGTAATTTCAGAGACAGATCGGCTGACCAAGCTGACCCAGGGAATGCTGACGCTCAATTCCTTAGACAGCAAAGGATATCTTTCCCGGACTAATTTTGATATTAACCGGGTGATTAAAGATACAGCAGCTTCCTTTGAAGGAACCTGCGCCACAAAAAACATTGTGTTTGAGCTGACTTTTTCCGATACTATCCAGATGGTTTATGGAGATTTGGGGAAAATTCAGCAGGTGCTTTATAATCTGATTGACAATGCCATTAAGTTCAGCCATGCAGACTCTGTTATTTATATTCAGGCTTATGCAAAAAATGAGAAGGTTTTTATTTCTGTAAAGGATACAGGGGAGGGAATTCCTAAAGAGAGTATCAAGAAGATCTGGGAACGGTTTTATAAATCCGATCAGTCCCGCGGAAAGGACAAAAAGGGAACTGGACTGGGGCTGGCAATCGTAAAAGAGATTATCCAGGCACATGGGGAAAATATTGATGTAATCAGTACAGAAGGCGTTGGTTCGGAATTTATTTTCTCCCTTCCCCGCTCCACAAGCTTGTAGAAAAGGGAGAAAAAATGAAAATTTAATTGACATGAAATTAACGATATGATAAGCTGGAGCCGTATCCATGCGTTAAAGACGTATTTCATTTGGGAGGAAAGAAAGATTATGAGAAAATCAGGTAAGAAACTGGTTTCCGCAGTGATGGCAGCAGCTATGGTTCTGTCCCTGGCAGCATGCGGCGGCAAAACTGCCGACACAACAACTGCAGCAACAGAAGCAGCCACTACAGAAGCAGCAACTACCGAGGCAGAGACAACTGCAGCAGAAGAAACGGAACCGGCAGGCGAGAGCCAGCAGGCAGATATCGTAGTAATCGGAGCCGGCGGAGCTGGTATGACTGCAGCGATTCAGGCAGTGCAGGATGGAGCAACGGATGTAGTTGTTCTGGAGAAAATGCCGATTACCGGAGGCAATACAACCCGTTCTACCGGCGGACTGAATGCCTGTGCAACCAAGTATCAGGAAGCAGAGGGAATCGAGGATTCTGTTGATCTGTTTGTAGAAGATACCATGAAGGGCGGCAAGGAGTTAAACAATAAGGAGCTGGTTACTGTTATGGCAGAGAATTCTGCAGCAGCAGTAGACTGGGTAAATGAGATTGGCGGCGATTTAAGCGTTGTAGGCATGTTCGGCGGAGCGAGCGTAAAGCGTATTCATCGTCCTACCGATACCTCTGCAGTAGGACCTATGTTAGTAAAGGCTCTGAACAATAAGATGGCAGAACTGAACATTCCAGTTCTTCTGGAAACTACCGCAAAGCAGATTCTGGTAAATGACGAAGGCGCTGTATGCGGCGTTGTTGCTGCAGATAAAGACGGCAAGGAAATGACCATTGACTGTACCGCAGTAATTCTGGCAACCGGCGGTTTTGGCGCGAATGCAGAGATGGTAGAAGAGTACAAGCCGGATCTGGCTGGCTTTGGTACCACCAACCATGCAGGTGCAACCGGCGACGGCATTACCATGGCAAAGGAGCTGGGCGCAGAGTTCGTAGATATGGAGCAGATTCAGACCCATCCTACTGTAAATCCGGAGACCCAGACCATGTATACTGAGGGTGTGCGCGGAAACGGTGCGATTCTGGTTAATAAAGAAGGAAAGCGTTTTGTAAACGAGCTGGAGACTCGTGATGTAGTATCTGCAGCAATTCTGGAGCAGACAGACGGTCAGTGCTACCTGGTATTTGATCAGGCAGTAAGAGAGAGTCTGGCAGCGATTGAGTCTTATATTAAGAAGGGCATTGTAGCAGAGGCAGATACTCCGGAAGCACTGGGCGAGGAGATTGGCGTAGATGGCGCAGCTCTGGCAGAGACTCTGAAGGCTTATGCGGGATATCAGGCAGCAGGCAAGGATGACGAGTTTGGCCGTGAGAGCATGGAACTGCCGCTGGATCAGCCGAAGTATTATGCAGCTCTGTGTGCACCGGCTATTCACCACACCATGGGCGGTGTTAAGATTAACACAGCATGTGAGGTTCTGAAGGCAGATGGAAGCGCAATTCCTGGTCTGTTCGCAGCTGGTGAGGTTACTGGCGGCGTACACGGTGCAAACCGTCTGGGCGGAAATGCAGTAACTGATATCGTTGTATTTGGCCGTATTGCAGGTACCGGTGCAGAGGCTTATGTAGAAGCTAACGGTGGTCATACTGAGGCTGAGATTACCGCAGACGGCGGCGAGGCAGCTGCAGCTCCGGAGGTTCAGGGCAGCTATAAAGACGGCGTTTACGAGGGAACCGGCAAGGGCAACAACGGAGATATTACTGTTGAAGTAACCGTAGAGGGCGGAAATATCGTATCTGTTACCCTGAAGGAGCACGGCGAGACTGAGGGTATTTATGAAGCAGCAGAGAAGAGCGTTGTTGCTGACATTATTAAGACTCAGAGCGCAGAAGTAGATGCAGTATCTGGCGCAACCAATACCAGTAACGGTATTATGGAAGCAGTAACCAATGCTCTGGCAGAGGCAAAATAAAAACTTTAAAATAAGAATCAGGGAAATAAAATCCTGAAACAGGAAAAAGGAGCTGCAGCTCCGGTGGTAATTTCAAATGTTACCGCCGGAGCGCAGTTCCTTTTAACGTTTTACTTCGAACTTGTAGCCAATTCCCCAGACCGTAGTTAAAGCCCAGTCTGCGTGATCCTTGATTTTTTCCCGCAGCCGTTTAATGTGTACATCTACCGTGCGGGTGTCTCCGATGTATTCATAGCCCCAGATGTGATCCAGAAGCTGTTCTCTGGTAAATACCTGGTTGGGAGAGGACGCCAGAAAATAAAGAAGCTCCAGCTCCTTGGGGGGCATTTCCACGGAACGTCCCCGGTAAGTAACAGAGTAGTTCGTCAGATTGACAACCAGATCCGGATATTCCACGTATTTGCCCTGGTGGCTTTCTGTTGGAACAGACGGAGCCGGAACGGCCTGATATCGCCGCAGGACAGCCTTTACCCGTGCAACCAGTTCCTTAGAGTCAAAGGGCTTGATCATATAATCATCTGCTCCCAGCTCCAGTCCCAGAACCTTATCAAAAATCTCGCCCTTTGCAGAAAGCATAATAATCGGCACCTGAGAAATGGTTCTCAGTTCCCGGCAAACCTGATAGCCGTCAATTCCCGGCAGCATCAGATCCAGAAGAATCAGATTGGGACGGAAATCCGGGAATATTTTCAACGCTGCTTCTCCGTCATTGACAATCTTCGTTTCGTAGCATTCCTTCATAAGATAAAGAGAAATCAGTTCCGCAATATTCTCATCGTCATCTACGATTAAAATCCGCTGTTTTTCAGCCATTTGTTGTGACCCTCCATGTTCAATATACAGTTTTTCAACAGTTATTTAAAAACAACAATCGTAACGCCTGCATCGCCCTCTCCGAATTCTCCAAGGTGGAATTCTTTTACAATTTTGACCTTTCGTAAATGCTTGTGTATGCCGGCACGAAGAGCTCCGGTTCCTTTTCCGTGAACCACCCGAACCTGAGGAAGATGGGCAATATAGGCATCATCCAGATATTTATCCAGCTGCGGAATCGCCTCATCTACAGTCAGACCCAACAGGTTGATTTCCGGAGAGACAGAAGCAGATTTGGAAATTTTGATTCCGCTGCTTGAGGTGCCTTTCCGACGGTTTTCCAGACCAGGACCGCTGACAGAGTTATCCGGAAGAAGCTCCAGATCGTTTAAGTTGACCCGTGAACGGAGAATTCCCATCTGTACAAACAGATTGCCCTGGGCATCTGGAAGGGAGCTGACTGTACCCTTTAGGTTCATGGACAGAACCCGGACTCCGTCGCCTAACCGCAGGCTCTTGGGATTGATGGCCTTATGAGGCTTGCTTTCCTGTCTGAGGGAAAGCTTGCTGTCTACCTTCTTTAAATTATCCCGAAGCTTGGTGCGCTCCTGCTCCAGTGCCTTGGTATCCACACCAGAGGAGGAGGCCAGCTTATTGATATTTTTAATGGTGCGGTCTGCTGTCTCCTTGGCTTCGCGGAGAATGCGCTGGGCCTCTTCGTTGGCAGAGCGGATGATTTTGTCCCGGCGTTCATCGAAGCGTTCTTCCTTTTTCTCCAGGCTGGATTTCAGGCGGGCGATCTCAGCTTTGTAGCTCTGAATTTCCTCCCGCTCCTTTTCGATGGTAACACGGCTTTCTTCCAGATGGCTGATAATATCCTCGAAGGTTTCGTCCTCCGCCTCCAGATGATTTTTGGCATCGTCGATAATATAGTCCGGCAGTCCCAGCTTTTTGGAAATAGCGAAAGCGTTGCTCTTTCCCGGAATTCCAATGAGAAGCCGGTAGGTGGGGCGCAGAGTAGCAACATCAAATTCGCAGCAGGCATTTTCTACTCCTGAGGTGCTGAGCGCATAGACCTTCAGCTCGCTGTAATGGGTAGTAGCCATGGTGCGGCACTTCATATTGTGCAGGAAGGTCAGAATGGAAATGGCCAGGGCGGCGCCTTCGGTTGGAT
>ENA-OPEV01001983-OPEV01001983.1-human-gut-metagenome-genome-assembly--contig:-NODE-1983-length-10477-cov-5.738150_pt1 | contig 10477 bp, 9 predicted proteins | sample MGYA00241637_ERZ501537 | MGnify/ENA primary metagenome ERZ501537 (study PRJEB25962, sample SAMEA1972159) | human gut metagenome | biome: human gut; feature: human-associated habitat; material: faeces...
AGTCAGTGCAAGTATTCCGGTATTTCGTGTGGATGATAAGAAGAAGGAATTTGTGTTGGATGAACTTAATAGGACTGCTGGGCAGATATCTAAGGAGCTTGGGTATTTGGGATAGATGTGATCTTAGAAGATCTCTCTGAGATCACCAAAATGTTATAACGCAAAAAGGACACGGAATGATCACTACTAGTTCCGTGTCCAATTTTATCTTAAAAAACATTATTAAAATTTTAATAACCAAAGTTATAAATTGATATTTTTTCGTGTACGAGCAACATTCGTAGAATCACGAGAAATAAGTTTTGATTTGTATTCAATACGGATCACACATTTATCATCTTGAACGAAGAAGTCATCCTTTTCCTGAATCTTCTCATAGATCATATCAAATGCTTTCTTTCCTTTGTCTTCCATGTAATGTTCCACAGTCGTCAATGAGATCGGAAGCAGACTGGAAGCAAAGTCATTGTCAAATCCACATACACTAAAATCATCGGGAATCTGATAGCCTTTTTTAAGGATCGCATCCATGATCCCATAAGAAACCATATCGTTGTTACCGATGAATGCAGTAAGATTTGCGAGATTTCTGTCATCAAGACATTCATTGCATAATTGATAACCAACGCCGTGTTCTAAGAAAATATTTTTACGTTCAAGTTCTGGATCGATCTTGGCTTCTTTAACAATGATATTATAAGATTCATTCATACAAAGTTTCTTATAGGTGTTCTGAATTGCTTTTAAACGTTGATAACGCATGGCAAGGGACAGGCTTTTACCAATCGTAGTTGTTAAAAATGCAATATTACGGTGCCCAAGTTCGTATAAATGTTCAGCCATCAAAACTCCAGCAGTATAGTTACTTGTCTCGATGACATTCAGATCAATATCTGTTGTTTTATCTCCGATAACGATCACGGGATATTTCTTAGCAATCTTTTCTAAAAACGGTGGGCATTGAGGCATCATAGTAAAAACAATACCACTGACATGTAGTTTGATCATATCCTGAAGGAATTCTTTTTCCAAGGTTTCATCACGAAAAGTCGTGATGATCAAAGTTTTAAATCCTTTTTGATAAGCAGCCTGCTCAATGGATTGTGCGATCGTAGAGTAATAAGAGTTTGATATGTTAGGGCAAAAAATAGCAATATATTTTGCGGATCTTTGAGTATTGTAAGCGGGTGTACCATTCTTTTTTGGGGAAGAAGAAATCTCATATCCTAATTTTTTCGCAGAGGACAGAACCTTTTCAACCGTTTCATTGGAAAAAGAAACGCCTTCGCGTTTATTTAAGATCATAGAAACAGAACTTACGGAAACACCTGAATCATTTGCAATGTCTTTTAATGTAACTTTTTTATAATATGACATAAATCCCTCCTGAATAACATTAAAAGTTTAATAAAAAACAGAAAGAAACTATTCAAAATAGACAAAAATTGATGAGAATTATTAGTCAATAATCTGTATTTTTATTAAAACAATTAAAAATAATTGAATAAAACAATTGAAAAAGTTAAAATTCAATTAAAGAAACAGAGATACAAAAATTAAAAGTTTAATTAATTTTAACACATTTATTATTCCGGAACAATAAAAATGTATTCTCGAGAGCGTGATATGAAAAAGGAGGTTGCATTTATGAAAGTTATTCAGATTTCAGATTTCCATTTAAGAGGTGATGGGAAATTATCTTTCCAGAAAGCAGATACAATGAAAGCCTTGCATCAGACGATCGATTATTTTTGTTCAATGAAGGATTATGAATTACCAGAATTTTTTGTAGTGACTGGGGATTTGTCTGAGGGTGGAACAAGGGAAGGATATGAGTTTATGAGAGAGGGACTTAGAAAACTTCCAAGACCAGTCTACATTGTTCCTGGGAACCATGATAAAAGAGACTTCTTTTTAGAAATGTTTACAGAGGAAACTCCGGTAAAAGAGGATATCAAACCTTATATCTGTTATACAATTGATGAATATCCAGTTCGAGTGATCGTAATTGATACAAGCAAACCATCTTGTCATTCGGGTGGATTAAGCGATCGGGTAGCAGAGTGGCTGGAAGAAAGAATTACAGAATATCCTGAGAAACCAACATTAGTATTTACACATCATCCACCATTTGTAACAGGATTGCCAGCAATGGATGAAGGATTTGATCAGGCAGACAGACTTGCACAGATCTTAAATAAACATGAAAATGTTACGTTATGTTGTGGTCATATGCATACTGCTATTTTTACATCATGGCATAAAATTCCATGTGTGACATGTCCACCGATCGCAATGCAGATGGAAGTTGATTTTAGGGGGAAAAATGATATAAATCTTACAGAGGAAGAGAAAAAAGAGGAATTTAAAGGTGGAGGAGATCGCTTCTTCCTTGGAAATCCAGGATATTTGATTCATGATCTTCAAGGAGATCGCATTAATACACATTATCAGACAATTCCAACGGGTGCTGATTATTCAGGACCATGGCCATTTAAATACTATGAAGGGGAAGAAGATTAACAAGAAGGAGGATAAAATATATGGAAAAAAATAATTTTCGAAAAATTGCAACGATCACATTGTTTGAAAGTGCGGTGCAATGGTATTGTTTCTTATTATATGGAACAGCGGCAGGAACTGTGTTTCATAAAGTGTTTTTCTCACAGACAGGAAATGGAACAACAGCGCTGATTCTTTCTTATATGTCATTTGCGATTGGATATATTGCAGGTCCATTTGGTGCGGTTTTCTTTGGACATATTGGCGATAGAAAAGGTCGAAAAGTTACGATGTATGCCTCTTTATTGATGATGGGAATTTCGACATCGATCATCGGAATCCTGCCACCAGCAGCAAGCGCAGGAGTCGGAGTAGTTATCGTTCTTCAGTTAATGCGTCTGGCACAATGCTTTGGACGTGGTGGAACATGGGGTGGAGGAATCTTAATGGCATACGAAAATGTGCCAGAGAATAAGAGATCTTTCTATGCAGCGATTCCACAAATCGGTCTTCCGATAGGATTCGGATTATCTTCTATTTTGATCGCAGTACCAACATTGTTATTACCAGAAGATATTTTCTTTACATGGGGATGGAGAATTCCTTTCTTGGCAGCAATTATCTTGACAGTGATCGTTATCCGTCAAAAAGGTGAAATGATGGAAACAGAAGATTATAAGAAGGCACAGGCAAAATTAGAGGCAGAAGAAGCAGAAGGAAAGAAACATAAAGTTGGATTTATTCCAATGGTAAAAGGATACTGGAAAACATTACTTCTTGGATGCGGTACAAGATGGGTAGATGGAACATTTTATAATATTTTTATCGTATGGATCTTGTCCTATTGCATTAACTGGCTTGGAATGCCACTGATCCAGACTTATATTATTACGATCATAGCATGTATTTTTAAGATTCCATTTACACTGTTTGGTGGATGGTGTGCACAAAAACTGGGAAATACAAGAACATTTGTAATTGGAGCTTTAGCATCAGCTGTTTTGAGTATTCCTACACTGAAAGTTATTGAATTAAGCAAAGGAAATCTAGCGATCACAATTATTGGAATCGTTCTTGGCTGGAGTATTGCATATAACCTGATCTGGGCTGTTATTAGTTCTTTATGGTCTTCTTACTTTGAAACAGAAGTACGTTATTCAGGAATTTCTTTTGTATATCATGTGCCAAGTTTCTTAGTAGCTGGGATGGTACCAACAATCTGTACATTGCTGATTAACTATGGAAAAGGTGATACGATTTATGTAGGTATCTATTCTACAGTTGTAGCGCTGATCAGTGCTGCATGTGCATTGGCTCTAAAAGCTCGACATGATCGAGGAGAGAAATAAAGAATGAAGGGATTTGCAGGGGAATCATATGTTTGAAAAAATCAAATGTTTTATTCTTGATATGGATGGAACGATTTATCTTGGGAATGAACTATTTTCATTTACGAAAGACTTTTTAAAGAAAGTTGAAGAAACAGGGAGAGAATATTATTTCTTTACGAATAATTCTTCGAAAAGCCAGCAAGATTATATTGAGAAACTTGAAAGGTTTGGAATCAGGATCAAAAGCCAGCAAATGATGACATCCACACATGTGATCAGTCGATATTTGAAACAACACTACGAGGGAAAAAGTGTTTATGTGGTAGGGACCCCATCCCTGATTCAGGAATTTCAATATTTTGGTATAAATGTGACAGAAGAAGATCCAGATATTGTAGTTCTTGGATTTGATACAACCTTAACTTATGAAAAGCTTTCCAAAGCATGTCATTATATCCGAAATGGCTGTACATACTTTGGAATCAATCCAGACTGGAACTGCCCGATAGAAGGCGGAGCATTTATTCCAGACTGTGGTTCCATGGCAAAATTAATTGAGGCTTCAACGGGAAGATTTCCAGAATTTTTTGGAAAACCGTCGAAACATACACTGGACTATATCATTCAGCAAACGGGATACGAACCGGACGAGATCGCTATTGTAGGGGACCGGCTGTATACCGACATCGCAGTTGCAGATCAAAGTGATGTGACATCAATCTTAGTGCTAAGTGGAGAGAGCACAAGAGAAGATGTAAAAACAAGCGATGTAAAACCGAATGTGATCTTAGAAGATCTCTCCGAGATCACCAAAATGTTATAACGCGAAAAAAGATACCAAATGATTCACTACTAGTTTGGTATCTTTTTTCATATTCCTTTCCTGTTGTGTTTTACGTCACGTATACTATAATTATAATTGAAGAAAGAATTGATTTCCAGAAATAAAATTACACATCACGAGAGGAAAATGATATGAATTTTGGAATTATAGGATTTGGCAGAATCGCCAGAAAGTTTGTACAGGCAATTGAGGCAACAGATGAAGGAAAGATTTATGCGATCAGCTCACGTTCAGTTTCCATGGATGATCCATATTTAAAGGAACATCCAGAAGTCAAAGTATATAAAGATTATGAAGAACTGTTAAATGATCCGCAGGTAGATGCAGTTTATATCGCACTCACACATAAATTTCATAAAGAATGGATCTTAAGATCATTGGAACACCATGTTCCAGTATTAAGTGAGAAACCGTTAGTGTTAACATCCACAGATGTAGATGAGATTCAAGAAAAAGTAAAGAAAACAAATACATTGTGTACGGAAGCATTAAAAACAAAATTTAACACAGGGTATGATCATCTAAAAGAAGATCTGAAGAAAATTGGAAACATTCAAACAATTTATGCAAATTTCTGCTCAGATTCATTAGGATTGCCTAAGACCTCATTTTTGTTTGATAAAGAACAAGGTGGGGCATTGAATGATATTGGAAGTTATGTGCTTGGATTTATTCTGGGAATTCACGAAGAAGAAATTGATAAGATAGAAACTGAGAGAAAAGATATCGAAGGTATCAATTATTATTTCAGATCAAAGATTTATTTTAAAGATGGATGCATTGCAACCGCCGAAGGTGCAATTGATCGAGAAATGGATAGATATGCAAAAATCGTCGGAACTAAAGGAGAGATCATGATCCCAAATTATAACAGGATCATTGATTATACGATTCATTGGAATAACGGAACAACAGAGACGAAAAGTTATTCATTTAAAGGAAATGATATGACAATGCAGATACAGAATTTTATGGAAGATGTGGAAAATGGAAAGGTACAGAGTGAGAAACATTGTCTGGAGGATACAAAGAAGATTCTGGAAGTTAGTGAGATGATATCGGCATAGTAAAATGCAAGAATGTAAAATTTAATGAAACAAAATCGCTGTGTGATGGTCTATAAAGGCTGTTGCATAGCGATTTTATTTTATTTCATAGAATTAAAACTTTTTAACAAATGATTCCGTATATAATAATGTACAGTACAAAAAACCAAGAAATGAGTGGCATGCATGCTAATAGAACAAAAGTTGATCAAAAGAATAAAGAAAAAACAAGATAAAGAAGCAGCCAACGCACTGATCTCATATTATTACAAAGAAGTCTATGCATATGTATACCGACAAACAGGAAATGAAGAACTTGCAAAAGATTTGACACAGGATATTTTTATACAGATCTTGCAAAAGATCACAATATTTAATCATAAAAAGGCTTCATTTCGGACATGGATGTATAGGATCGCATCGAATAAGATATGTGATCATTATCGAAGCAAGGTACATCGTTTGTCATTAAAGCAAGAACAGATTGATATGACAGATGAGAATCTGGAACTTCATAGTGGTAATTTAGGAACAGCGGTCAGGGACTTGTCCGAGTTGATCATCCATAAGGAGCTGATAGAGGACATTATGGAAATTGTTTCGCTATATAAGCAGGAGTGGCAGGAGATTTTTTATATGAAATGTTTTGAAGAAAGGACATTTCAGGATATATCGCAGACATTAAATATTTCCGAAAACACAGTGAAATCAAGATTTTATAAAATGATACGACAAATAAAAAGTGAGGTGGACTATCAGTAATGAAAAAAGAAAATAATCAGGAATTTTATGTAGAACAGATGGACGTTCATTACCCACGGCGGTCAGAAATACAGAATGAAATTGAAGACATCATTTTAAAAGGTATGCCTCAAAAGATTTCAATTCTAAAAAGAATAAAAAAGATTTATCTAGGACCTGGGTTAAGAGTCATTTATTATAAAAATCTTTCTGTATTTTTTGCGACGTTCATAATTTATTTTGCCGTGTGTCTTGGACTAGTACTTTCCTTTGAGGAGGAAATCAGACAATTTGGGGCAGCTTTTTTGGGAATGCCCGTTTTCTTTCTATTGTTTTCTTACTTTACTTGCTATATGGACGAACAGACACAGATCAATGAATTAAGAAATACGATGTATTATTCGATGAATTATATTGTGAGCCTTCGCCTATTTTATACAGCAGTCGTATTATCTCTGGTGAATACCAGCTTTTTATTCCTTAGTGGGATTAGGGAGAAAGCAATCTTATCGGTTGGAGTTGTTGGAGTTTCAAGTATGCTGGTCTTTGCGATCATTGCTGTATACATTTATCACAGATGGAATAACTATAAGTGCTTTGCGGGTCTTGGTGCAATATGGGTATTACTTTTCGCAGCGATCATGCGATTACAGGAAACAAAGATTTTATTTCTTTTTGAATATATTCCATTAGGAATTCAGATTGCAACAATGATCGTGTGTTTTATGGCTTTATTTATTTTGGTTGGAAGAATGGAGGAGAAGGATGCTTACACTTTCGCATATTAGAAAAGATTATGGAAAATTCACAGCAGTGGAAGATATTAATCTGGAACTTGAAAATGGTTTATATGCCATGCTCGCACCAAATGGTGCAGGGAAAACGACATTGATCAAAATGATCACAACACTTTTGTATCCGACAAGCGGAGAGATTTTATACAATGGAATGGATATTTATAAAATGGGAGAAACATACCGAGATGTGATCGGTTATCTGCCACAGCATTTTGGATATTATAAAAATAATACACCAACGCAGTATCTTGATTATCTTGCAGCGTTAAAAGGAATTTCCAAAGAAGCTGCAAGAGAAAAAATTCCAGAATTATTGGAGTTAGTAGGATTAAGCGATGTCTCCAATAAGAAAATGAAAAAATTCTCTGGTGGAATGATTCAGCGTGTAGGGATCGCACAGGCAATGTTAAATGATCCAAAAATTCTTGTATTAGATGAACCAACTGCAGGACTTGATCCAAAAGAGAGAGTAAGATTTCGAAATATATTATCTGTATTATCCAAGGATCGAATAGTGATCCTTTCAACACATATTGTGTCAGACATTGAATCCATTGCAAATCATGTCATTATGATCAAAGAAAAACAGTTATTAAAAAATGATACAGTTCCAAACATCTGCAAGGAGCTTGAGGGGAAGGTATTTGAGAAATCGATCAATGAATCCAAGATCCAAGAATTTGAACAAAAACGAATCATTTTATCCATGCGACAGGAATCAGAAAAAATGATGGTCCGATATTATAGTGAGGAAGAAGATAATAATGCAAGACCGTGTACACCAAACCTTGAAGATGTATTTTTAGTCACTTACAGGGAGGAAAAATAACATGCGGATCATAATCAATGAATGTAAAAAAATATTGGATATTCGAATCATACTGTTATTATGTATGTTCTCTATTTTATACTATATGACATTTACACAAATATATCGATATCCAACTGGAGGACAGTTAACAAATACAAAGTATGACATTCCATTTACGGCAGAACTAGTGAAAGAATGGGGACCAAAATGGAAAGTGAAAGATGAAAAACAATACCAGGAGAAACATCAGGAATTAGAAAGAGGTTTTGCAAAGATCATAAAACAAGATCAAGAGCTTTCAAAAAGAGGGATTGTGGATTATGAAATTTTTAATAAAAAATATGAAGAACTTGGTCAAAAAACAACTTTATCAAAGCAGGAAAAAGAACTTGGTAAAATATTAGAAAATTATGTGTTTTATAATGATAAGACATCAAAAATTTTTTTGGATATACAAGCTTTAGAACATATCAGAGAGTTTCAAGGATCTGAATATGGAGTTTCGGATAAAAAATATAAAGAATTAAAAGCAGATGGATTTTTTGATGGAACGAAGTTATATCAAAAGGCAATCGAAAAGAGGGTAAAAAGAGATTACATATCATTAGTACATGAGGGAGTGTTTTACATTTTGCAAGAAGATATGGTAACGATCGGTGGTTTGATCATGATCTGTTTTTTTGCATTGATCATTCCATATCAGCTAAAACAGCGTTTAAGACAGGTTATTCCGATTCTGGCAACGACGAAAACAGGAAGAAGGATTTATCAGATTCAATTGATAGCAAGTGCACTTGCTGCACTTTTTGTTGGAATTCTTCAAATGGCTGTATATGGGATTATCTGGCATTTGAAGGGATTATCGGTATTTTGGAGATGTGAGAGTTGGGGAATCGCATCAAATTCTTACTGGTGCGATAAGCTTTCTTTTGGAACTTATATGTTACTTTATATGGCCCTGATCTTATTATTTGCAATCGCAAGTATTGTGATCATTGATTTTATCGGCAGAACAATTGGAAATTATATGGGAGCTGTTGCGGTTTCAATTCCAGTATGTGGGGTGATGATGTTTCTTATGAGGAAAATTTATTATATGCTCTTTCTGATCACAAATGATCAGGTTCTGGCATACTGGGAATTATATGCACTCGCCACATGGCTCATAGTGATGCTTCTGTTTTATAAGATCAGAAGTAAGCGATGGAAAAAGGTGGATTTATGAGAATTTTTAAATTAGAGTTTCAAAAGATCGTAAAAAATCCAATGCTTTGGTTATTGGCAGTGATATTTTGTCTTGTGAATTGTTTAATTATTTACAATGAGGCGGGAAATAAGGATACATCCAAAGAATTAGTGATCATGCATGACATTATCAAAAAAACAGATGATACAAACCACTCACGTCAAGCTAAAAATAGAAATGAAAGAAAGCAGTTATCCGAGGCATATCAAGAATATTACAAAGAAAATATCGACTTGTATGACAAACTTGATATGGCGAAGATCCTAAAACAAAAAGAAGAAATGCTTCAGTATCACCCCAAGGGATTTATGAAGAAATTCGTAAAAGATAACTATGAGCATCTGCAAAAAAGAGTGGAGGAGATCAAATCTGATAAAGAATATAACGATGCTTTTTATCCAGGACAGTATTATGAGATCCATTCGTTATTATATTCAAAGTTAGGGAAAAAATTAATCGTGGAAATGAGTCTTTTGATGGCACTCAGTATTTTGTTTATCATGGATTATGAGAGACTGCAAAAGACAAATGATCTTGTAGATGCAACCAGAACTGGGAAGAGAATCATGGATTGTAAAGCTTTTGCAGGGACGTTAAGTGGAATTTTATTTTCAGCGATACTATGCAGTGTTACATGGATTTATTTTTTTTACTGCGTATCATTCAAAGGACTATGGAATGTCTCGGTTGCCTCCACACTAGTTGCAGAAAAAAGATATTCGGGATGGTTTTATCCATTTGTTACATTCTTTAAAATAACACAGATACAATACTTGATTCTAACACTTACCGTATATCTTGGAATCATCCTGTTGATCGCACTAGCAACGATCGCAATCCAATTTTTGCTGAGGAACAGTTATTTTTCATTTATTATATTAATTCTCTTAAACATGGCATTGTTCCTAGGTGCTTACTATTCGAATGTAACATTTATGAATGTTATATTACGCCTGCTAAACCCAACAAATCTCTATATTACAAGCGGAGCTTGGTTTATGGAAAATGACATTACATTGTCATTTGCAGGAAATGAATTCTGGATCATAGGAGTGACGGGGGTATGGATGACTTTGTGTGTTAAAATAGCAAGAAATTTTAAGTTGTATGACAGAAATGTATCGAGTATTCATAAAAACATAAAGAAAGATAGGTGTAC
>ENA-OPEV01001987-OPEV01001987.1-human-gut-metagenome-genome-assembly--contig:-NODE-1987-length-10469-cov-5.583157_pt1 | contig 10469 bp, 8 predicted proteins | sample MGYA00241637_ERZ501537 | MGnify/ENA primary metagenome ERZ501537 (study PRJEB25962, sample SAMEA1972159) | human gut metagenome | biome: human gut; feature: human-associated habitat; material: faeces...
CTAAAAATGAATCAAACTTGTGCAGCCAATATTTAAGTGCTTGCAAGCGTTTGATATATTGCAGATTATTCTCACAGTAACATAATTTCTCTTGTAAAGAAGTGATATGATTGATAGCATTTTCAATTTTAGATTTATCCATAATGTATGATATTTAATAGGTTGGTAGAAATAAAGAAAGGACAACTAACCTAATAGCTGCCCTTTCCTCTCTCAATCAATAAAGCCCATTTAATCAATGAACCATTTGTAACGCTCATCCCCATGTAAAGCCGCATTGATTCCAACTGCCATTTCAGTGGCATTTAAAGAACGGTCTAAGAACGAATCAATATAGCTTGACTTATTAGCCCCTGTAAGCAAGTTATAGAACTTCCACATATTAAGCTCACTTCCAAAGCTGCCAAAGTTTTCATCGTTGATGTATGCTTTGGCTACGCTGTTAATCTGCGTATCAGTGAGCAACATTCTTGGCAATGCCTTTTGATAGCCTGTTGGCAAGCATTGGTAAAGTCGCATCTTACCTATAATCTGTGCGAATTGGTGTTCACTCATGGAAGTGTTGCCTAATTGCTGCATCAGATAAAGATGCTTGGCAGGATTGTAGTTATTGAACAGTTCCAATGCTGCACGATAGAGTTCTGTTGTGTTGCTCACTCTTAAATCATCCTTGTAACCATTGGTAAAGATGCACATATTGCAACAGACTTGGTTCTTGAAGCCAATAGCCAATCTGAACAGCTCTGGAACTTTCTTGCTGTACAGGTTCATCTGATTATAAGCCCTCACACCTACAATTGAAAGATTGAGCTTATTTCCCCCAACCGTTTCATAAATGGTAGGAACATCAATGCTGAATGCTGCCCTCTCATAATAAATGGTCTTGTCAGATTCCAACAGTTGGTTGGCTGGCTTGTGGATAGCTTCAGGGATTCTGCCTTTGATAATGTGGCTTACTCTTATATCTGCCTGTTCCACTTTTTCACCATTAAAGAATGATTGGGCTGCATCCTGTATGGTTTCAACAAATGCAGCATGGTTAATGGTAAGTTCATTGTCTTTGGAGAACACAGGAGTAATGCACTCATGTTTCAGATGATTCAATGTTACTTCCTGTGTATTGGCTTCAATGAAATGGTTTACAGGTCTTACAGGTTCGTCCACAATAATTGTAGCTTCTTCTGCATATTCACCCAAATTCATTCTCTCACGGTTCTGTGCCATAGCTGGCATGATAACTAAATTTCTCATAATGAAATTGAATTAAATGGTTATTGATTGAATTAACTCCGGAATTGGTAAAGTCCATATCGTCTTGGATTACTCCATAACGATTTGAACTTTACTACAATTCGCTGAATTACTTTTAAGTGATATTACAATTAGACTATATTACCATTATGTCTGTATTGTGTATCTCTTTAAGAAGTCCATGAATGATGTGAGGTGAATAGTAAAATTTATAATGGTTGAGGGGGTGGGTAGGTGTCTGACCAATTCCGTTTTTATTCTGCTTGGTGAGAGGGGGTGTAAAATAGTGGTATGGTAGTGCTTGTATAGTTAGGTAGTTCTTCCAAGGAGAGCCTTAAAACCAATAATTGGAGTTTATAGCCACCTTAACATGATTATTCAACATTATCCAATTTTCATTATTTTATGATGTCGAGATTGATTACTTTTGTTGTATCAATAAAGAGGGATAAGGGAGTTTAAAAGTTACAGTTATTGTCCTAAAATCTATATATAAGTGTGCACAGATTCAGAAATAAGACCGGAGAATGCTCTGGTTTTATTTTATTCAAATTGTCCAATTTTAATTCCATGTCCTCCTTTATATTAAGATTAATATCCATGAAATATTGGACACAACTTCAAGATGTTTTTTTATTAATCAGCTCACTAATATGTAGAATTTATGATAAGAACTGATATTGAAATTCCTAAGAACATTAAGTATTTAGGTGAGATTAGGAATATTGAATTACCTTATGGAACATTTGACAGATTTGAACTTCCGAATGGAATATTAAACAAAGATGTACCTAATTGTGGAGCAACGACCTTGGCTCTTGAAGATAACCATAAGACCATTATATGTAGTCCAAGGAATAATCTGTTACAGAACAAAAGTGAACAGTACCCCAATGTTTTGTTGGTAATTGGTGGAGTGAATATAAATGAGGTAAGGACTTATATTGAACAAACAGAAATCCCCAAGATTTTGGTGTCCTATGATTCCATTTACAAGCTGGCAGAGTGTATAAAAGATACTACGGATTGGAGAATTGTAGTAGATGAGTTCCAATATATGTTAGCCGACAGCGGTTTTAAGTCAGAAGTGGAATTGAAATTGTTGGAGCATCTAAAGAGGTTTCCGTATGTCACTTACTTGTCAGCAACTCCAATATTGGATAAGTATTTGAAGCAGATAGACTATTTTAAAGATATGAACTATTATCATTTGATTTGGACAAATAAAGAAGTTGTAAAAGTGTATAGGGAGCGTTCAAATAACCCCATAAGTGCTGCGATAGAAATAGTACGGTCATATCAAAATAAAAACTATCCTTCTGTATTCATGGATGGAGAAACTTATTACTCCAAAGAGTGTGTTATATTTCTTAACAGTGTAAGCAACATTGTGAATATAGTCAAACAGACGGAGTTATTACCTGATGAGGTAAATATAATAGTAGGTAGTTCAGAGGAAAATGATAAGTCGATAGCCAAACTTGGTAATGGTTTTCAACGCGGAAGAATTCCTCTAAAAGGTGAGACACATAAAATGATCACCTTTTGCACTTCGACAGCATTTGCCGGGTGTGATTTCTATTCAACCAATGCTTCAACCTTTGTTATCAGTGATTGCAAGCGTATCAATACTGCGATTGATATTTCAACTGACCTTGTACAGATTGCAGGTCGGCAGCGGTTGGCTTGTAATCCGTTCAGAAAGTTCCTCACATTCATTTATAATGTGAATAAGGAGGATGTATCGGAAGATGAATTTAGGAAATATCTGGATGATAAGGTTTATTTGACTGAGAGAGAAGTTGATTCTAACAATGATGAAACGGACATCCAATTAAGAACTAAGCGTATTAGAGATTGCTTACGGGAACAAAAGATGCTTCAATATCAAGATTCGTACACTATGTATGATAAGTCTTCTGACAGATTCGTTTTTAATAAATTGGCATATATAAGTGAGCAATATGCCTATGAATTGCAGAAGTACAATTATAGGAATGGTATTATCGTTAAGAAACAATTGTCTGAGAATGATTTTGATGTGACGGAGAACCAAACTTATGGTATTTATAAAGAACAATTGAAGCATATAGTTAAGAAAGAAACGTTTGTTGATAGAATGACTCAGTATTGTGAGTATAAATCTAAAGGTCTGTGCTTTGATTTGGCTGCATTTACTTTGGAGCAAAAATATCCCGAGTTGAAGTATTATTATGATGAACTGGGTGGTAATAGGATAAAAGCTCTTGGCTATAAGGAAAAAGAATTGAAGAATGAAATTAGTATCAGACATTCGGATGCTAAGATTCGTTATAAAATGGGTACTGTCTTCCAAATGGGTATGGAGCTTACAACTGACAGGATAAAGGAGTTGATGAATGAAGTCTATCAAAAGGTCGGGGTAAAGAAGAAGGGTAAAGCCACAGATTTAGAGAAATTATATGGCTTTAAGATTCATCCATGTAAAATACTGCTTGATGATGGTAGCAGGAAAAATGGATATAAAATTATAGGGGTATAAATAAAAAAAGGGTGTTTCGATTAGTTCGATTCACCCTTCATTTATTTTATGTACAACCTTATTTGACTTAATTAATTATTGTTGGAATTTTTGTGCAGTATATGAACCTGCTCAATGATAATTCCTTGAAGGCATTGAACTTTATCCTCACATTTAGAAGCATCCAATTTAAGTTTCTCGTCAGCTTCAATACTGTTAAGAGCTTCACAGATTCCATCAAAACCGTATTGTGAGATGCAATAATTAATGGCTTTGATGTATCTGGTCTGTTTGGCTGCCTTTGCTCCAAATGCTTGGACGGCGGCTTTCATTAAAATTTCAGCTTGGCTGTATGTCCGGTGCTCTCCTTTTGGCAGCAGAGCACTTGCTAAAATTGCCTTGCTTTGCATCAAGGAGGTTGTGGTATCCAAACCAAAATAACCTTGAGCGGCTGTGCCGTTCATTCCAAAGCTATTGCTGAACTTTTTAATCTGTAACAGAAGTTTATCTTTGGAAACGATTCCGGCAAATCCTATCCAATCATCCTTTGACGGGCATTGGGATAGATATGCTGTCGTTGCCACTCGTTGATAGGCATCAGCTACGCTGTCACACTCCACTATTTCTGCTTTGATTGGAATATCTAAACTCCATAGATTGATGTTATCCGGCTTGTCAAGATAGACTAATATTCGTGGTGCTCCTTCAGGGAGTTCATCAATCTCTCGACCATGATAGTCGAATAGTTTAACATTTTCCTTAATGAACACTTCCGCATCTGTTAAACAGAAAATGGTAGGTAAAATTTTAGATTTATCCATTGCTGTAAAGACTTTATCTTTGCTAAAGTCTTTCTGTTTAATAGAATAATCGGTGAATGCAGGAATAATATCTTGTTCTTCACCCTTGATTGAAACTGTGGCTACTGCGAGCCACTTAGGGGCTGTTTCCGTCCCATAATTTATTATTTGCATTATCTAATAATATTAAAATGAAATAAATAGCCATCCTTTGAGAGGATGACCGTTATTGCTCACTTTGATTTAAAAGATATGCTGTTCGTCTTCTTATAGTAACCTACGCCTTCCGTAGGTGGAATAAGATTGTACATGATTTCAAAGACCTATAGTCTTTATCAGAAGACCAGTCGGCTGGTATCAAGAACCTTTCGACAATGCAAAGATAAGGCATATTATCAGAAGTGTCCAAACCTTTCGGTGGTAATTTTATGTATCATCTGAAAACTGTGCGGATTAGTTAAATTATGAGTATATCCCTTAACGTCAGCAAATGAATAATCCCCACCTGTATTGCTACAAGTGAGGAATTTGTGGTTTAGAGTAAATTCTTCATTGCTTCATCTACTTGCTCGTTATCGAAGCTATCCAAATATATTTGAGTAGTTGCCAAATCTGAATGTCCCAATGCTTCACTAATCAATGCAATGTTTACGCCGGATTTTTTAAGAACACTTGCAAAAGAATGCCGGGCTGTATAGGTCGTGACATTGGATTCAACTCCAAGTTGTGCGGCAAGCTGCTTTAAATTCTTGTTGACCTTTCCTAGCATCTTATGTATTCTGTTCTGCTTTTGCAGTGGTGTCTTATGCAGTTGGGCATTGAGAATGGGGAATAGGTAGCCTTTACTCTCTGCTGCATATCGTCCAATGATTTGCAAGGCTTCTTCTGACAGTCCCAACTTGATGAGCTTGCCTGTCTTTTGGCGGATGTAGTGCAGCCGTTTCCCCTCTATGATATTCTCTTTAGTTAGATTGGCTATGTCAGTGAAATTGATGCCGCCACACAGATAACTGAATATGAATATGTCCTTACTGAGTTGAACATATTGCCGTTTACCAATGGGACGGACATCCGTTGAGAATTTCAGTACGTCAGCTTTAGCAATAGCACGCTTCTCTGTACTTACATCAAACTTGCTTATCCTGTAATCATTGAAAGGATAGTCAGACTTACGTGCACATTTACTTTCAATGGCTTTATTGTACGCGCTACGCAGGGTGCGGAACAACAAACTCATGGTGGTTTCCTTGTTTCCCTTGGAACGCAACCACTTCTCGTACTTGTTGAGCCATGCAACATCTATTGCACTAAATGGAATCTCTAAATTCCCATTGGTAAAGACATTGATAGAGTTGTAGGAGCTTTTATAAATAAGCCTGTTCCCATATTTCTCATTAGCCATATACTGCTCAATCAATTCTTGATAGAACTGTTTAACGGTTTTAAGTTCATACTTTTTGTGATCATCTTGGAGCAGAGTGGTAGTGGTGTACTCTTTCTGTTCCGTGTTCAATTCCAACATTCGTTGTTGCAGTTCTGCTTGTTTGTCAAGGATAAGTTTTAAGATGTATTCCTTGTTGGGACAGGTTGGTTTAGGTCTCTCTCTTACGAAATCCCACTGATTAGCCTTAATGGAAACTCCTAAACTTTGGTACTTCTTCTTCCCATCTTTACAGATGCGTAACATTAATGGGTGCTCGCCATTTGATAGAATTTTAGACTTGTAGCACACCACTGTAATTGTAGCATTCATGCTGTTCTTGGTTTAACTCTCAGTTTAACTCACACGGTTAAACCACGCTAAAACCAGCACTTTCTAAAAACAAAAATCAGATAGGAATCTTTTGATAACTATCTGATTTCCAGCAGAGCGGCAAACGGGATTCGAACCCGCGACCCTCAGCTTGGGAAGCTGATGCTCTACCAACTGAGCTACTGCCGCATCTCTAAAACGGAAACAAAAGTAATATATATTTTTCAACCGACCAAATATAAGCAAACAATATTTACTATAACCATCAAAATTTCTGCTCTCCTGTTTATATCGACAGCTTTATGCATATCCTGTGTATGGATAAACCGATCCTTATCTCCAATAAAAGGTTTATAGACTATCTCTCCAAAATAAACATGAGGACCTCCAAAACGGCAATTCAAGATACCTGCTAAAGCAGACTCCGGATAACCTGAATTAGGACTCGCATGCCGGTTACCATATTTACCTACAAATCTCAGCAAACCGGGACGCCCTGCACACAGCACCATTAAAAATGCAGTTAGACGAGCCGGAATATAGTTCGCCATATCATCAATATGTGCAGCGACACAACCAAACTGAAGATAACGTTCATTCCTATAGCCTATCATAGAGTCAAGCGTATTAACCATCTTATAAGCAAGCATACCGGGAACTCCCAAAAGCAAATACCAGAATAATGGGGCAATAACCCCGTCACTCAAATTCTCAGCCAATGTTTCCAAAGCAGCCGTACGCACTTCCTGATCTGTCAATTCCGAAGTATCACGCCCTACAATACGGGAAACCTGCTTTCTTCCTTCCTCCAAAGAATGATCCGCAGCCAAAAAAACCTGCCTTACTTCGTTGATAAGTGTAGTTCCTGCCAAACAATAGAAAACAAGCACAGCAGAGAGGATAATACCCAACCAACGGTTTAGCACAAACAGATAATGCAATACCAAAACAGATCCTACATACACTAGCAAAATAAGCATAATGGCCGCCACCCCTCCTTTCAACATCCGATGTGTCCCACAGTTCCATCGTTTCTCACAAAAAGAGATCAGCTTCCCGAATCCTACCACCGGATGCGGCAATCCTACCGGATCCCCAAGCAATTTATCTAATATCCATCCTATCAACAACGGAAGAATTAATACATATATGTCCATTTCTTTATACTTTCTACCAGTTTGTCATTTTCTTCCGGAGTTTGTGTAGCAATACGGAAAAAGTGTTCATTCAGCCCTTCAAAATTGGATGCGTCACGAATAAGGATCCCATGCTCTGTTGCCAGATATTCTTTCAAAGCCGCCGCCTTTCCCATCCGCAATTGGACTAACATATAGTGAGTATCCGATGGCCAGATCTCCATTCCCCCTATTGAAAGTAAAGATTGAACTAATCTCTTTTTTTCCCTCAATAGCAAATAGATATCTATATCATATTGAGAAGAAGACAATAAATAATGCCCGGCCTCTATAGCCAACTGATTAACAGACCAAGGCATCCGCTGTGTCCGGATTTCATGTAGCAGTTCTTTACATGCAGTGATATATCCTAAACGCAAGCCGGGCACGGCAAAACGTTTTGTCATGGAATGCAACAGAATAACATTCGGAAATTCCGCAGCCTCCCTGGCTGTAAGCAAAGCCTTCTGTGTAAAGAATTCATACGACTGGTCCATGATAAAAATACGCTGCGGATTTTGTTTTATACAGGCTGTCAAGACTTCCTTCTCCCTAACCTCTCCTGTGGGATTATTAGGATTACATAACCATATCAACCTCCCCCTATCCGGCAAACGGTTCAAATTATATATAGGAACCACTTTATGACCATGCAGACGACAAGCGTCCGCATATTCGCTGAAAGTGGGCATCAAGATAGCCGAAATCTGATTCCTGAATGTCTGAGCTATTAAATAAATGGCTTCCGTAGCCCCATTGGTCACACAAACCTCTTCAGACGAAAGATGAAACCGTTCCGCTAAAACCTTTTCCAACGAATAAGGTTCCGGCTCGGGGTACGTACGGATACTTTCCATCTGCTGAAACAAATGTTGATGTAATCCGCTATGGTCTACATGATTATATACGTTTGAACTGAAATTTATCTTTATTGCTTTATACTTATAAGCATCATCACCATGTCCTTCAATCATTTCCACTCATTATTTGGTACAACAAAGGCAGATTAAGATGACTGCGTACATGCTCTGCCAATTTATCATATTGTTCTTCTTTATAAGTCCGGTAATCCAACACCGTATGACACTCCAGTTTTTCTGCGTATGGTTCCAGCAAATAATCTATAAATGCCTGATTATCCAATATTCCATGAATATAACTTCCCATACATTTTTGATTTACAAAACAACCGTCCTCTCCACCGTCTTCCAGTTTATTCAAAGGAACAACAGACACCCCCGGAACCGGGCGGGTTTCTCCCATGTGTATTTCATATCCTTGGCAAGTTTCCGCATTCTCAAGAAAATGAAAATTCACCTGCCGCGTCACCTTCTCCCCTTGCATCGTAGTAATGACGGGAAGCAGTCCCAGTCCCGGCAATTGGCGGATCTCTCCCTCCACTCCTTCCGGATCGTGAATCTCAAGTCCCATCAATTGGTATCCCCCACAAATTCCCATTACAGTAACCCCTTCCCTATGCGCACGTAGGACAGCTTGCGCCACCCCGTTCCGTCTCAACTCATACAAGTCATCCAAAGTGCTTTTGCTGCCAGGAAGCAGAATAATATCAGCTTTGGCCAGATCTTCCGTATTATTGGTATAATAAAGGTGCACCCGTTCATCCCGTTCCAATCTGTTGAAATCTGTAAAGTTTGAGAGATGACGCAACAGAACAACTGCTATGTTTATTTTACCTTCCACGGCGTGCATCCGTTTATAGTCCAAGCCTACGGAATCTTCTTCCTCAATATGTATATTTCTATAATAAGGTATTATTCCCAAGACAGGAATACCACATAAATCCTCCATCATCTTCACACCAGGCTCAAACAAACGGATATCCCCTCTGAATTTATTAATGATTACTCCTTTTATACGTTTCTTGTCCTCAGGAGTTTGTAACATGACCGAACCATAGACACTGGCAAATACTCCTCCCCGGTCAATATCAGCTACCAAAATCACATCCGCATCCGCATAACAGGCCATCGGCATATTCACCAAATCAGTATCCCGCAGATTTATTTCGGAAATACTCCCTGCTCCCTCCATTACAATAGGGTTATAACGTGCGGCAAGACGGTCAAAGGCTGCGTTTACCTCCTGCCTCAGCTCTTCACGTCCCTCCTTGCGAAAATACTCAAAAGCGTTACGATTACCGATGGGACGACCGTTTAATACCACTTGCGAAGTATGATCGGAACTGGGTTTCAACAATCGAAGGGCGGTACGCTGAAAAAGATACTGTGGTGTGACGACGATTCCATAAAGTCGTATTTTATAGACGCTGGGAAAAATCTGACCTACACAAATTTGCGGCGACAGATTCTGGACAGCCTGGAGGATAAACCCTTTCCAGCACTTTCCGAAGAACTGCAAAAGCATCTCTATTTCGAGTTTGGCAGCATAGAAGATCATTTCAAATACCGTCAAGCGGTGATAGAAGCCTATCCCTGCGGCAATTATCCCGTATTTGAGGGATACGATCACATGCAATATCAGATTCGTGATCCGAAGGGCTTTGCTGAGATGCTGGCATTTATCGCTGAACAGGACGGTATGCCGAAGCTGCCGTTTATCAGAAAGTGAGAGGACCCGATATGAAATACAAAATCGAGAAAAACACCGTGCAGGAGACGTTGATCCTCCCGCTGTATTCACGGAAGCTGTGTACGGAGTTGTATCCGAACCTTTACCGGGACGAAACGGCGGTGCGTCTGATCGACCAGATCGACTACGACTTTTCAGAGGCAGAGAAAAATTCCCGCAGCCTGATGCAGCGTTTCGGTGCGCTGGAGGTCGCCATGCGGCAGAATGACCTTGCCTTTGAAGTGCAGGCGTACCTGAAAAATCACCCCTGCGCGGCAGTGGTCAATCTGGGCTGCGGGCTGGACAACACCGGCAGAGCCTGCGACAACGGCAGATGCAAAATCTACAATCTGGACTTCCCGGATGTGATTACCTTGCGGCAGCAGCTACTGCCCGCCGGG
>ENA-OPEV01001994-OPEV01001994.1-human-gut-metagenome-genome-assembly--contig:-NODE-1994-length-10453-cov-1.698019_pt1 | contig 10453 bp, 6 predicted proteins | sample MGYA00241637_ERZ501537 | MGnify/ENA primary metagenome ERZ501537 (study PRJEB25962, sample SAMEA1972159) | human gut metagenome | biome: human gut; feature: human-associated habitat; material: faeces...
TGATAATATCCGGCTTTTTCTAAGATTCTGTCAGCGATAAAATCTTTTCTTGTGGAGTTAGATTTTACAATCGCTTCAATTAAGTTTTCAGGAACATCTTTGTAGTTGGCAAGAAGCTGTTTTGTATCTTTTGGAAGGCAGTATCCGCCATAACCAAAAGATGGGTTATTGTAATGTGTACCGATACGTGGGTCTAAACCAACACCATCAATAATCTGTTTTGTATTTAAGCCATGTACTTCTGCATAGCTGTCAAGTTCGTTAAAGAAACTTACGCGGAGTGCGAGATAAGTATTGGCAAATAATTTAACGGCCTCTGCCTCTGTAGGGTTTGTAAATAAAACAGGAATATCTTCTTTGATAGCTCCCTCTTTTAAAAGACCGGCAAAAGTATGTGCTGCCTGTACAAGACGTTCATCATCTAACGGTGCACCAACAATAATTCTGGAAGGATAGAGATTGTCGTAAAGAGCACGTCCCTCACGTAAAAATTCTGGGGAGAAGATGATATTCTCTGTGTTAAACTTCTCTCTTACGGAAAGAGTATATCCAACAGGAACAGTGGATTTGATAATCATAGTCGCGTTTGGATTGTATTCAAGAACTAACTTGATAACAGCTTCTACGCTTGAAGTGTCAAAGTAATTCATCTTAGGATCATAGTTTGTAGGAGTACTGATGATAACAAAATCTGCATTTTCATAAGCTTTTTTTGCATCAGTAGTAGCTGTAAGATTTAAATCCTTTGTAGCGAGGTATTCCTGAATCTCTTTATCTACGATAGGAGACTTGCCGGAATTGATCAGATTTACTTTTTCTTCGATAATATCAACGGCATAAACTTCGTTATGCTGAGAAAGAAGGATTGCATTGGAAAGACCGACATAACCGGTTCCGGCAATCGCTATTTTATAAGAACTCATTAATAATACACTCCTTTATTGAACATTATTTAGTAAAATTGTAAACAGAGTGTGTTAAAAAGTCAAGAAAAGAATGTACATCATAAGATTATTTAAGAGGTTTGTCAATTGAAAAAAATGTTATATCATGTTAAAATATTACGGATATATTACAGAACAATATTTTTTGGAGAAAAATGTAAAAGGAGAAATCATGAAAAAATATGATTATTTGATTGTAGGAGCAGGACTTTTTGGTGCTGTTTTCGCTCATGAAATGACAAAAGAAGGAAAAAAATGTCTTGTAATTGATAAAAGAGATCACATAGCAGGTAATATTTACTGTGAGACTGTAGAGGGAATTAATGTGCATAAGTATGGTGCTCATATTTTCCATACGTCTGATAAAGTAGTTTGGGAATACATTAATCAGTTTGCAGAGTTTAATAATTACATTAACTCTCCGGTAGCAAGATATAAAGATGAACTTTATAACTTACCATTTAATATGAATACATTTAGCAAGATGTTTGGGATTAAGACACCGGCAGAAGCAAAAGCAAAGATTCAGGAAGAGATTGAGGAATTAGGAATCACAGAACCAAAGAACTTAGAAGAACAGGCTCTTTCTTTGGCTGGCCGTTCTGTATATGAGAAGTTAGTAAAGGGTTATACAGAGAAACAGTGGGGACGTGACTGTAAGGATCTTCCTGCATTTATTATCAAGAGACTTCCACTTCGTTTTATTTATGATAATAACTACTTTAATGACCGTTTTCAGGGAATTCCTATGGGAGGATATACTGCAATCGTAGAGAAGATGTTAGAAGGTTCTGACGTATTACTGAACACAGATTATTATGAATTCAGAAAAGAGAATGCGGATATCGCAGAAAAAACTGTATATACAGGAATGTTAGATAAATATTTTGATTACAAATATGGCGTATTAGAGTATAGAAGCGTTCGTTTTGAGACAGAGACTTTAGATATGGACAATTATCAGGGTAATGCTGTAGTAAACTATACAGAGCGTGAAATTCCTTATACACGTATTATTGAGCATAAGCATTTTGAGTATGGTACACAGCCAAAAACAGTTATTTCAAGAGAGTATCCGAGTGAATGGAAGCTTGGTGAGGAACCATACTACCCAGTGAATAATGAGAAGAACGAAGAAGTTGCTGGTAAGTATCGTGAATTAGCAGATAAAGAAGAGAATGTTATTTTTGGCGGACGTCTTGGCGAATATCGTTATTATGATATGGACAAGGTAATTGCAGCGGCATTAAAAGCAGTAGAGAAAGAAAAGAATAATTAATTAGGAGTGAGGAAATGGCAAAAGTATCTATTATTATACCTACTTATAACGTGGAGATGTATCTTGTAGAATGTATGGAGAGTGTTGTAAACCAGACATTAAAAGATATTGAAATTATCTGTATTAACGATGGTTCAACCGATGGCTCTTTAGAAATCTTAAAGAGTTATGCGCAAAAGGATGACAGAATCGTTCTTGTTGATAAAGAGAATGGTGGTTATGGAATCGGAATGAATATCGGTTTAGATAAAGCGACTGGAGAATATATCGGAATTGTAGAACCAGATGATTTTATCCCGTTAAATATGTATAGTGATTTATATGAAAAAGCTGTTGAGAATGATTTAGACTTTATTAAGGCAGATTTCTATCGTTTTAAACGAGACAGTGAAACAGAGGATATGGAATTAGTTTATAATCATTTATCACCAAATAAGGAAGATTATAATATCGTGTTCAATCCAAGTGAAACACCGGAAGCAATCCGTTATATTATGAATACCTGGAGCGGAATTTATAAGAGAAGCTTTATTGAGGAATTCCATATTCGTCATAACGAAACTCCTGGTGCATCTTTCCAGGATAATGGATTCTGGTTCCAGACATTTGCCTATGCAAAGCGTGGAATGATTATTGACACACCATATTATATGAATCGAAGAGATAATCCAAATTCCTCTGTGCATAATAAAGAAAAAGTATACTGCATGAATGTGGAATACGATCATATCAGAGAACTTTTAGTACGTGACAAAGAAGTGTGGGAGCGTTTCTGCCCTATGTACTGGTTGAAAAAGTACAATAATTATATGGGAACAATCAAACGTATCGGTGAAGAATACAAGAGAGAATATGTCCACCGCTTCAGTGAAGAATTCAAAAGAGGGCTTGAATTAGGAGAATTGGATGAGTCCGTATTTACAAAGATTAGCTGGGATAATATTCAGTTTATTACAAAAGATCCGAACGGTTTCTATATGAAGAAAGTTGCTACGCCGGTAAAAGTAAGAAGACTTCAGAAAAAAGTAGAAAAGTTAGAGAAGCAGAATGCAAAGCTTAAGAATGATATTAAGATTATCAAAGGTTCCAGATCATATAGACTTGGCTGGTTCCTGTTAACAATTCCAAGAAAGATTAAGGCTATTTTTAAGGGCAATAAATAAAGGAGAAGCTATGAGCGTAAAAGTATCTGTTATACTGCCGGTCTATAATGCGTCTGATTATCTTCATCAATGTATGGACAGCATTGTAGGACAGACTTTAAAGGATATCGAGATTATCTGTGTAGACGATGGTTCCACAGATAATTCTTTAGATATTTTAAAAGAATATGAGCAAAAAGATAAACGTGTTAAAGTAATTCAGCAGAAGAATGCCGGTGCTGGAGCAGCCAGAAATAATGGTTTGTCAATAGCGACAGGAGAATATCTTTCTTTTCTTGATTCTGATGATTTCTTTGAGCCTGATATGTTGGAAAAGGCTTATGAAAAAGCAAAAGGTTCTAATGCACAGATTGTAGTATTTCGTTCGGATCAGTATAGAGAAGATTTGAAGGAATTTGTAAAGGTAAAATGGACATTACATGAAAAGCAGCTTCCTCCATATCGTCCGATGAATTTCCGCTCTTTTACAGGCAATGTATTTAGAGTGTTCGTAGGATGGGCATGGGACAAACTGTTTGAGCGTAAGTTTGTTGAGGAGAAGCATTTAAAGTTTCAGGAACTTAGAACGTCAAATGATATGTTGTTTGTATTTTCAGCAATTGCGTTTGCAAAAAGAATTGAGATTGAAGATGTTATTTTAGCGCATCAGCGTCGGAATAATCCAAAGTCTTTGTCTAATACGAGAGAAAAATCCTGGGAGTGCTTCCGCATGGCTTTGAATGCATTAAAAGATGCTTTGACAGCATATGGGAACTTCTGGGAGTTCGAGCAGGATTATATTAACTATGCATTACATTTCAGTTTATGGAATTTAGATACGATAACAGGTCCAAATAAAGAACGCTTATATAATAAATTAAAAAATGAGTGGTTTGCTGAATTTGGAATAGACTCTCTTCCAGCAGAAAGATTTTATGATAAGAAAGAATATGCCAAATATCTTAAGATAAAATCAGGGGATTTTAATGCTTATTGTGAGCAGTAGACATTAAGAGGAATAGACATTGTAAGTAGATATACAGGAAGGAGACATCAATGAATACTGATAAAAAAGAGTATGGAATTTCGGTAATAATGCCTTGTTATAATACAGAACAATATGTAGAAGAAACATTAAAGTCTGTATTAAATCAGAGCTTTAAAGATTATGAAATTATTTGTTTGAATGACGGTTCAACGGATGGTACACTAGAGATATTGAAGAGATATCAACAGTCATATCCAAATATACGGGTGATTTCAAGTGAGAATCACGGAAGTGCGTACCAGAGAAATACAGGTGTTCAGTGTGCTCAGGGAAAGTATATCTACTATATGGACAGTGATGATCTGCTTAAGGAGAACTGTTTGGAGACACTGTATCAGTATGCAGAAGCAGACAACCTGGATGTTGTATATTTTGAGGCAGATAGTTTCTACGAAACAAAAGAAATTGAGGAAGCATTTCCTCAATTTCTTACATTATACCACAGACATAAAGAATATGATGGTATTTATGATGGAAGAAATCTATATATCCAGATGGAGAATGCAGGAGACATAAAGATGTCAGTTGGTTTGCAGTTCACACGTCGCCAGTTTCTGCAGGATAATAATATCAAGTTTGGCACGGAAAGGTATTTTGAAGATAATTTATATACTGTAAAAGTTACACTTAAGGCAGGTAAGGCAAGATGTGTCAGAGATAATTTATATTTAAGGCGTGTCAGGGCCAATTCAATAATGACTACTTCTGAAAATAAAACACGTTTTGAATCTTATTTAGAAGTGGTCAGAGGCTTGATGCAGATATTAGAAGAGGAAAAGCAGGACTTCGTATTGCAGGAAGCAATTTATAAAAGAATAAGAGGAACTTTTATAAATGTATATAAAGATTATTTAAAGGTTCCGGAAAAAGAAAAAGAAGAATTTTTCGGCGAGAAAGGAAGTCCGTTATATTTGCTTACAGGAATGGCTTCCTTTATAAATATTGAGGAAGTAGACAGAAAAAAAGTATCTGAGGAATTGAAAAAGACATATGCAGAGAAATCAGAGATTAATGCAAAACTGCATAAGACATATGAAGAAAAGTCAAAGATTAATGCGAAGCTGAAAAAGGCATATGAAGAAAAAACAAAACGTGGTGAAAGAATTAAAGAACTGCAGAAAGAATTAAAAGATACAAAAGAAAAATTAGAAAAAAAATCAAAGCGTTTAGAGCAGTTAGAACAGGAAAAGAAACAGATGGAGAAGCATTTTCTGGGAAGACTTGTTTTGGGAAAGTATAAGAAGTAAGAATTATCCACTGTTTCACTAAGCGAAACAGTGGATGATTATAATGATTGATTAAGGTAGAGATAAAAATGAAACAAAGAGCAGGATATCTTGATATTGCAAAGGGAATAGGTATTTTACTGGTAGTTTGGGCACATGCAAGGGGACCTTTTTCTACATATATATATCAATTTCATATGCCGTTATTTTTTTTGATTTCTGGCTATTTATTTAATGAAAAAAATACAGTAAAGCAATTTGCTGTGAAAAAAATAAAAACACTATATTGTCCGTTTGTTTTCTGGAATATATGTTTTTCTGTCATCAGTATTTTTCTTGGAATTAAAAAGTTTTCGAGAGAAGAATTTAGTATATCTATCGCAAAAATAATACTGACTATAGGAAAAGATGGGTTCTTTTTAGGGGCTACATGGTTTCTTGGATCATTATTTGTTGTATCGGTATCTTATAAAGTAATGGATGCGTATATGCTAGTTCAGAAAGAAAAAAGTATTATACTTCTGGTATTATATGCAGTAATTGCCTGCATAGGTTTTACGATAACTTTTCCAGATCTGATAAGCAGAACGCTGATTTTGTCTATGTTTTTTGCGGCAGGCCGTGTAGTACGTAAATATAAAGAAGAATTTGAAACATATGGACAAACTAAAGTCATGATATTCTTTTCAGCAGTGATTTTTTTGGTGATAGGCCATTATAACAGTGCCAATATGGGAGCAAATGAATATAGATATCCATTGCTGTTTGTGATAGGCGCTTTAGCTGCATCTTATGTGGTTATAGAAATATCAAAATATATTGAAAATCATCTGCTGATGATGGATAAGATTCTAAGTTTTTTTGGACGAAAAAGTATATATATTTTAATATGGCAGTTTGTGGTATTCCGCTTGGTAATTGCGGTACAGTTATATAGGAATCATATTTCTTTACATCATTTATTTGATTATTATCCATGTTATACAACAGAGCATGGTCAGTGGATTTTGTATACAGTTACAGGCATGATTGTTCCATTATTTATAGGGGCTGTGACAGATTTCATTGAAAGCATACCTAAAAAAATATTAAGTAGAGTAAAGAGGTAGACTGGAGTAAGTGTCATGAAGAGAGAAAAAGGAAAATTATTCTTATATACGATTGTGTCAGTGATTGCATTATGTATATCAGGAAAAATTTATAATAAAATAAATATAATAGAGTTATTTTGTAAAGAACTAAGAGGCGAATCATTTATAGGTTTATTTATACTAATTGCAATATTGGTAGTTTATAATAGTGTATGGGATAGATATAGAAAAAACAGAAAAATTATTATGCATATAGTATCTGTTTTATTTGCTCTATTTATGATAATCGGTCTGAGCTTTTCCGAAAATGGAAGTCTTGGTTTTGTTTTAGGAAGTGGTGCGCAGATGCTGATATCGCTTGTAGTATTTGCAGGCTATTACTGTATATTTGATGTTGCAATTACGATACTTTATGTATATCTGGACGGTATGAATCTAAAATGTACAAATATAAATTTTTTACATAGAAAGAAAGTGGAAAAAAATTTTTTTCTTATTGTATTTGCAACATTGAGCATATGCTGGCTTCCATATCTGCTTGTTAATCTGCCAGGATCCGTACCATACGATGGATATCGTCAGATTAATATGTTCTATGGAGTGGAAAAAATCTCGAATCATCATCCATGGCTGATAACAATGTTTATCGGATTGTTTATGGCTTTAGGAAGACATATTAGTGATAATTTTGGAGTTTTTTTGGTCGTTACTGTATTTTTTATCTTAGAAGCATTATGCTATGCAGGTGTATGTAGCAAACTAAAAAAATGGGAAGCACCAGACATCATATGTATAGGAACTATTATTTATTTTGCGATAGTGCCATCATTTGGAGCTTATGCACAAGTAGTTATAAAAGATGGCCTCTTTAGTGCTGTATTTGCATTATATATTGCTTACTACATTGAATGTTTTCTACTAAAAAGACAGGGTGCTCTAAAAAATTCAGATGTTTATAAACAAATGCTTTGGATATTTGTTTTAAGCTTTCTTGTCTGTATAACCAGAAATAATGGAATTTATATGGTTTTACCGGCAAATATTGTGTTAATCTTTTTGTGGCAGAAAAAGCAGAGATACAGTGTGATTTGTATGCTCTTTTGTCTGCTTATAAGTTTTTGTGGGATAGATAAAGGACTTTCTTCCTATTTAGGAGTTTTACCAGGCTCTGCTAAAGAGATGTTATCAATTCCATTTCAGCAGACTGCACGATATGTAACAAAGTATTCTGATGAAGTAACTGAGGAAGAGAAGGATGCGATTAATAATGTACTTCAGTATGATAATTTAAAAGAGGCATATCAGCCAGAAATTTCGGATCATGTAAAAGATTCGTTTAAAAATCCGGAAAAAGAAGAAGTGATGGAGTACTTTAAGGTATGGTTGAAGATGTTCTTTAAACATCCAATCGTGTATTTTGAAGCAACATTTCATAATAGTTATGGGTATTATTATCCATTTTATAATTTTCAGGGACTTTCTCCATATCAATTTTATATACAGGATGAACCGATTGCAACAGGAAAGTTTGATATTCATTATGTGACTCCAGAAGGTTTGCGCAATTCTTTTTTACAATATACATTACTTTGGAGAAAAATACCAGGAACAGCGCAGTTGGTGAATCCAGGAACTTATACATGGTTGCTATTACTGCTGGCCGGGTATATTATATTCAAAAAGAAATGGAGAAAAAATCTGGTACTTATTGGACCTTTTCTAAATGTTGCGATATGTATTGCATCTCCGGTAAATGGGTATGTGCGTTATGCACTGCCGCTTATGTCATGTATGCCTATATTAATTTATTGGGGGCTTTGTGTAATAGATGAGTAGAAATGGAGAAAGGAATTCTTAATTTATCTTAAAAGAGTGTATTGGATATTGTTATCGGAAAGTTTATTGATTATAATTTCTCTGATGAGAGTTTTTGAATAGTGTCAACAAGAAATTTTCCTGAATCAAGCGTATCTGATATGGGAATTAAGAAAGATTATCAGAAAGAAGAGAAAAATATGGAAGAAATTAAAGTATCAGTTGTAATTCCGGTTTACAACGTAGAAGAATTTTTAAATAATACACTTTCCGATATTACAGGACAGACGTTAAAAGAGATAGAGATTATTTGTGTGGATGATGGTTCTACAGATAATTCCTGTAAGATTATTGAAGAATGGATGGAGAAAGATTCCAGAATTCAGCTGATCAGACAGAAGAATCAGTATGCGGGGGTTGCCAGAAATAATGGTTTAAAACAGGCACATGGAAAGTATGTGATTTTCTGGGATGCAGATGATTTGTTTGATAGTAATGCATTAGAAGTTATGTACACGCAGGCAGAACAGGAACACTCTGATATATGTATCTGTGAGGCTCGCAAATACGATAATGCCAAGGAAAAGTATATTCCGTCGGATTCATATTTAAAGGAAGAGCTTCTTCCGGAAAAGCAGACTTTTAATAAGTTTGATGTGCCAGAACACATTTTTAATCTGACGAATAATGTACCGTGGAATAAGTTATATCTCAGAAAATTTATTACAAAGAATAAACTGGAATACCAGGCTATTAAGCAGGCAAATGACACGTATTTTACGATTATGGCATTATTTCTTGCAGAGAGAATCACATATGTGAAAGATGTGCTCATCGCTTACAGGGTAAATAATGATGAGAGTTTATCAGGCAAGGCTTCTGATACCGTATTTTGTTCCTATGATTCCTGGCTGTATACGAAAGAACGCATAGAGAAGTATCCAGATTTCAAGTTAGTACGATTTAGTTTTTTGAATCGTGCTTTAAGTGGATTTTATTATTCTTTGAATATTCAGACAACTTTTGAATCCTATGAGAAATTATACCGCATGCTGGTTGAAAAAGGGTTTAAAACATTCGGTCTTGATACATGCGAGGAAGAGAATATTTATGCAGCGTGGATGTATAAAGACATGCAGAAGATGTATGAGACAGAACCGGCAGAGTTCCTCGTACAAAAGAGTATTACAAGACGTGTTAATAACGAGAATAATAATGTGCGCCGCAAGATCTTAAGAGAGAAGAATGCAGTGTTAAGAGAAAATGTGCGAGCACTGAAAGAGGATAAAAAGACTTTGCAGAGTGACAAAAAGAAACTGCAGGAAGAAAAGAAAAAACTACAAAAAGAAATAGACAATATTAAACAGTCTAAAGCATATCGTCTTGGAAACAAGTTGTTGTGGCTTCCGAGAAAGGTCATAAAAAGAGGATAAAGTGCGAGTTACTCTTGATTTTCTTCTTATTTTGGATATAATAAAGTAGTATAAAGAAGTAATTAATATCACAGGGGTTATCAAAGAAGGTATATTTGTTTGTAACAAGTATGCTTTCTTTTTCTTTTTTGGAATTAGAATATAATTAGAAGGGGTAATTAAAGGGGTGATTTTTACTTTTTATATGCGATTTATATGCGATGAAGTGGTATGAGGGATTGGTACATAAAGAGGTGATATGTGTGAATACTTTACAGACAAATGACTGGCTTATTTTGAATTCAATTATTTATGAGATTTATACAACAGTCGATTTTGATGGAATGAGAAAAAAGTTTTTGGAGCAGATAAAAATGCTTGTAGATTTTGACAGTGCGGATTTTTATCTGGCAGCAGCGGACGGAGAGCATAAGCTTACAGCACCGGTTCTGTATCATTGTGACGAGGATTTATCGGATGTATATGATATCATTGA
>ENA-OPEV01002004-OPEV01002004.1-human-gut-metagenome-genome-assembly--contig:-NODE-2004-length-10422-cov-3.617536_pt1 | contig 10422 bp, 9 predicted proteins | sample MGYA00241637_ERZ501537 | MGnify/ENA primary metagenome ERZ501537 (study PRJEB25962, sample SAMEA1972159) | human gut metagenome | biome: human gut; feature: human-associated habitat; material: faeces...
CCCCGCCATGACCTCATGGCGGAGTTCGCTCAATTTTCTCGCTATATGGCGTCCAAATCTCCCCAGCCCAATCAGCAAAATAGATTTCATAATCTTATGTACTCCTTCCAGATATTATCCAGACCTGTGCCTTATACGCGGCAGACTTAGAAGAAACAGTAGAATAGGAAGCAGGACGGCGGCGGCAGCGAGGCTTTCGCAGGGAGGTTCGTGCTAATTTCTGCCGCCGAGCGAAGTGTCTGAGCCGTAAGGCGAGTTTTCGCGAACGGCGGATAACAAATGCACGAACCGAGCTGAAAACGCAGCTTGCCGCCGTCCTGCTTCCTATTCATAATAGTTTTTACGTTTACCGCAGGTTTATTACGCTCTTTATTATATCTTTAAATGTATTAAATCGGTATGAGTTTGTAAAGAAAAGTATTAAGATTGTATAAAGAAATCTTTCAGCTTCACTCCTGTCTCGTTGAGCATGGCGGTAAGGAGGCTGTACTCAAATTCAGCGACAGGCCTTCTCTCCTCCAGAAAAATCCCCATGACTGCGTGAACCTGCTCTTCATCCTGAACAGGCAGGTACATGGCCATAGCGTCTGGCAGCGTATGAGTACAGGCCCCCGCCCGGCGGCGGTTTGAGGCCGTCCACTGGGCCACCCCTTTTTCCTGGACATTTACGCACCGTTTCAGTTCCTCCGGTTCCATGCCCTTTCTGGGGAACAGAAGAGGCTCTCCCACCGCTCCGTCTTTCCTGACAGGATAGAGCAGAATGGACAGATTTAACAGCTTTCCCGCCTGCACAGCTGCCTGTCTCCACACGTCTTCTCTCGTTTTGCACCGTCTGAGCTTCTGGCTGTTTTCCAGGAGGATTCCTGTGCGGTAAGCCGTCTTGCTGCTCTCCATGTTCTGCCGTTTCAGCTTTCCAGTGACAGTGGCCGTAAATAATCCGGCCAGAAACAGCATGAGAAAGGTGATGGGATACGCCTGATCATAAGCTTTCAGGCTGTATAGAGGCTCTGTAAAGAAAAAATTAAATAAAATAACGCTTAACAGGGCTGAATATAGAGCGCACAGCTTCCGGCTGGCTGCGCAGGAGGCAAGCAGAACTCCCATCATATAAATCATAATGGTATTGGCTTCTGAGAACACAAACATCCGGAGTATCAGGGCCAGCGCCGTAGCTGCCAGCATAACCGCCGTCGCCGCCGCCAGGTCAGCCGCACATTTTTTCCAGCTTTCCTGCCTTTTTGCGGCGCTTTGTCTGGGATGCCAGCGCTTCGTCTGCCTCATATCCGGAATAATATATATGTCAATATTAGGCGCCATGTAGGTCAGCTTCTCCAGAAGCTCCGAGCGGTACATGGGCCGCATGGTAAAATGATTGGTTCTGCCCAGCACAATTTTCGACACGTTGCTGACAATCGCATACTGGGCAATCTGAGCCGCCACATCAGATCCGAACACCGTCACAATCTTCGCCCCCAGAAGCTTCGCCAGCTCCATGTTGTTTCTGAGGGCTTCCTTCGTCTTTTCCCCCGCCTCCTGGGTATCCGGCGTCTCCACACAAAACCCTGTCAAAGTTCCGTGGAAGGCGTCCGCCAGACGGGAAGCCGTCCGTATTACTTTGGCGCTGGAGGGCGCCGCCGTAATGCAGACCAGGATATGCTCTCCTGTGTGATAGTCCTGGCGCTCCAGCAGGCTTCTCTCCTCCTCGGCAATCCGGTTGACGCGATCCGCGCATCTTCTCAAGGCAATCTCCCTGAGAGCCGCCAGTCTCTCTCTTCGGAAAAAATTCTGAAGCGCCCGGTCCGCCTGCTCCTTCCGGTAGATTTTCCCCTCCCTCATCCGCTCGATCAGATCTTCCGGTTCAATATCAACCACTTCCACCTGATCCGCGTGATCAAATACCGTATCTGGAATCCGTTCCCGCACGTCGATATGGGTAATGCTTCCCACCAGGTCGTTAAGACTCTCCAAATGCTGGATATTCAGAGTTGTGTAGACGCTGATTCCAGCCCGCAGAAGCTCCTTCACATCCTGGTACCGCTTTTCGTTTCTGCAGCCCCTGCAGTTGGTGTGGGCCAGCTCGTCCACCAGAAGCAGCTGCGGCTTCCGCTTTAACGCCCCGTCCAGGTCAAATTCCCTGAGCTTCAGGCCCTTATACTCCATAAACACAGGCGGCAGCATTTCCAGCCCCTTAGTCAGGGCCTGGGTGTCCGGCCGGTCGTGCGGCTCTATGTACCCGGCCGCCACGTCGATTCCGTGGGCCTTCGCCTCGTGGGCAGCTTCCAGCATGGCGTAGGTTTTTCCCGAGCCCGCCGCGTAGCCCAGGAAAATTTTAAGACGCCCTCTTGTTCTCTTTTCCTGCTCCCGTTCCTCGTATTTCAAACGCTTTAAGAGCTGTTCTGAATCAGGTCTCTCCTCCTGCATGGCCTTCCCGCCTCCTCCCTCCTCTTTCATTCCAGGCACAGGAACTGCCCTGCGCCCCGTTATGCCGCGCTAAATCAGTCCCATGGCTCTCGCAATGGCTAAATTACATTTTAATACATTGACTCTCTCCTCGCCGAATACGCCGAGAGTCTTTCCCTCTGTGTTCTCCTCCACAATCCGGGAAATCTCCTCCTCGCTGAGTCCTGAGTGTTCTGCCACCGCCGGAATCTGTACTCTGGCTGCCTCCGGGCTGATGTGGGGATCCAGGCCGGATCCTGACGCTGTTAAGAGATCCGCCGGAACGTCCTCAGCCTTTACGCCTGGATGAGAGGCCAAAAAGCTGTCTAAATCCTTTTTTATCCTGGCCTCCAGATCCGGGTTGGAGTTCCCATAATTAAAGGAACCTGAGGAAACGCCGCCGTACTCCCCGCTCTCCTTCTGCTCCTCTGTATATGTATTATAATGGACAGCGGAAACTCGCCCCTGGAAGAAATAATCCTCTGTAAAATCCTGGCCTAACAGGACAGAACCCACCGCTTCCTCCGGGTTATCAGTGAGATTTCCCTCTCTGTCAATCAGGCTTCCGCCTGCCTTTTCCTTCATCACCGCCCGTGAGAGCCAGCGGGTAGGCGAAGGAGCACAAAAGCATCATAACCGCGCAGAAGACAAACGCAGTCCTGAACATTTTAAGAAAACCTTTCATTGTCTCTTCCTCCTACATTCCAATTGCAGACAGCATGGGGGCTGTCACCAGGTCAATAAGCTTGATTCCCACAAAGGGGACAATCATACCGCCCAATCCATAGATTCCCATGTTCCTAAGCAGAAGTTTTTCCGCCTTCATGGGCTTATATTTTACGCCCCTCATGGCGATAGGAATCAGTCCTGGAATAATAATTGCATTAAAAATCAAAGCCGACAAAATCGCGCTGGCCGGCGTGGCTAGATGCATGATATCTAAAATCTGCATCTGCGGCAGCACCATGGTAAACATGGCCGGAATAATGGCGAAATATTTGGCGATATCGTTGGCCACGCTGAAGGTGGTCAGGGAACCTCTGGTGATCAGAAGCTGCTTTCCAATTTCCACCACCTCCAGAATCTTGGTGGGATCCGAATCCAGATCCACCATGTTGGCCGCCTCCTTGGCTGCCTGAGTTCCGGAATTCATGGCCAGGCCTACGTCCGCCTGGGCCAGCGCCGGAGCGTCGTTGGTTCCGTCGCCTGTCATGGCTACCAGCTTTCCCTCCGCCTGTTCTTTCTTAATGGCTTCAATCTTATCCTCAGGGCGGCACTCTGCGATAAAGCCGTCCACGCCTGCCTCCCTGGCAATGGTTGCCGCTGTGAGAGGATTGTCTCCCGTACACATAATCGTCTTGATTCCGATTTCCCGAAGGCGGGCAAAACGCTCGGAAAGCCCAGGCTTAACCGTATCCTTTAAATAGATTACGCCTAAGATTTTGTCGTTTACGCAGACGGTAAGAGGCGTTCCTCCCAGATTGGAGACCTTGGTTACAATCTCCTCCAGATCTGCCGGGATGCTTCCTCCCTTTTCCTCCACAAACCGCTTCACTGCCTCGGAAGCGCCCTTCCTCACAACCGTTCCGTCCTGTAAATCCACGCCGCTCATTTTCGTCTGGGCTGTAAACTCAATAAAACTCATCTGGCCGGCCGCCTCCTCTGTCAGAACGCAGCCCATCCGGCGTCCCAGGTCCACTGTAGATTTTCCCTCCGGTGTGCCGTCCATGAGAGAGCTCATAACGCTGTAGTCAATCAAATCCTCTTTTTCCACACCGTTTACCGGATAAAACTCCGCCGCCAGACGGTTTCCATATGTAATCGTTCCCGTCTTGTCCAAAATCATGGTGTCCACGTCTCCGCAGGCTTCCACCGCCTTTCCCGACATGGCGATGACGTTAAATCTCGTTACGCGATCCATACCTGCAATGCCGATGGCCGAGAGAAGTCCCCCAATAGTAGTGGGAATCAGGCATACCATCAGGGCAATGGCCCAGGAAACTGGAATCTCCACGCCCAGATAGGCTGCGAATGGATACAGCGTTACCACAACAATTAAAAATATCAGAGTTAATACAATTAATAGAGTATTTAATGCAATTTCATTTGGCGTTTTCTGCCTGGAAGCTCCCTCCACCAGAGAAATCATTTTATCCAGGAAGGAATGTCCCGGCTCCGCCGCAATCCTTATTTTCAGCCAGTCGGACACCACTGTAGTGCCGCCGGTAACGGAGGAGAAATCTCCCCCGGCTTCCCTGGTGACAGGGGCGGACTCGCCTGTGATGGCCGATTCGTCCACCGAGGCGATTCCCTCGATCACCTCGCCGTCGTTGGGAATGACTTCGCCCAGCTTCACTAACACAATGTCGCCTTTTTTTAACTCAGAGGCATTTATCATCTTCTCGCCTCCGCCCGGGAGAAGAAGGCGGGCCTTCGTGTCCTGCTTCGTCTTCTTTAAGGATTCCGCCTGAGCCTTTCCCCGGCCCTCGGCCACCGACTCTGCAAAATTTGCAAACAGTATGGTCACAAATAATACGGCTGTCACAATTCCATTATAAATCCGGTACTCCGCCTGGCCGCCGAACAGAGTGGGACAAAAGGTGAGAAGAAGCGTGACAAAGCATCCTGCTTCCACCACAAACATGACGGGATTCTTCACCATATATCTGGGATCCAGCTTCTTAAACGCGCCGATAACAGAGGATTTTAAAATATCCGGCGTAACAAATTTCGCGCCTTGTTTCTTAGCCATTGCAAATCTCCTTTCTGCTTTTCCAGCTTCTTCCCGCTACATCCACAGAGACAGGTGCTCTGCCACAGGGCCCAGGGCCAGAGCCGGGAAGAAGGTTAAAGCAGCAAATATATAAACGATGAATACAAGCACAACCATAAAGGTTACATTGTCCGTGCGCAGCGTTCCCACAGACTCGTTCACCCGTCTCTTGGCCAGCATGGATCCTGCAATCGCCAGCTGCGCGGCAATGGCAAGGTAGCGGCCAAAAAACATGGCAAGTCCTGTGGTGACGTTCCAGAACAGGCTGTTGTCTGCCAGTCCCTCAAAGCCGGAACCGTTGTTGGCGGCGGAGGAGGCATACTCGTAAAGCACCTGCGTCAGGCCGTGAAAGCCTGGATTTGTAATTCCTGAAAGTCCGTCCTGCACAGACACCGCCAGAGCAGAAAAGCCGAGAATTAACAGAGGATGAATCAGAATGACAATCGCCACCAGCTTCATTTCCTTTCCCTCTATCTTCTTATTCAGATACTCCGGCGTTCTTCCAACCATGAGTCCGCAGATAAAGACTGCCAGAATCACATACATTACCATGTTCATCAGTCCTACGCCCTTGCCGCCGAACACACAGTTTAACATCATATGGAGCAGCGGAACCAGGCCGCCTAACGGCGTCAGAGAGTCGTGCATGTTGTTGACGGTTCCCGTGGTAAACGAGGTAGTCACTGTGGTGAAAAGGGCCGACTGATCAATGCCGAAGCGTGTTTCCTTTCCCTCCATGCTGCCCATATCCTGGCTGAGTCCCATGGCGCCAACCACCGGATTTCCTGCTCTCTCCGCGCTGAAGCAGACAGCCAGGCCAATCAGGAAAATAATGGCCATCGCGCCGAAAATCACGGCTCCCTGTCTTCCAAACAGAGGTTTTTTCCCGTCCTTTCTGTCGTGGAGCATCAGTCCAAAGGTGACGACGCAGGATCCCGGCAGAAGCATCATGGAAATCATCTCCACCATATTGGAAATAACCGTCGGATTCTCAAACGGTGTGGACGAATTGGCGCCGAAGAAGCCGCCGCCGTTTGTTCCCAGATGCTTAATGGATTCCAGCGCAGCCACGGGTCCTCTGGCAATATCCTGCCATGTCCCTTCGATCGTGCCGACCGTCACATTTCCTTCCAGCGTCTGCGGAACGCCCTGGCTGACCAGAAACAGGCCGACAAGAAATGCCAGCGGAACAAGGATACGGGTCGTCGTCCGCACCATGTCCACATAAAAGTTTCCAAGCTTTCTGCCCGCCATTCCCCGGCAGAATGCCATGCATGCCGCATAGCCGCTCGCCGCCGACGTAAACATCATAAAAATAATGACGCACATCTGGGAAGCATAGGACAGCCCGCTTTCTCCCGAATAGTGCTGCAGGTTTGTGTTTGTCATAAAGCTGATGATCGTGTTGAAGCTTAAATCTGCCCCCATCCCGCCGATCCCGTTGGGATTTAAAAAGAGCAACCCCTGCAGCCTTAAGATGATGTATCCGGTAAGCACCATCACCCCGTTTGCCATCAGAAGGGACAGGGCGTATTTTTTCCATCCCATCTCTTCGCCCCTGATCCCGCAGACTCTATAGATCAGCCTGTCAACCGGATCAAATATTTTATCCGCAAATGTTTTCTGGTTCGCCGCAATGTGATACATATATTTTCCCATCGGGATTACCAGTATCACAAAAATTGCCAGCGTAAGAATGATCTGTAACATTGTTTTCCTCTTTCTGCCGCGCGGGCGGCATTTTCATTATGGGAGCTGTTGTCCCGTTTTCTCCTTTTTGGCAGCCCTACAGCTTTTCCGGATTTATCAGCGCATACACCAGATAAATCCCCAGCGCTGCCGCGATCAGACCAAGTCCAAGCATTTTTCCGTCCTCCTTGCCGTTTTGGCTCCGGCGTTTCTCTCCTTATTGTTCCTTCGGTTCCACCTGACGTTCGCAGAAGTCTGCAAACAGCTTTACCAGCCCGAAGCAGCCGGCAAGCGCCGCCAGCATGATCAAATCCATCATATCCGTTTTCCTCCTTTACCTGATGATTCTAACACCATTCCGATAAAAACGGGATTAACAGGTGACGGACGGAATTAAGATTGCGTAAAAGCTCAGCACCATCCCATCAGAATGGCAACCGGAAATCCGATCGCCATTGTTCCGACGGATACCACCGTCAGGATCAGGACCGGCATTCCTAGAAACATCGCCCAGAATGCCAGCAGCGGATGATGAAATGCGAAGTACTCTGCCCTGCGGTCAAATTTTTCCCCGATTTTATGAATTGAATTGAATAAAGATCTCATCGTAAATTCCTCCTTACGGCTACCAGAATAGCACATTCTTTTTTAAGGTGGGGTTAGGATTTGGGGGAACAGATTAAGAATGGATAAAATTAAAAATGCCGTTGGAAAATTAGTCTTTCAATTTTCCAACGGCATTTTTAATTTTATTTTGCACTCCCAGTTTCAACATGACTTTAATCTTCTGCATGCCCCAAAGTCACTGTTGCACCCGTCCAATCAGACTGTATGACTGCGCCTCTATTTTCCTGACATCTCTTTACGCTGTCTTCTTTCATTCATCGTTGCTTTTCAATTCCTCAATACGACGACATGAATATACACTTTCCAATTCCATATTATATCCGTGCACTTCCAACCATTCCATAATTTCTTCATACTGCTTAATCGCGCCTTCTTTTTTACCGATACCGGCAAGCAATTCGGCTTTCGCAAAAAGATGCGAAATACTGGAAGAATCTTTCGGCACGCTATCCCAATACGCAATCGCCTCATCATGACGCCCCAACTTAGCACACAAATCTCCAGCTGCGGTCAATACATACACATCTTTCGGAGCAAGCCGAAGTGCAAATTCCAGTTCCTGCCATGCCTGCTCCAATCGTCCAGCTCTATCCAACGCATAGGAATATGACACATGCGCCCAGGCGGTATCAGGCTCTTTTTCACACCATTTTCTCTGTTCTTCAACAGCTTCTTCTATACGCCCCAGATCCGCCAATAAATTAGTAAGGGTTTAATGCGCCGCCATCCATTGCAAATCTTGCTTATCTTTCCCCTCTTTTATCGATCTTCTATAGTAATAAAGAGCTTTTTCTATATCACGGTAAGCCCGTATCTTATGAAGCATTCCAAAATAAAGATAATCTTCTGCTCCGGCTTTACCGCTTAAAATCACTTCACTGTAAGCATCAAAAGCACGTTTAAAATCTTCATCTGTCCCTTTACTACTTTCGTAAATTGCAAATAACTCCTGCCTTTTTCCTCCATATCCATAAAATCTTCTTTTCGGCATTCCCTCGAACAGACTATCAATCGTCACACCAAAACAATCTGCGATCAGGGGTAATAAAGAAATATCCGGAAATGTAGTCCCTGTTTCCCATTTGGAAACTGCCTGTGCTGAAACTCCTAATAATTCACCAAGGCATTCCTGTGATAATCGTTTCTGTAAGCGTAAACTTTTAATGTTCTCATTTATTGTCATAACTCATGACCCCTTTCCTATTTTGTATCTTCAGTTTACCGCGATACAGCCCGTCTCAGAAGCGAACAGATGGATTGCTTTTTATTCAACCTTCAGTTGAACATATCATTCTCAAACATTTTATCGCCCTATTGGAAATTCAGCGGATTTTATAAAATTATCTCTATATAAAAGGTTCCCAAGAAACCTCTCAGGAACCTTACACTTAACCTTATTTACTTAAAAAATTCGCGTATTTTCTCTACCTTATTCCACACTATAATTCAGCCGTACCGTAATGGACGCCGTCTTATACCGGGAGCTCACATCATAAGCCCCGTCATAGCTGTACTCTCCCAGCCCGGAATTTTTCGCGGTGATCTGGAATACACCCAGATTCGCCGTCAGAAGCTCTCCCGCCGTGCTCCCGGAGCCTGCCGCCATAATATCGATCCTCTGCTTTGCATTCTCCGTCGCCTTTTCGATCAGATCCAGCTTTAACTCATCCATTTTGGTGTAATAATATTCCGGCGCGTCCGAAGTAAATTCCACGCCCGACTCGATCAGCTCCGAAATATCCCGCGAAATCCCCTCCACCTTGTCGATGTCCGAAGAGGTGATCGTGACCTGCTGGTTTAAGTCATAGCCGTCCGCCACCTCGCCCACATATTCGCCGTTTACATCGTATTCCGAACGGTAATGGGGCGAAATGCTGACGGAGCTGAGCACAAACTCTTCCTCCGTCACGCCCTTTTCCAGCAGATAATTTTTTACGATCTCCGCGTCGTTTTTAATCACGCCGTAGGCGTCCCCGGTCGTCATGCCATATGCGGAAAACCGTCCCCTCCACACGATCAGATCCGATTCAAAATCACAGGAGGCAGAACCGGTCGCCGTCAGCCCCATGCTGTTTGCCGTCTTTTTATATCCTGTAAACTGAGATGTTACGATCAGGACGCAGACAACTGCCGTCACCGCTGCGATGATCGCCGTCAAAATCCTGCTCAGCCCGCTTTTGTTCTCCATATCCCTCTTCCTTTCCCGTCATGCCCTCAGCGCTTATTCTCCCAGCTTTTCCAGCGCAAAGTCGATTGCCTCCAGATAACCCTCCAGCCCGTGACCGTAAATCTGCTTATCGCAGACCGGCGCAGTTACGGATACCTTGCGGAACTCCTCCCGCTCCATGATATTGGAAATGTGCACCTCTACCTTCGGCACGGAAACGCTTGCCAGCGCGTCGCGGATCGCATAGCTGTAATGGGTGTATGCGCCGGGATTGATAATGATTGCCTCCGTCCGGTCAAAATAAGCCTCCTGGATCCGGTCGATGATCGCGCCCTCGTGGTTGCTCTGGAATACGGTGATCGCAGCGTAGGATTCCACGCCCTTTTCCGCGATCATGTTCAGCAGATCGTTATAATCCTGCGTCCCGTAAATGCCTTTCTCACGGATGCCCAGAAAATTGATGTTGGGCCCGTTGATCACAAGAAGCTTGCGCAGCTGCCTTTCTCCCTGCGCTGTCCTGCCCGCCGCCTGCTCCCTCGCGTTCTGCATTTTCAGCGCGCTCTGCACGTTTTCCCTGTGCATGCTGTAGGGTCTTGCGTTATCCGCCGCATTCTGCGCTGCAGCCTCCCCGTTTTGGGAAGCGTCCGCAGGGTTTTCTGCGCTGCTGTACGTCCTGATCGGTCTTTGTCCGAAAGGATACCTCGTCTGATACCCTGCTCCCGTACGG